>Ga0315268_10000974_pt1 | contig 33365 bp, 29 predicted proteins | sample C1_top_MG_FD_204535 | JGI IMG/M metagenome (GOLD analysis project Ga0315268, IMG submission 204535) | Sediment microbial communities from Yellowstone Lake, YNP, Wyoming, USA - C1_top | ecosystem: Environmental > Aquatic > Freshwater > Lake > Sediment | place: USA: Wyoming | collected 2017-08-01
CGCGCCATTCTCTTCAAAACCATTTTTAACCGATCGAAAACGGCTGCTTGAAATCCCTAAAACGCACCCCTTCAGACTCAAACCTCAATTGGAATGTACTATACGATTGCGCATAGCGCGCTATGCCAGCAATTCGCAGCCTGCCAGCTTGGCGGCATTTTCGTCGAAAGTAAGCATCGTCGCGAAACCCATGCGCTGATATCGTGCGACCATCAGGCAGTCCGCAAAATCGGCGCTGCTGTCCTCAAAGAGATACAACGCCTGCTCCTGCGTGTCTTCCCCTTCGATCAGCACATCGCCAGCTTCCAGCAGCATCTTAAAGGTACGCACAACAACTTCCTTGTCGAAACGGTAACGGCTACGCAGAACCCATTCCGTTACCAGAATAGTGAGCAAACTGGCGGCCAAAGGCTCATTTTGCCACCATAGCGCGACCGATAGCCGCCTTTGCAGCTTCAGCCTGCTGCTGATCATCGCGGACAATGAAGCGTACAAGGACATTGGTATCGATGCCGACCATTATTTCCGCCAGGCATTCATATCCTCGATCGAGACCGTTACCCCGTCCGGCGGAGTAAGCAAGCCTTGCAGCTCGGTGATGCTCCGTTTTTTGGCCCGCATGATAACCGTGCCGTCCGCCATCATGGTGAAATTGATTTGATCTTTAGGGCGCACCAAGTCCATCCCGAATGTCTTTCGGAATCGTGGTCTGGCCCTTGGTAGTCATGGTTGCAAGTGACATGGCGATCTCCTTTTCCTTACCGAATCCATTTTAGTAAGACTTTGGAGCTCAAGCAACCACTCATTATTTCGAAGCAGGCCTTCTCCCTCGGCGCCCAGAACCCAAGCGGGGTGTAGGCCATGCCTTATGTGACTCCCTCGTTATCGGCATTCATTTCATGCAGGCCTAGCGGGCGCACGGGATAAAGACCAGATCAACCTCACCGACGAAAAATCGCGCATCATGAAAGTTGCGAGGGGATGGATTCGAGCAATGCTACAATGGTCAGATCGCGGTGGACATGGAAAGCCTGCTGATCGTGAAGACCGGCACCGTGCAGGCGACTAATGACAAACAACAGGTTGAGCCCATGCTCAAGCAACTCAGGACACTACCGGTCGAGCTGGGCAAACCCGCCACCCTGGTGGCAGACATGGGCTACTTCACGAGGCCAACGTCAATGCCTGTGGCGAACATGCCATCACCCCTCTCATCGCCGTGAGCCGTGAAGAACATCAGCCCGACCCGCTGGAGCGCTTTACCGAATCGCCCCCGCTGGCAAAAGGCGCCACGGACGTAGAACAAATGCGCCACGACCTCAAGACAAAAGAAGTCCGGCAAATTTACGCCCAGCGTAAATGCACAATGGGGCCGGTGATTGGCATCGTCAAGTCGGTAGTACAGGGGTTCCGGCAATTCTTTCTACGCGAACTGAAAAACGTCAAAGGCAAGTTGAATCTGGTCGCGCTGGCGTGGAACCTGAAGCGAATGTTCGTGCTGGCAGGGTGATTTCCAACAGCAATGACTATTTCCGAGAACCTGGAGCTATCTTATGAAAATACAGTCGAGCCCTCCCGCCAATATCGGGGAATTGTTGCTCGCTTTAACAGCAAGCCCGACAGGCTGCTAGCGGCAACAAGTTGGAGCACACAACTGCCACCGCCCCTCCGCTAAAAGGCAAATCCCGCTAATGTTTCTGAGCGCTCTCAGAGTTGATCCAGCCGATTTCGCCGGCACATATGCCAGTGATCACCTTAATGTTTAACCACACTATTGGATAGTCCTCGCTCGCAACCTGTCCTAGCACTTCGGCCTGTTCACCATTCGGCGCCACGCAAACACGGTTGCGTGGCGCATGGCTTGGGACGACGAGGCTCGTCAATTCTCTGAGCAAAATCACCTCCCCCTGAGGGCCGTTCAATTCGATGATGTTTTGATCTGTAGCGAACGCCACGCTGCAGATCAGAAGAGTTATGGCGGTCAATACTGGAACCTTCATTACTTGAATCCTCTCGATATGAATTGCAAATTGAATCTGACTGCTGACTGGCTCCAAAGTGAAACAACATCGACTTGCTTAGCTATGTTCTTATTTCAGGCCAGGAATAGCTTTCGTATCCCCTACGAAGACCATATCAAATAAACCAATGCTAGCCGTCCCGGGAGGGAGTTTCCCCGCCAACGCCCACGTCAATCCATTATCCGTAGACTTGTACAAATAGTCGTAGCTACCGCCGTCATTAAAATAAGCAAGAATAGTCTTGTTGCCTGCATAAGCCAGGTACCACGGATCCGCCGTACTAGCGAGCCCGATTGGATAACCTGTCTCTTCCCAAGTCACCCCTCCATCATTTGATCTTGCAAAACCGCCCCGCTTGCTACCGTAGTCAAAGCTGCTCGCAAATAAAGTGTCCCCGCCATTTTTATCCGGTATCAAAGCGCCGTTTACCAACTTGTTTTTGCCCAGATAAATAATGTCATTACTTAAATTATTCCTGCCGGATACTTGTCCCCACGATAACCCGCCATCGGCCGACCTAAATACCCCATCGGTATAGGTATCGCACCGTGTTCCATTGTCAGGATAGACGCATGGAACTTTGTTGCCGGTTGGATAATAGCTCTTCACGACGAGCTGATTATTTCCCATATAAGCAGGCTTGCGCGAGAATAATTTTAATTCCGGAATTGTCTGCCCCGCGGTCCATGAGACACCCTTGTCGGAAGAAAAGGCCACTTGCACGTCGTCCGGCCATTGCCCCGTCGGGCTCCGTACGGCGATAGTGCCGATGAGCTGGTTGTTCCCGATCCGCTCGGCAGTTCCCCGCTTGATGGCTAACTGCCGGTCAGTGGGCAAACTGATCCAGTCGGATCCGCCATTGGTGGATAGCGCTCCCGGCGATAGCACCGCGTTGTCGCCAATATAGATCATCTGCCCATAGTCGCCAAGCGTGCTAATCGGCGCCCAGCTTTTTCCAAGATCCGTGGAGCGATACACGAGATAAGAGCCGCTTGAGATGTATTTGGTAATCAGAAGCGCGCCTGGCGTTTCGATTTTTTTAGCCGCCACTGCCATCGAACCATTACCTGCCTTTTCCTCACCCATGTCACCATTAAACACCAACAGGTATTCGCCGGAGGCTTTCGGTGCCGGATCGGTGGGTGGGGTAAAGCTGAGATTGTCAGCTTGACCGCCTTTCGCTATTGCGATATCCGTCCAGGTTTTATCAGGCGCGGCCCCGGCGACGGGGTAGCGCTTGCCGTCCGCCGCATCGTAATAGAGCGTGAACGTGCCTTTCATGTCCTCCGGCCCGAGGTTTTTGATGATGTATTTACCTGCGTTGATGGGATCGGGCACAACGTCGATCTTGCCGCGGAAGAAGTAGTTGATCAGCCCGGCGGAATAACCCACGGCACGGGGGATAAGCAGGTCCGCCATATCGTTATAATTGAAGCGGTTGAAACTGTAAGTTTTTTTCGTGAACAAGAAATAATCGAATAAGCTTTCCGTGGTCATCCTGATATTGGCGGTGCCGGGGTTCAGGTTGTAGTCGTACACATCCCCCTTCAGGAAATTGATTTTTTGCAGGGGTTGATTTGGCAACAACCCTGCAGCGGATTCCTTGACATGGCTTGCCGGATCATTGGAAGGCGAGGCATAGACGTTACTACCCAGGTTAGTGCCTGCCGAGAAAAACCCCCGGTTGCTGTAATCCGCAAGCCCGCGTCCGGATACGCCATTGCGCGTGCTCCAGAAGTCGCTGTACTTGGTAAATGTGGGAAGTGGGTAGCCGTCGTAGGTCAATTGGAGGGGTGTCACTTTCGTGCCATCGATGGTGTAGCTATCCGCGCTCGTTGCACGCATCTCGATATATTCCTCGAAGATGCTTTTGTGGCCGAATCCAGGTACGCCAGAGTGCGCGTCGTTCCTCGCATGCTGCGGCTGCCCCATGTCTTGCACCAGATGCACCACATCGCCCAGCGCGCGGAAGGTGGTGGCCCAGTATTTGTTGCGGTCGGCTTCCGTGGCCGCAATAACATTGCCCTGTGAATCGCGCCCCGTCAGTGCTCGGTAAATGGCTTCGCGCGCATCGAAGACGGTGAAGTGGTTGCGGCGGCTTGAGTCGGGCGTATTGGGCTGGGTGAAGGCATTCGCGCTACCCATCCCCCAGTCCGGCGCTTTCTGTCCCAGTACCCCAGCTATCGTGGTGAGCGGCCGATCCAGCACAGGGTCGTAGAAGTGATTGAAGACCCGGAAAATATTTCCATAAGGATCATCGTGCGGGTCGTCTCCCACGTTCACACCAAGAATCTGTCCGAGGTCGTCTTCGCGGATCGCTCCGCGCATCAGCCAGCCGACAAGGGAAAGAGGATCAGCACCCAAATCCATTTTAATTAGCTTGCCTTCAAAGACATCCGAAATTTTCCGTTCACGCACATTATTTCCAGTCACATCGTAATACACCTCACCGAATGGATTTTGCGCTTCGGGTAATCCCAAATCTGCGCGGAAAGTTGTATCATTAAGCACCGAGTTCTCGAATGCCGCCTTGGTCATGGCACCATGCGTAGCAAGTTCGTATGAGCTTGCCACGCTAGAGAGCAATGCAAAAACAACAATGACAATTGCGCGCAAATAAATCTTCATTTCAGATGCCCCCGGAGAAATTGTTCGATCCGTTTTTTGTTTTCGGCATGAGTGAATTCATCACTAATTCCTACCGCAATCGCGGCGGCTACCTCTCTGTACCACTGAAGGTCTTCAATCTTTGCGGCATTTACCTTGGCTTCAAAGTACAGAGCCTCATACAAGGGATAAAGATTTTTCTCTGACTCTCCGGCAGCATGACAACCACCGGAACGTGCTATCCGCTCCAAATACTTCAACCGCTCCTCTCTAGCCCCCTTGAACGGTGCCAGGTAAACATCCTCATCTTTCTGCGCAGGGTTGCTCGGCAGGCCGTATCCCAGCTTGTAGGCAGATACCACCGGCTTCACGTCAAATACAGGCCCCATGGTGGACGGCTTGCTCCATCCGCTCACTTTGTAGTTGCCTCGTTTGTCGGTAGTCGCGCTTTCCACATGAACGCATACCGTGTGTGCATCTACAATGGCAGAGACATAACCTTTCCAGCGCAACACTACTATCGCGTCTTCTATAGGTTTATTCGTACCTTCTTCCAATACATTCCCACTGACTGAGCTACCGGAGAGGCCGCAGGCGCTCAGGGGCAGCAGCAGCATGATCATCAGTAGTATTGCGCGCAGGAATTTCATGGTGTCAGCCTCTAAAAATAATGAATTGCACTGCCGTAAAAAACCCCCGGTTGCTGTAATCCGCAAGCCCGCGCCCGGATACGCCATTGCGCGTGCTCCAGAAGTCGCTGTACTTGGTAAATGTGGGAAGTGTGTAGCCGTCGTAGGTCAATTGGAGAGGTGTCACTTTCGTGCCATCGATGTTGTAGCTCTCCGCGCCCGTTGCACGCATTTCGATATATTCCTCGAAGATGCTTTTGTGGCCGAATCCGGGTGCACCAGAGTGCGCGTCGTTCCGCGTATGCTGAGGCTGCCCCATGTCCTGCACCAAGTGCACCACATCACCCAGCGCTCGGAAGGTAGTGGCCCAGTATTTGTTGCGCTCGGCTTCGGTGGCGGGAACAGGGTTGCCCTGTGCGTCACGTCCAACCATGTTGCCTTGGGCATCCCTGCCAGTAAGCGCCCGATACATGGCTTCGCGCGCATCGAACACGGTGAAGTGGTTGCGGCGGCTGGTGTCCGGCGTATTGGGCTGGGTGAAGGCATTGGCACTTCCGACAGCCCAATCGGGTGACTTCTGTCCCAATACCCCTGCTATCGTGGTGAGCGGCTTGTCCTGAACCGGGTCGTAGAAATGATTGAAGACCCGGAAAATATTTCCATAAGGGTCATCGTGCGGGTCGTCTCCCCGGTTCACTCCAAGAATTTGTCCGAGGTCGTCCTCGCGGATCGAACCGCGCATGAGCCAGCCTTTGATGGTGAGCGCATCGGCTTTATTACTTATTCGGTCTTTATCAATTTCAAAATTATTTGCAGCCCTCACCTGGAGTTGCGAACCTGACATATCATAGTAAACACTACCAAAAGGGTTAATACTGCTGGTATCTAACCCCAAGTCCAGCAGTAATTGGGAATCTAGAACCAGGTTTGATTTTAAAAATGCCTGTTCTGTCAATCGACCATGAGTAGCCAACTCATAGGCATGTGTCTTGGCACCAAAACAAACCATTAAGACAACAAGAGAAAAGAGCTTCTTATTCATTTTTCGTATGAACCCGCAGATAATTTTTTAGTTGCATTTTCGAATCCAACCTCCAATATATCTAATGCGTAGTGGATACCTGCAACAACATGTTTATCCTCCCTCGTTATAGCTATTGACTTGGCTTCTTCATAAACCGCCTTATAAAGAGGGATCAGCTTTTTGGCATAATCATCATAATCACCGCATTCCATTCCAACGAGCCTTGGTAAATACTTCAACCTCTCCCCGCTCGTGCCCTTGAAAGGCGCGAGATAAACATCCTCGTCGTTCTGCGCAGGATTGCCCGGCAGACCGTATCCCAGCTTGTAGGCAGATACCACCGGCTTCACGTCAAGTACAGGCCCCATGGTGGATGGCTTGCTCCATCCGCTCACTTTGTAGTTGCCTCGTTTGTCGGTTGTCGCACTTTCCACATGAACGCATACCGTTTGTGCATCTACTATGGCAGAGACATAGCCTTTCCAACGGACAATGACTATCGCTCCATCTATGGGTTTGCCGGTATTCTCTTCCAGCACCTTTCCGCTGACTGAGCTACCGGAGAGGCCGCAGGCGGTGAGTGGGAGCAGCGTGAGCATCAACAGAATCGTGCGCAGTAGTTTCATGGCGTTAGCCTCTGTGAGTAATGAATTGCACTGCCGTAAAGAATCCCCGGTTACTGTAATCCGCAAGCCCGCGTCCGGTTATGCCGTTGCGGGTGCTCCAGAAGTCGCTGTACTTGGTGAATGCGGGCGGCGTGTAGCCGCCGTAAGTCAATTGGAGTGGTGTCACTTTCGTGCCGTCGATGTTGTAGCCAGGGTCGCCCTTGGCGCGGGCATCAATGTACTTTTCGAAAATACTCTCTTCGCCGGTCACCATCGTTGGGAACTTTCCTGCATGCTGATCGTTGCGGGTGTGCTGCGGCTGGCCCATGTCTTGCAGCAGGTGGGTAATGTCACCCAGGGCACGGAAGGTGGTGGCCCAGTATTTGTTGCGGTCGGCTTCCGTGGCCGCCACTACATTGCCTTGGCCATCTCGCCCGGTGAGTGCTCGGTACATGGCTTCGCGCGCATCGAAGACAGTGAAGTGGTTGCGGCGGCTGGATTCCGGCGTATTGGGCTGGGTGAATGCATTGGCGCTCCCCATCCCCCAGTCCGGCGCTTTCTGCCCCAATGCCCCCGCTATCGTGGTGAGCGGCTTGTCCTGAACCGGGTCGTAGAAGTGATTGAAGACCCGGAAAATATTTCCATAAGGATCATCGTGCGGGTCACCTCCCCGGTTCACGCCAAGAATTTGTCCAAGGTCGTCTTCCCGGATCGCGCCGCGCATGAGCCAGCCAGAGACTGAAAGGGGTGACACACCTGATGGCATTCGGCCCGCCCCCTCTTCAAACGATTGTTTCGTCCGCTCGTGAACTGTACTACCTGAGATATCCAAGTAAGCGTCACCAAATGGATTGGTGCCATCCATAATCCCGTAATCGACCAGAAACGCTGAATCCGACAAGACAGAACGTTTGAATGCTTCAAATGTAAGCCTGCCATGAGTAGCCAATTCATAGGCTTGTGCAGGCCAGGCAATGCTAACTGCCACCCAGGCCAATGGTAACCAGCATTTGATTTTGTTCACTTACGACCACCTCCCTGATATCCGTTAAGATGGCGCTTGCCCGCCTCTTCAAACCCTAATTCAATTTTGTCGATCTCATATTGAATTGATTGGGGCAAACTCATCTCATAAGGCGCTAATTTTCGGCTGTCTTCGTATGATTTGGCCTCACCATGTAATGCTTTGAGAAATGGAAGCATATTTTTTTCACTTTCATCCTGCGCCCCACAGCTAATTGCCCCGTGTATCCTTTTGAGGTACTCCAGCCTCTCCCCGCTCGTGCCTTTGAACGGTGCAAGGTAAACATCCTCGTCTTTCTGCGCAGGGTTGCCCGGCAGGCCGTATCCCACCTTGTAGGCAGATACTACCGGCTTCACATTAAATACAGGCCCCATGGTGGATGGCTTGCTCCATCCGCTCACTTTGTAGTTGCCTCGTTTGTCGGTTGTCGCGCTTTCCACATGAACGCATACCGTTTGTGCATCTACAATGGCAGAGACATAGCCCTTCCAACGGACAATGACTATTGCTCCATCTATCGGCTTGTCCGTCCCTTCTTCCAGCACCTTTCCACTGACTGAGCCACTGGAGAGGCCGCAGGCAGTCAGGGGAAGCAGCAACAGTGATGACAAGATTGTTAAAAATAGTCGGTTCATGGCAGTTGTCCTTTGACTGGTTTTATGCGTATTCTGGTTTTTCGCGCAAAAGCTGATCGTTGCGGGTGTGCTGCGGCTGGCCCATATCCTGTACAAGGTGCACGACATCACCCAGCGCACGGAAGGTGGTGGCCCAGTATTTGTTGCGGTCGGCTTCGGTGGCGGGGACGGGGTTGCCCTGCGCGTCACGTCCAACCATGTTGCCTTGGGCGTCCCTGCCGGTCAGCGCACGGTACATGGCTTCACGCGCATCGAACACGGTGAAGTGGTTGCGGCGGCTGGTGTCGGGCGTATTGGGCTGGGTGAAGGCATTGGCACTACCTGTCCCCCAATCGGGTGACTTCTTCCCCAGCGCCCCTGCTATCGTGGTGAGCGGCTTGTCCTGAACCGGGTCGTAGAAGTGGTTGAGCACGCGGAAGAAGTTTCCATAAGGGTCGTCCTGCGGGTCACCTCCCCGGTTCACGCCAAGAATTTGTCCAAGGTCGTCTTCCCGGATCGCGCCGCGCATGAGCCAGCCTTTGATAGTCAGTGCCTCGACAGGACTGCTCATCCGCTTTTCACTTTTTTCAAAATCGTTAGCAACCCTTTCCTTGACTTGTGAGCCGGACACATCGTAGTAAATATTCCCGAAGGGATTGTTGCTATTCGAATCCAACCCCAAGTCCAGCAGTAACTGGGCATCTTGTACCAAATTCGACTTTAAAAAAGCCTGCTCAGTCAGACGACCATGAGTACCCAATTCATAGGCATAAGCAGTAACAATATTAAATGTCAGTAAGATAACAAGGGCGAAACAATGTTTTTTCATTTGTCGTACACCCCTTCGGTTAATCTTTTATCCGCATCTTCACTTCCCAACTCAAGGACATCCACTGAATAGTGGAGCATTTTTACAATATTTTTGTCCTCCCGAGTTACTGTTAGTGGTTTTGCTTCTTCATAAAGGGCCCTGTATAGCGGAATCAGTTTTTTAACGTAGTCGTCGCGGGAACCGCACTCCATTCCGATCCGATTTTGTAAATACTTCAACCTCTCCCCGCTTGTGCCTTTGAATGGTGCAAGATAAACATCCTCGTCTTTCTGCGCAGGGTTGCCCGGCAGGCCGTATCCCACCTTGTAGGCAGATACTACCGGCTTCACATTAAATACAGGCCCCATGGTGGATGGCTTGCTCCATCCGCTCACTTTGTAGTTGCCTCGTTTGTCGGTTGTCGCGCTTTCCACATGAACGCATACCGTTTGTGCATCTACAATGGCAGAGACATAGCCCTTCCAACGGACAATGACTATTGCTCCATCTATGGGTTTGTCCGTCCTTTCTTCCAGCACTTTTCCGCTGACTGAGCTACCGGAGAGGCCACAGGCAGTGAGGAGGAGCAGCGTGAGCATTAGCAAAATTGTGCGCAGGAGTTTCATGGTGTCAGCCTCTGTGAGTAATGAATTGCACTGCCGAGAAAAACCCCCGATTACTATAATCCGCAAGCCCACGTCCGGTTATGCCATTGCGCGTGCTCCAGAAGTCGCTGTACTTGGTGAATGCGGGAAGTGGGTAGCCGTCGTAGGGCAATTGGAGAGGTGTTGTTTTCGTGCCGTCGATGTTGTAGCTTTCCGCGCCCGTTGCACGCATTTCGATATATTCCTCGAAGATGCTTTTGTGGCCGAATCCGGCTACGCCAGAGTGCGGGTCATTCCGCGTGTGCTGCGGCTGGCCCATATCCTGTACAAGGTGCACGACATCACCCAGCGCACGGAAGGTGGTGGCCCAGTACTTGTTGCGGTCGGCTTCGGTGGCGGGAACAGGGTTGCCCTGCGCGTCCCGGCCAACATTGTTTCCCTGGCTGTCGCGTCCGGTAAGGGCACGGTACATGGCTTCGCGCGCATCGAAGACAGTGAAGTGGTTGCGGCGGGTGGTATCAGGCGTATTGGGCTGGGTGAAGGCATTGGCACTACCTGTCCCCCAATCGGGTGACTTCTGCCCCAGCGCCCCTGCTATCGTGGTGAGCGGCTTGTCCTGAACCGGGTCGTAGAAGTGATTGAAGACCCGGAAAATATTTCCATACGGATCGTCGTGCGGGTCACCTCCGCTATTCACGCCGAGTATCTGCCCGAGGTCGTCCTCGCGGATGGCGCCGCGCATGAGCCAGCCAGTTACTGATAGAGGATTAGCCTTCAACTTATCCTCGATAATAAGCCCCTCAAAGGAAGCTGATGCCTTCCGCTCCCGAACAGTGTTTCCCGCCACATCGTAATAGACTTCGCCGAAGGGATTCGTTCCTTCTGGCAATCCTAAGTCAGTACGGAAAGCAGCATCATTAAGCACCGACTTTTCGAAAGCCGCTCGTGTCATGGCTCCGTGCGTGGCAAGCTCGTAGGAGTTTGCCACGTCTGAGAACAGGGCAAAAACGACAAGGGAAGTTATTCGCAAATAATGCTTCATCTCAGATGTCCCTGGAGAAATTGCTCAATCCGTTTTTCGTTTTCTGCATGAGTTAGTTGATCACTAACTCCTACCGAGATTTTGGCAGCCACTCTCCTGTACCACTGGAGATCTTCTTCCTTCGCTGCATTTGTCTTGGCTTCGTAGTAAAGTGCCTCATACAGCGAATACAAGTTCCTGCGTGATTCGCCTGCCGAATCACATCCACCAGAACGCGCCACCCTCTCCAAGTACACCAACCTATCCCCGCCAGTACCCTTGAACGGTGCCAGGCAAACATCTTCGTCTTTCTGCGCAGGGTTGCCCGGCAGGCCGTATCCCAGCTTGTAGGCAGATACCACCGGCTTCACGTCAAATACAGGCCCCATGGTGGATGGCTTGCTCCATCCGCTCACTTTGTAGTTGCCTCGTTTGTCGGTTGTCGCGCTTTCCACGTGAACGCATACCGTTTGTGCATCTACAATGGCAGAGACATAGCCCTTCCAACGAACAATGACTATTGCTCCATCTATCGGCTTGCCGGTATTCTCTTCCAGCACTTTGCCGCTGACTGAACTGCCGGAGAGGCCGCAGGCGGTGAGAGGGAGCAGCGTGAGCATTAGCAGTATTGTGCGCAGGAGTTTCATGGTGTTAGCCTCTGTGAGTAATGAATTGCACTGCCGTGAAAAACCCCCGGTTACTGTAATCCGCAAGCCCGCGCCCGGATACGCCATCGCGCGTGCTCCAGAAGTCGCTGTACTTGGTGAATGTGGGCGGTGTGTAGCCGTCGTAGGTCAATGGGAGAGGCGTCACTTTCGTACCATCGATGTTGTAGCTTTCCGCGCCCGTCGCACGCATTTCGATATATTCCTCGAAGATGCTTTTGTGGCCGAATCCAGGCACGCCAGAATGTGCATCGTTTCTCGTATGCTGCGGCTGCCCCATGTCCTGCAACAGATGCACCACATCCCCCAGCGCGCGGAATGTCGTCGCCCAGTATTTGTTGCGCCCGGCCTCGGTCGCGGCAACCTGGTTGCCGCTCATATCGCGCCCGGTCAGCGCCCGGTACATGGCTTCTCTGGCGTCGAATACGGTGAAGTGATTGCGCCGACCGTATTGCGTGGTATTCGGTTGATTAAAGAAATCCCCTGTCCCGATGGCCCAGTCCGGCGCGCGAAGGGCAGCGCCATGAGGAGTGCAAAAATCAAGCGTAATAAATTCATAGCCAGCCCTTTCATGGTTTACATCCCATCAATGCGCCATACACCATCTTCACTCCGGATGAAGTAGATCAAGAAAGCCTGGGGACCAGCAAGCGTATTTCGGACAATGACATACTCGGCCATTTCGCTACCAATTACGCCATCCTGAATTGCTCCAAGCTGATCCACAATGGTTGCCAAGTTGGGCTTGAGCGCAGTAAATACCGTTTTGTATTTTTCATATACGCCGCCAGTCACGGCATTTAGCGCTCCGTCAACATCACCCAGCTTCAATTTATCGAGCATGCCTTGATAGGTTCCTCGCAACATCGCATCCATGTCGGTGAAGCGATTGACTTGCACCGGCATATCGAACTTGAAGATGCTGCCTCCCGTGTCGATCACCGTTATACGTGCTAAATACAACCCGGCATTGGTATAAACATATTCCATCGGAGCATTGATATCGGCGGTGCTGAAATCTATCGTTCCATTGCCGTCAAAATCCGCGGTGATGGATTGGACGGAGATTGCACCCGTCACGCTCACGCGGAACTTTACTTTAAGCGGCGCTATACCCTCCTGCGTATTCGCTGATACGCTGAAGGGCAGACTCCCCGAACTTGTCACCGTTATTGTTTGATTGGCTGTTGCGCCACCCGGCGACGTCGCGGTAACCGTAACTGTGTTCGTGCCGGGGTGCAGCGCTACGTTGGCATAGAACTGATTACCATTGATGGACGCCACCACACCATTGACGGTGATTCCCGTATTGGCCGGGCCTTGGAAGGCACCGGTGACGAGCATAGTATCGCCGCTAATCGTTGCGCCCGAGACGGGGCTGGCGACCGTGACACTGACTGCCACATAGGTCAGATGGCGCTCGGCGCTCGTTTGATTGCCCGCTTTGTCGATCGCGGTGAGTTTCAGGGTATTCGTGCCTGGACTCAATGTCACTGGGAAACTAAAATTTGGCCCGTTCACAGGGCCCGCGCGACCGTCCAAAACGATATATGTTTGGGCATCGTCCACCGTGCCACTGACGATTACTTGTGGCGCAGTTATGACGCTGCCCTCCGCCGGCGATATATTCAAGAATTTGGGCGGGATCGTGTCGATGGTGAATGTCGTGTCGAACCTATTCGATACATGGCCGAAGCTGTCTCGCGCCTGTGCATTGAAGGTGCTCGGCCCTTCGGGAAGCGCGTTGCCTGGTATGTGGCTGGATTGCCCGGTGACGGCGTCAAAGCTAAACAAGCTGCCTATTGGCTGGTTATTGAGATTCGCGGTCAAGCTATAGCTTGCATAGTAAGCCGGTGCGAAACCGCAGGGCACACCAAAGCACTGCGCGTCGAAACCAAGCGTGATGGTGGGCTTGGCATTATTGCTAAGCGCATTCTCGGGTGGCTGTATCAAGCTTAGCGTAGGCGTCACAAAAAACGACGGCACTCCGATGACTGCGACTTCGCCGCTTAGAGCGACCTTGGCGAGCAAACTTCCATCTTGACTGATCTTAGCGATACCCTTCTCGTAGCCGAGCCACAAATGTTTGTTCAGCGAATCATAAGCTATCGCTTCAGGTTCGCCGATACCAAGCGATGCGAGATCGATATGCTTGATGAGCGCGGCATTATTATCGTACCCAAGTAGCTTTTTCTCACCGAGCACCCAGAGTGTGCCGCTTAGGGGCTCGAGCGTAAGGTTTTTCGCTTCGCCGGGGAGGGAAACGACTAGCGGAGACTTGTTCAGATCGGCTACATCAAATTGTGCCAACTGTTTTTCGCTTGCTATCCATAGCCGCGAGCCCAGGGAATCCACCGCCAGCCGCTTGGCTTTGCCTCTAAACAAACCGGAAAGATTGCGGCTGGCGAGAAGTGCGCCACTGGGCGCTATAATGCCAAACCTTGTTTGCGCCCAATAGCCATAGGCTCTCATCCAAGGCGAGAGTGACGCGCTTGACGCTGCCCGGCGTACTCCAAGCATTAAGCAGACGCCCCTGCGAATCGAGACGAACTAGATTCTTGTCTGAGGCGAGCCACAGGCTGCCGTCGTAGGGATTAGCTGCAAGCCGCTTGCCCTCGCTCAAGCCAATATCGGCAAGCACTATCTCCCACAGATTTACGCCATCGGCGGAAAATTTGAAAATCTTTCTTTCGGTTAATACCAGCAATCTGCCGTCATTAGCATCCACGGCAAGCGCTTTCACTTTAGGCAGAGGGAGAGTGGTGACGATTTGATGGGTATCGCTATCCAGTTGCTGTACAGCGTTTTCCGTTGCGAACCAGATTGAGCTTGCCTGGACGGCAAATGAGGTAACCGCAGCTAATAATAAATTGGCTGCAAAAAATAGCGCTTTCATATATCTCCCCCAGGCCAGCTGTTTATTATTTTTGTCATATCAATGATATAACAAGGCTACCCCCCGGCAACAATTTTCTGTGCACAATTCATTATTTCGAAGCAGCCCTTTGCCGCCGCGTCTCATATAGGCAGATACCGCTGGCGACGGAAACATTCAGGCTTTCGACGCTGCCGAACATCGGGATGCGCACCAGCAGGTCACAGGTTTCCCGGGTGAGGCGGCGCAAGCCCTCGCCTTCGGCCCCCAGCACCCAGGCTACCGGGCCATCGAGCTTGGCGGAAAATAGATCGCCCTCCGCCTCGCCCGCCGCGCCGACCACCCAGATGCCCGCCTCCTTGATCTCGCGCAGGCTGCGGGCCAGGTTGGTGACAGAGACAAATGGCACGGTTTCCGCCGCGCCGCAAGCGACCTTGCGTACCGTGGCATTAAGCCCGGCGGCGCGGTCTTTCGGCACGACCACTGCGTGCGCCCCCATGGCATCGGCCACGCGCAGGCAGGCGCCCAGGTTGTGCGGGTCTTGCACGCCGTCCAGCACCAGTAGCAGCGCCGGTTCGCTTAAGCCCTCGATAACGTCGAACACGTCATGGTATTGGCGTGCCGCTTCGACTTTGGCCACCACGCCCTGATGTTTGTCGTGGCCCGCCATGCCATCGAGACGATGACGCTCAGCAAAAATGACGCGCACGCCCTGGGTTTCTGCCAGTTGCAGCAACTCGCGGGCGCGGGGGTCATTCCGCTCCCGATACAGGTAGATTTCGACAACACCTTGCGGGTCTTGCCGCACACGGCTAACCACGGCATGAAAGCCGTAAATGAAGCTTTCGGCCATCAGTGTGCTGGCTTACGTTTCCGGCTGCGCGGCTTGCTGCCCTCTTTTTCCCTGCCTTCCTTGGCTGCGCGTGGCCGACCTTCACCTGCTTCCTTGGATGTACGCCGTCTGGCCGTTAACGGCGCCTTAATCACAGGCTCTGCCATCACGAAGTCGATCTTGGTGGTTTCAAGATCGACCCGCGCCACCTTCACCCGCATTCGATCGCCCAGACGAATACGCTGGCCGGTGCGCTCGCCCGTCAACTGGTGCTTGGCGGCATCGAAGTGGAAATAATCGTCGCCCAGCTCGGTGATATGCACCAGTCCTTCCACATAAATGTTGTCGAGCGCGATAAATGCACCGAACCCGGTGACGCTCGCGACGGTGCCGTCGAAGGTTTCGCCCACTTTGTCCTGCATGTAGTAGCACTTGAGCCAGTCATTGACGTCACGCGTCGCCTCATCGGCACGGCGCTCTGTCAGGGAGCAGTGGATACCCAGCTCCGCCCATTTGCCAGGCTTGTATTTCTCTCCGTTCAACACCGACTTGATGGCGCGGTGCACCAGCAAGTCGGGGTAGCGGCGGATCGGCGAGGTAAAGTGGGTGTAAGACTCATAGGCCAGGCCGAAATGGCCGACGTTGTCCGGACTGTACACCGCCTGCCGCAGCGAGCGCAGCATGACGGTCTGCAGCAACTGCTCGTCGGGTCGCCCTTTTACCTTGGACAGCAGCTTGGCGTAGTCCTTGGCGTGAGGATCATCGCCGCCGGCGAGGGGCAGACCAAACTCCTTGAGGAATTCGCGCAGCCCTTCCAGCTTCTCCGGTGTCGGCCCTTCGTGGATGCGATACAGGGTGGGATGCTCGTTCTTCTGCAGGAAATCCGAGGCGCACACGTTGGCCGCCAGCATGCATTCCTCGATCACGCGGTGGGCGTCGTTGCGGTGTACCGGCACGATGCGCTCGATCTTGCCCTGATCGTTAAAGATCATCTGCGTCTCGACGGTCTCGAAATCGATCGCGCCGCGCTTCTCGCGCGCCTTGCCCAGCACCTTGAACAGCTTGTAAAGTTCGTGGATGTGCGGCAGCAGTTCATCGTGTTCCTGAGCTTCCGGCCCCTTTGGGTCGGCCAGCATCGCCGCCACCGTTGTATACGTGAAACGCTTGTGGGAATTCATCACCGCCGGATAGAAGCGGTATTTTTTGACCTCGCCGCTGCTGTCGATGTCCATTTCGCACACCATGCACAGCCGTTCCACATGAGGATTGAGCGAGCACAGGCCGTTGGATAGCTCTTCCGGCAGCATCGGAATGACGCGCCGGGGAAAGTACACCGAATTGCCGCGGTCGAAAGCCTCCTCGTCGAGTGCGTCCTTGGGCTGGACATAATGGCTGACGTCGGCAATCGCCACGTACAGTTTCCATCCTCCCTTGCTCAGGATCTTCCAGCCCTTGTCGAGCTTGCGGCAGAACACCGCGTCGTCGAAATCGCGCGCCGTCTCGCCGTCGATGGTGACGAGCGGCAGGTCGCGCACATCCTCGCGCCCCGCCGTATCCTTTTTCAACACTTTCGGCGAGAACTTCTTCGCCAGACTTTCCACCTCGGACGGAAACACATGCGGGAGATCGTGCTTGCGCAATGCAATCTCGATTTCCATGCCAGGATCGGTGTAATTGCCGAGAATTTCCACCACTTGTCCGACCGGTTTGACATGCTTGCTCGGCTGCTCGATGATTTCTATCATCACCACTTGGCCGGGCGTGGCGCCCATGTCGCCTCCCGGCGTGATCAGGAAATCCTGGCTGATACGCTTGTTCTCGGCCACCGCGAACAGGATACCGTGCTCGTTGAAAAGCCGCCCCACCACGCACGTGTTGGCGCGCTCCAGCACCTCGACGATGCTGCCTTCGGGGCGGCCGCGCCTATCCTCGCCGATCACACGTGCCATCACCCGGTCGCCGTGCAGCACTTTCTGCATCTGGCTCGGACCAAGGAATAAATCCTCGCCGCCATCGTCAGGCACCAGGAAGCCGAAGCCGTCCTTATGGCCTTGCACCTTGCCCTTGATCAGGTCGAGCTTGTCCACCACGCACACCGCATGCTTGCGGTTGCGCATGATCTGGCCATCGCGCTCCATCGCCCTGAGGCGGCGACTGAAAACGTCCACCTCGTCATCCCTGATTTCCAGAATGTTGGCGAGCTTTTCCTCGGCGACGGGCACGCCCTGTTCGGTGAGGATCTGCAAAATGTACTCCCGGCTTGGCAGCGGATGCTCATACTGAGCACGCTCGCGTTCCAGGAAGGGGTCTTTGGATCTGATTTTCTTCGTTGACAAAATGTCTTTTTCCTATTAAAGTTCGCGCTTCACGAATTGCCCAGATGGCGGAATTGGTAGACGCGCACGGTTCAGGTCCGTGTGCCGCAAGGTGTGGAGGTTCGAGTCCTCTTCTGGGCACCAAATCAAAAAATGGCGGGTTCTTTGAACCCGCCATTTTTTATCAATCAAACGGATGACGCAGCACGATGGTCTCATCCCGGTCCGGCCCGGTCGAAATGATATCGATCGGCACGCTACAGACTTCCTCCATGCGCTTGAGATAAGCCCGCGCCGCGGCAGGCAGGGCATCGTAACTCTTCACGCCGACAGTACTATCCTTCCAGCCCGGCATTTCCTCGTAAATCGGCTCGCACTTGGCCAATGTCTCCGCGCCCGCCGGCAGGATATCGAGTGTTTCGCCATCCACCTTGTAACCGATACCGATACGCACGATTTCCATGCCGTCCATTACGTCCAGCTTGGTGACGCACAGTCCCGTCACGCCGTTGATCTGGATCGAGCGCTTCAGCGCTGCCGCGTCGAACCAGCCGCAACGCCGCGCACGACCGGTAGTAGAGCCAAATTCGTTGCCGCGCTCGGCCAGGTACTTGCCGGTGTCGTCGAACAACTCGGTAGGGAACGGTCCCGCGCCAACGCGAGTTGTATAGGCCTTGGTGATGCCTAGCACGTAATGCAGCATCTGCGGCCCCACCCCGCTGCCGGTGGCGGCATTTGAGGCGATGCAGTTGGAGGACGTCACGAACGGGTAAGTGCCGTGATCGATGTCCAGCAGCGCGCCCTGCGCGCCTTCGAACAGCAGGCTGCTTCCCCCTTTGTAAGCCTCGAATAGCAAACGCGGCACGTCGGCCACCATTGGCTTGATGCGCTCCGCCACTGCCAGGGTTTCATCCAGGGTCTTCTGGAAATCCACCGTATCGGCATGGAAGTAATTCTTCAGCACAAAGTTGTGGTAGTCGAGAATTTCACCCAGCTTGGCCGCCAGGCGCTCGCGGTGGAATAGGTCCTGAATGCGGATGCCTCGGCGTGACACCTTGTCCTCGTAGGCCGGGCCGATGCCGCGACCGGTGGTGCCGATCTTGCCGGCACCCTTGGCCAGCTCGCGGGCCTGATCCAGCGCAACGTGGTGGGGCATGATGACCGGGCAGGCTTCAGAGATTTTCAGTCGGCTCCACACCGCCACACCGGCGGATTCCAGCATGTCCATCTCTTCCAGCAAGGCCTGCGGCGACACCACCACGCCATTGCCGATATAGCATTGCACTTTCTCGCGCAGGATGCCGGACGGGATCAGATGCAGCACTGTTTTCTTGCCGTCGATCACCAGGGTATGACCGGCATTGTGTCCGCCCTGGAAGCGCACCACGCCCTGGGCATGATCGGTGAGCCAGTCCACGATCTTGCCTTTGCCCTCATCCCCCCACTGGGTACCAATTACCACTACATTCTTTGCCATACTGTACAAATCCTTATGCAACGCTTTTCGCTGTTATTTATTAAACTTCGGCCACACCCCATCCGCCGTCGCCCTGCACGAGGACACGGTCGTAATTCAACTCCTCCCGGTTCAGCTCGTGACCCGGCAGATCCATCACCACCACCTCGCCCTGGGCACGCAAAAGACTGATTCTATCCTGTAACGCGGCATCCTGAACATAAGGCGCGAGAATAGCCTTTGGCAAAGCCGGCGTAGGCAGCGCGCCGACCACCGCACGCAAATCCATGCTAAAACCCGTAGCCGGACGGGAACGCCCGAAGGTCTTGCCCACTTCGTCGTAGCGCCCGCCCAGTGCGACTGCATTCGCCCAGCCCGCGGCATAGGCGGCAAACACCACCCCGCTGTGATAATGGTAGCCACGCAACTCGGCCAGATCGAAACAGAGGCTGGATACGCCGCTTTGCACCTGCTTGCCGATGGTGCGCAAATCGTCCAGCGCCTTGCGAATTTCGGGATGACCGGGCAGATGCCGCTGCGCATCATCCAGCGCCTCCGTGCCGCCATAGAGCCGAGGCAGCAGGCATAGCGCCTCACGGGCAACCGCATCCAGTGTGGCGGTCAACTCGGTCAGGCCGGGGATGTCCTTGCCCTGCATCGCCTGGAACAGCTCCACCTCCAACTCTGGGGGAACTTCGGCACGCTCGATCAGGCTGTGGAATATCGCAACATGGCCGAGATCGAGCTGCACCGATTCGACACCGGCAAGCTGCAGCGCCTTGAGCATCAACTGCTGGATCTCCACGTCGCTTTCGATGCCGGCATGGCCAAACAGTTCGGCCCCGATCTGCAGTGGCTCGCGGGTCTGCATTTGACCATCGGGCAGGGTATGAAGCACGCTGCCGGCATAGCACAACCTGACTACACCCTGGCGGTTCAATAAATGGGCATCAATGCGCGCCGCCTGCGGCGTGATGTCGGCGCGCAGGCCCATCAAGCGGCCGGAAAGCTGATCCACCACTTTGAAGGTCTTGAGATCCATATCGCGGCCAGTGCCGGACAGGAGCGAGGGCATATATTCCAGCAGCGGCGGGATCACCAGCAGGTAGCCGCAGGCGTGGAACCAATCGAGCAACTGGCGGCGGGCACGCTCGAAGCGCAGTGCCGCGGCCGGCAGCATATCCTCAATGTATTCGGGAAGTAGCCAGTTATGCATGATCAATTAATCAGAAATAGCAGCAGCTAAGCCGCCCATCATCGAAGTCAGTCCAACGAAGCGCAACTGCCCGTCGGACATTTCAGTCATTTTTCGAAAGGTTTCACGCCACAGAGAAGGAGCCAGGAACGGCAGCATCCCCTCCAACACGAGCATCAGCGCTAAAGCCGCAAACAGACTGGTTTTCACAGCTTAAGCCACTTCCGTTACTTTTATTTACCCGGAGACTTTAAGTACTTGAAGAACTCCGAGCTGGGGTCCAGCACCATCACGTCGCTCTTGCTCTTGAAAGTCTGCCGGTAGGCTTCCATGCTGCGATAGAATGCGTAAAATTCGGGGTTCTGCCCGTATGCTTCGGCATACGTTGCCGCCGCCTTGGCGTCTCCTTCACCCTTGGTGCGCTGTGCCGCCCGGTAGGCCTCGGCGAGTATGATCTCGCGCTGCCGGTCGGCATCGGCACGAATTTTCTCCGCCTCGCCGGCACCGGTGGAGCGCAGCTCGTTGGCCACCCGCTTGCGTTCGGCCTCCATACGCTGGTACACCGATTCGCTCACCTCCTGCGGCAAATCCACCCGTTTGATCCGCACGTCGAGCACCTGCACGCCGATTGTACGCGCATCGGCATCGGCTTTCTGGCGCAAAATCTCCATGATCTGGTCGCGCTGCCCGGAAACCACATCATGCACGGTACGCTTGCCGAACTCGGCGCGCAGGCCGTCGTTGATAGTCTGCGACAGACGGAGATGGGCACGAGTCTCATCACCGCCGACGCTGACATAGTACTGCTTGACGTCAACGACGCGCCACTTGACGAAAGAATCCACCAGCACGTTTTTCTTTTCCGAAGTGATGAATCGCTCCGGCTCAGCCGAAGTCAGGGTAAGCACACGGGTATCGAAATAACGCACGTTTTGCAAAAACGGCACCTTGAAATACAGGCCCGGCGCCTTCTTCACATCGATGATCTCGCCCAACTGGAAAACAATCGCATTCTGGCGTTGATCGACGGTGAACATGGTCAGGCTAAGCACGATAAAGACGGCGATCAGTCCGGTCATGATGGCATTAAGATGTTTCATGGACGCACCTCCCGCTCGCGGCTACGGAAGGCTTCACGCGAGCGCACCGTGTTTTCAGGCGCAGGCGCTGCTACCTCAGGTTTCTTAGCTGGAGGGGCATCGGCCAAGAATGTCGAACTTGCTCCCGCGCTCTGGATCAGCTTGTCCAGCGGCAGGTAGAGCAGACTGTTGCCGCCCTTCTGGTCCACCAGCACCTTGCTGGAGTTGCTCATCATTTGCTGGACAGTGTCCAGGTACATACGGTCGCGCGTCACTTTCGGCGCCTTGCTGTATTCCACCAGGATCTGCTTGAAGCGGCTGGCATCGCCCTGGGCGTTGGCGATCACGCGCTGCTTGTAACCTTCGGATTCCTCGATCAGGCGTGAAGCAGCTCCGCGCGCTCTTGGGATGACATCGTTGGCGTAAGCCTGGCCTTCATTCTTGGCACGCTCCTTGTCCTGACCCGCCTTCACCGCATCGTCGAACGCCGCCTGCACCTGCTCCGGCGGCTGGGCGTTCTGCATCGTCACCTTGCTGATGCTGATGCCGGTCTTGTAACGGTCGAGTATCTCCTGCATCAGCTTCGCGGCGCGCGTCGCGATCTCGGCACGCCCTTCGTACAACACAAAATCCATTTTGCTCTTGCCCACTATTTCACGTATCGCCGTTTCTGCTGCCTGGTGTACCGCGTCGTCGGGATGCCGGTTGTTGAACAGATAATCTTCCGGGCTTTTCAGGATGTACTGGACAGCGAACTGGATGTCGATGATGTTCTCGTCGTCGGTCAGCATCAGCGACTCTTTCAGCATCTTGCTCTTGACGTTGGCACGGTAGCCCACCTCGACTGTACGCACCTGCTGCATATTGACCACTTCCGAGCTCTCGATCGGATAGGGAAAGCGCCAGCGCGGACCCGGCTCGGTCGTTTCGACAAATTTCCCGAAACGCAGCACCACCCCGCGCTCGCCGGCATTGACGATGTAAAAGCCGCTGCCCAGCCAGATCAGAATCGCCAGCAGCGGGATCAAGCCCAGGCCGGCGGACAATTTGCCGCCACCCGGCGCCGGGGCCGCACCGCCGCCGCCACCCTTGGCGCCGAACATCGCATTCAGCTTCTGGTTGAAACGGCGCCACAACTCATCGAGGTCAGGCGGCCCGCCGCTATTCTTCTTGCCCCAATCTGGATCGTTCCATGCCATATTATTTTTTTCCAAGTAACCAATTCGAGTCAAATTTCCACGCCTGCTCGGTGCTGCGCCACCGCTTGCGGCGCCTCTGCCCGGTGTTGGCGGCTGTATTCAGCCAGCGCCGACCTCAACAGATCGAGTCCTGCGCCGCTTTGCGCACTGATCCAAACACGGCCAATTCTACCATACTCATCCCGCTCCAAGCCGGGCTCCAAACCATTGACGTCGATTTTGTTGAACACCATCAGCTGAGGGATCCGATCTGCGCCGATCTCAGCCAGGACCTTGTTCACTTCCACAATTTGCCGGTCACGGTTGGGGCTGGAGGCGTCCACCACATGCAGCAGAAGATCAGCCTCCACCGCCTCTTCCAGCGTGGCACGGAAGGCGGCCACTAGAGTATGCGGCAAATGCTTGATAAAACCAACCGTGTCCGACAACACCACGGCACCGCCCTCAGGAACAAAAAATTTGCGCGAAGTGGTATCCAGCGTAGCAAACAGTTGGTCTGCCGCGTAGGCTTGGGCGTGGGTCAGCCGGTTAAACAGGGTGGATTTTCCGGCGTTGGTGTAGCCGACAATGGATATCGACAGTACATTGGCGCGGTCCCTGGCGCGGCGCTGAATGCTACGCTGCCGCCCCAGCTTGACCAGCTTTTCCTTGAGCAGCTTGACCCGTTTTCCCAGCAGGCGGCGATCGGTTTCGAGTTGGGTCTCGCCCGGCCCCCGCAGCCCGATACCGCCTTTTTGCCGCTCGAGGTGGGTCCAGCCGCGCACCAGCCGCGTTGCCAGATGCTCCAGTTGCGCCAGCTCCACTTGCAGCTTGCCCTCGTGGCTTTGGGCGCGCTGCGCGAAAATATCTAGGATCAGGCTGGTGCGGTCAAGCACGCGGCATTTTAGCCGATGCTCCAGATTGCGCTGCTGCGCGGGGGAAAGTTCGTGATCGAATATAACCAGATTGGCTTCGCTGTCGGCCACGGCCCCGGCGATCTCGTCGACTTTGCCTTTGCCCGCGAACAGCGCCGCGTCGGGCCGGGAACGCTTGCCCCGTACGACCCCCAGGATACTGACGCCGGCGCTTTCAGTCAGGCGCTTCAGCTCTTCCTGGCTTTCCTCGTAATCCGCGTTACCGAAATCCAGGCTGACCAGGACGGCAGCGTCACCGCTGCCTGGACGTTCAAACATCAATCCTCGGCGGGGTGTTCAAAAGACATATTCACGGGACGTACCGGCACCACCGTTGAGATCGCATGCTTATAGACCATCTGGGTAATGGTATTCTTCAGCAGCACCACATACTGATCGAACGACTCGATCTGACCCTGAAGTTTGATACCGTTCACCAGATAGATGGACACGGGTACATGCTCTTTACGCAAAGCATTCAAAAACGGGTCTTGTAATAACTGCCCTTTCGCGCTCATGGTTTCTCCAGTGTTTTGTTATGGTTATTTGAAATGGCTACTTTACTTTATTTTTCAGGCTGCTGCCAGCAGCTATGCGAAACAACACCACATTCTATTACTATATGGGAAAATCAATTCATTTCAAGAGGGGAACGCCCTTAAATCTCCGGACGTCCAAAATAATAGCCCTGCCCCCAGTCCACCCCCATGTCACGCAGCATATCCGCCGTCTGCCTATCTTCGATGCACTCCGCAATGATAGTGATATCCATTTTCTTCGCCAGCACGGCCATGCTTTCCACCATGGCACGCACCCGCTCGTTGCCGACCATGTTGCGGACCATCCAGCCTTCGATCTTGAGGAAGCTGACCGGCAATTCCGCCAGGTATAGAAAAGAAGAATAGCCGCTGCCAAAATCATCCAGCGCCAGCCGGAAACCAAAATCCAGCAACGGCTGCAAGTCGCGCCGCAGTCCGCCGAAGTCGGACAGCATCTGGCGCTCGGTAATTTCAAACACCAGCGGTTTATAGCCCGGAAAATCAATATTACAGGTAGAACAAAACTGCGTAGCCCCATCCAGCAACTCATCCACCAAGTCCCTGCGCGCCATGAACTGGGGCGAAAGATTGATGAAATGGGCGAAACCGGGATCGTGACCCGCCGTCAGGTTTACCGCGCAGCGCGACATCGCTTGGCGGCTAATAGCATGATCCACCTCGTGTATCAGGTTGACACCCTCCGCCGCCTCGATGAAATCGCAAGCGGGAACGAGCGTGCCATCCGGCTGGCGCAGGCGCGCCAGCGCCTCATCCGCCACCGGCTTGTTGGTAGCGAGATCCACCATGATCTGATAGGCGGCAACGATGCGATCCTCCTTCAGCGCACGCTGCAGCATTCCGGCATGCCAAAGCGTACCGGGGCCGCGCGATTCGCTGATAACCACGCAGTCTCGCCCCCTGTGCTTGGCCTCATACAAGCAACTGTCCGATTCCGCAAGAACCTGGAGTATATCTTCGTCGCCCCGTTGCAACACGCCGACGCCGAAACTTGCCGTAATTTCCATGCTGCCATGCTCAGTCCGCAGCGGCTGAGCCTTGATCGCCGCGCGGATGCGTTCAGTCGCAGCCAACGCATCGGCATGGGCGGAATGGTGCAGAAAAAGAAGAAATTCCTCACCGCCCCAGCGCGCTACCCAGTCACCTTCTCGCAGCGCCTGTCGCATAGTATGGGCGACCTGCTTCAGCACCTCATCGCCGACGGCATGCCCATAGTGATCATTGATCAGCTTAAAGCGGTCAAGATCGCAGGTGGCGACTGAAAAACCAGAATCGTCCCGCTTGGCGCGCGCCATTTCCTCGATAAAACGCAGCTCCGCGGCGCGCCGATTCGGCAGACCGGTAAGTTCATCGGTAAGCGCCTGACTTTCCAGTTTTTTCCGCTGCTTGTTCTGCAACAACATTTGACTGAACCAGGCCGCGAGCAGCTCCATAAAAACCTTATCGCCTTGGGAAAACCCATCTCCGTCGAGCGGCTTCCGGCGCAGGAACACCAATGTTCCATAGAGGTCCTCTCCGACCCAGACTGGTATGCCGGCATAAGCATGGATGCCGAACTGGTCTGCCAGCCCTGCGAATTCCGGCCTCGCATCAGCACACAGTTCGGGTATGAACAGGCTTTTCTCTTCCCGCATGGACTGCAGACACAACGCCTCCAGCGGGCAAACCTCTTCGACCCCAAACAGGCCCAGCGTATCCACCAGATACGCCGGAACAACATGCTCACCGACTTTTTCGCTGAGCATGGCCACATCCATATTCAGGGTATCCATCCCCAGCCGTAGCATCAACCTGACTTTCTCGCCCTCGGAACGGGTGCGGCTGGTGGCAACCTGCCAGAGCACCTGCAAGCGACTGGATTGCTCCCTGTTTGTCATCAACAGATGTTCCCGCTCACTCACATCGATCGCGAGACCATAGCGTATAACTTCGCCCGTTTCGTCCGCTTGTTCGAATTCGGCGATCGACAACCACAAGACCTGGCCATTGCGATTTTTGAACTGCAGGACCGACTGCGCCAAGTCGGTGATTTGCAGCTGCTGGGTCGCGCTGGGAAGGCTGCTCTCTGCCCGCAAATCGAGCCAGGAATGCCCCACTACCTCGCCCTCCTCCATGTCCAGCATATCGAGGAAAGATTGATCGGCGGCCACCACCACACGGTCCCGCGCCCGGACTGCATAGGTGCCGGCATGCGCCGCCTTCAACAGCAATTTCTCGCGGTTTTGCGCGGCCACCTTCAGTCTCTGCTGGGTATCGGACAAGGACGCGCACAAATCGTCAATTTCGCTCACGCCGCTGCTCGGCAACGGCTCCAAAGCGGGGTCGGCGCTTCCCAGCCGTTGCCGGATGGCCTGCATGCGGCCGGTAAAGCGCTTTGTGTTGAAACCGAACACGACTATCCCGACCACAAGCGAGCCGACAATCAAATAGAAGGGGACTTGCACCAGCTGCCACCATAACTGCCAGCTTGTGCCCTGCGGCAGCGAGATAAACGCATAGACAGGGAAGCGTTGCAGGCGTTGATAAGCCCCGATGCGATATATGCCATCGACGGCTCCCCCCTCATAAAAACCGCTGCCCTCGGCATTCCGGTTTTGAGCTATGGCCTGAAACAATGCGCCCCGCACTTTCTCACCATAGATTTTCCCGGGCTCACCGGACGGCATCCGGCTGAGTAAATAACCGTCTTCGCGCAACAGGCCAATTGCCGCTCCAGGCTGCAGGTTCAGATCGCTCCACAAACTTTGCTGCTTATCGAGCGGAATCGATGTTTGAATCAGAAAAAGCACCTTATCGTGCCCATCACGCACGGTATAGCGCAAATGAAGAAGCCACCGTTGCAGCAAATAGCCGAATTGAGGGCGGTTAACGCTCACACCGCGCGCTTGCAGATTGCTGTAAAAATCTTCGCGCCACTTCGGGTCGGCAAGAACGTTGGGCAGCGGCGAACCGGGGGAGTGCGCAGTGGAAATCAGCATTTGGCCATCCGGCAAAATCACGCTTGCTCCGCCAAGCTCTGGATGTTTAGCCCTGAATCGCTGCAGCACCGCCAAGCCGCGCTCCGGATGCGCCACGACATTGACGTTGTTCAATTGCTCGGCCAGCATCTCAAGATGGCTGCCGATGGAATCGAAGTGGCTCTGGGCCTGCCCGGCCACCAGCTTCGCCACGACGCCCATCCGCTCCAACTGCTGATTTTTTACCGTATTCCAAGACAACCATAGCCAAAGCGCCACCAGGAACAGGCCAATCAACCCCAGCGTCAGAAATACCCTGCGCCCCAACTGAATCATCGATGGCGGTTTAATGAGACGCTTACCCATACCCTTCCCTTACCAGGATCATGCTCTCAGAGATTATTTCTTGAGTCCGGAAAAAATCTCCAATGAATTCATTTGCACTGGTCGAAACCCCATGGGTTTGCGCCCTGCAAGTGCCATATATTGACCAGAATTTATTGGGGGAAAATTGATATATTCAGCTCTTCTTGTCGCCGAAAATCAGGATACGCTAATTTACAAATGCAGCCAATAGGCTCGCCGGCTGGGCAAATCAGGATTCAGACGAAGCATTCCCGAGTCTGTCCGCCGCCGGCTCCGAATCGATGGCACTAACGAACAGCCCGAGTTGGCACGAAACCAGCGGGCTCGAAACTGGCAGGAGGGGCGGCTTGCTTTCATGGAACCAGCGCAAACCGCTACCCTTCAGACCAGTAGTCGGTGGCAATGCCGTCACCCAGATCGGCCTCGATCAAACGGCGACGCACTTCGAGCAATCGCTCGATCAACTGTGTTTCCTGCTTTGCGTAGGCATCGGCATCGGCAACACGGTTAACCACTACGCCGAGCAGTTCGGTAATCGCATTGCCTATGGAATTTTGGCTGATTGTGACGATCAGCTTGCCTTCGTCATTGCGATAAATGAGTTGCTTGAACGCAGGTTGCCAGCGAATGGCGTTGGCATATTTCGCGTCTGTAATGCAGCGGTCGCGCACCTTCTTCGCCGTTTTCAGAAAATCATTGTTGAACAGCAGTACGCTCTCGACCTCATCCGCGTAATAGGCATTCTTCGGGATCGGTGCGTTGCGGGTGGAGACTTGCGAAAAAAAAGTACGGTAAAAATCGATGAACCCCTTCAACACCTCATCGTACTCTTTCCAGAAGCGCACATCCTTCAGCGCCGCCACGCCGCCCTGGACCTCCCAACTGGGCAACCCATGCGGGTAACCGGTCAGTTCGATGCGCGCGTCGGCTTCGCTGGCGGGCTTGAGAATTTCCAGGTCCAGCGCCTTGTCGAAAAACTCGCCGTACACATCATGCATATAAGCCTGGAAAAGGCTGTGCTGACCGCCGTCGGTCAAATTGGGATTTTTTAAATCGGCCAACTTGGCGTTGCGCAGGTCATCCTTGGGAAAAACGATGAAATGGTTGTGCAGCATGCGGATGCTGGGCACGCCGGGCGAGGTCAGCGGCCAGGTGGCGTCCAGGCTCGCCTCGCCCGCCAGAATCAGCGCCTCATCAGGGTCGGGATAGGTCTCCAGCATGTAGTCGATGATGATCTGATTCATCCGGTTCCAGACATGCTTGACATTGTCCGGCACCTGGGTACGCCGCACCGGCCGCCCCAGCGGATTAAGGATACATTGCGAGGTGTTGTAGATAATCGAGGCATCGAATTCGTTGCTGTGCCCCAAAGCCTTGCGATAGAGCAACAGATTTTCATCATTCATCAACAATCCGTTGTTGTGCATCAGATCGTTGAGGTTTTCCGTGCTGTTGAAAAATTCGTTGGGTTTCATGCCCTCCGGCACATCCAGAGGGATGGGTCGAAAAGGGGTCACAATTTCGCGGGGACTGGATTGCATCATATCGTATATAGAATTACTAATTTGATCGTGTGAATTGTAGAATATAGCGCGAACAACCCGGCTACCTTCTGTTAGAAGGTGGACTTTTTACCACACCCAACGCGCAATTCAGAGCAAAAAAATCAAATGCGGCGATAAGGCCAGTTCATCACACCAGAAAGATCATTTTCTGCCGTACATCTTCCTACCCCGCCGGCGCTGGCGGCGGTCGCGGTTTTCATCGCTCTCGGTCTTGGGTCCGGGCACCCGCCCTGCAAAGGGGTTGTGTCCTTGCTTGAACTGTACCCTGAGTGGCGTGCCCGTTAACTCGAATGCCTTGCGGAAGGCGTTTTCCAGATAGCGCTTATAGCTGGCAGAAAGGCTGCTCACCGCCGTTCCGTGAACAATCACAAGCGGCGGGTTGGAGCCGCCCTGGTGAGCGTAGCGCAGCTTGGGACGGAATGGGCCGGACTTGGGCGGCTGGTGTTGGGCAGTGGCATCGATCAGAATACGGGTCAGCATGGGCGTCGGCATTTTCACCATGGCAGCGGCATAGGCGTCGTCGATGGATTTGAACAGGCCGCTCACGCCGCTGCCCTGCAGCGCAGAAATATAATGAAACTTGGCGAAGTCCAGAAACTGCAGCTTGCGCGCGATATCGTTTTTGACGATTTCACGCCGTGCGACGGGGAGGTCGTCCCATTTGTTCACCGCCACCACCAGCGCACGCCCGCTTTCCACGACAAAACCGGCAATATGGGCGTCCTGCTCTGAAATGTCCTGACGGGCGTCCAGCACTAGCAACACCACGTTGGCGTCTTCCACCGCCTGCAGGGTTTTCACCACGGAAAATTTTTCGATCGCCTCGAACACCTTGCCTCGCTTGCGTATGCCTGCGGTGTCAATCAGAGTGTAATGCTGGCTGTCGCGCTCAAATTCTATATAGATGCTGTCGCGCGTAGTACCCGGCTGGTCGAAGGCGATGACCCGCTCCTCGCCGAGCAAGCTATTGACCAGGGTTGATTTGCCGACGTTGGGACGACCGACGACAGCTATTTTGGGGTGATCATTTTCGTCCTCATCGGACACCTCCAAAGGGAAACTTTCCAGCGCAATCTCGACCAGATCATGCACGCCCTCGCCATGCGCTCCCGAAATCACCAGCGGGTCGCCCAGACCGAGTTCGTAGAATTCGGCAGCGACGACATCGCGCCGCATGCCCTCAGCCTTGTTCACCGCCAGGAACAACGGCCGACCCGATTTGCGCAGCTGGTCGGCAATGATCTTGTCCTGAGCAGTCAGACCCTGGCGCGCATCCACCATGAAAATGATGGCGTCGGCCTCATCCACTGCCTGCAGGGTCTGGCGCGCCATTTCATGCAGGATGCCGTCCTTCACTACCGGCTCGAAACCGCCGGTATCCACCACCAGATAGGGTTTATCCCCCACCTTGCCATGGCCATAGTGGCGGTCGCGCGTCAGCCCCGGCAGGTCCGCAACGAGGGCGTCGCGGCTCCTGGTTAGCCGGTTGAACAGGGTGGATTTGCCGACGTTGGGACGACCGACCAGTACGAGGGTGGGTTTCATAATTCAGGTGTAATGGGTTATGGGTGATGGGTCATGGGTGATGAGGCGGGAGCAACAGTCGATGCCATTACTCATTACCCATCGCTCATCACCCGTTACTGCACTGTTAGCGCGTACAGCCCGCCGTTGCGGGTCTGCACCAGGAAACCGCGGTTCAGCGCCACGGGTGGGGCGCCGATCTGGCTGCCGTCAGTGGCGAGGCGCGCGGCAAAACTGCCGTCCTCCCGCGCCAGCAAGTGGACATACCCCTGCACATCCGCCACCGCGATGTAGCGCCCCAGCGCCACAGGAGCCGTGGCTTGCCGGGCAAGCAGCTTGTCCTGCTTCCATATGCTGGCGCCGCTGTGCTTGTCGAGGGCATGGATTGCGCCATGCGCATCGCTGACGTAAACGTAGCGTTCGTCCATTGCCAATCCGGCGTAGCTGGCGATGTCGCGAGCCCAGATCAGATTGCCGCTGGCGATTTCGAAACAGGTGGTGCGCCCCTGGTAAGCGGTGGCGCAAACCCTGCGATCGTCCGCTACCGGCAGGCTGCTGACGTCGGCCACCCGCTCCAGTTCAGTGGCTCCACGCGGCAAGGCCACGGTGGCTTCCCAACCGACATTGCCGTTGGCAAGATTGAGCGCCACCAGCTTGCCGCCGGCAAAACCAGCGAATACCGCACCGTGGGCGATGACCACCCCGGCATAACTGCGCAGGCTCAAGGCCGGCAAGGCGCGCTGGTAAACCCACTTGCGCTTGCCATCCCTGGCATCCAGGCCATAAATCCTGCCGTCCCCGGTTCTCACCACCACGATGTCATCGGCCACCTGAGGCGCACTCCGTATCTCGCTCGATAGCCGCACTTGCCAAAGCGGCTGGCCTTTGTCGTCAAACGCCAGCAACTCCCCATTGTCTGTCCCTACAGCCACCAGATTGGCGCCTGCGCCCACACCACCGGAAATCTTGCGGCCCGCATTGATACCCCACTGCTGCGTGCCACTTGCGGCATCAAAACGGGCGACCTGCCCATCCAGCCCGGCAGCATAAACACTGTCCTTCACCACGCCGGGAAACAACACCGCATCGCCCGCTCCGCTGACGTTCGTGTGCCATAGGGTTTTAAGCTCTACCGAGGGTTTGAATTCGACCAGCGCCGCCAGTTTCTCGCCCGCCTCTTTGCCACTCCACGAACCAAGGCGAGCGGACATCTTCTCGCCCATGCCGCTGCAGCCGGAAAGCTGGACGAAAATCAGGCCCAGCAGCAATCCGGGCAACAACCTCATTGCCGCACGGCTTTTCATCCGTTCGCTCCCAGCCCATCCAGCTTCATTTTCACTAGCTGCCGGTAGGGGGTTTTTTCGTCCATTTTTTCCAGCGCGGCCTTGTAAGCGGCGCGGGCATCCGCCACCTTGCCTTGAGCCACCAGCACATCCCCTTTGAGATCGGCAAACAAACCAACAAAAGCCTGTCCATGCGGGCTTTCCAGCACCTTCAAGGATTCCTCGTTATTTTTCTCGTCCAGCAGGATTCCGGCCAGCCGCAGCCGGGCAATGTCGCGTACGCCATCTTCCTTGGCATGCTCTATCACCCATTGCAGCTGGGCCTTGGCACTCTTGGCATCACCCGACTCGTAATTGGCTCCGGCCGCGAGCAGTGCAGCGCGCGAAGCATAGGGCGTGCTCGGATATTTCTCGATCAGTTGGCCGGCAGCATTGCGGATACGCTTGATGTCCTGGCTCTGTATCCCGCCTTGCACCGCCTCGTACACCATTGCGGCTTGCTGTTGCTGGTTTTTCTGGTAGTAACGCCAGCCCTGTATGCCCACCATCACGGCGGCGAACGCCGCAATTCCCAGCAGTACGGTATTGCCGTTACGCTTCCACCAAGCCTTGAGTACATCCAACTGTTCCTGCTCTTCCAGATCGTAAGCCATTTTTACCTCGTCCTTATAACCATTAGCGCGCCGTACCAATCAGGCCCGCCGCCGCATCCACCGTCATCCGTACCTGCTCTTCCAGTTCGCGGAGCGACTTGAGACTGACCTCGCCCGCTGTTGCCTCGTCATCGCCGACAATCACCGCATAGCGCGCGCCGCTGGCATCCGCCTTTTTCATCTGCGACTTGAAACTGCCGCCGCCACTGTGCAGGATCACATGCAGACCCTGGTCGCGAAGCTGTTCCGCAGCGGCCATCGCAAATTTGTCCGCCGCCTCGCCTTGATGCACCAGGTAGGCGTCAACCGCGATCTGCGGCGGCTGGAATGCATATTCCTCCAGCAGCGCAAGCACACGCTCCACGCCCATGGCGAAGCCGCAGGCCGGCGCCGGTTTGCCGCCGATCTGCTCGATCAGCCCGTCGTAACGCCCACCGGCACACACCGTGCCCTGCGCGCCGAGCCTGGTCGTCACCCATTCGAACACGGTGAAATTATAGTAGTCCAGTCCGCGCACCAACCGCGGATTGATCCGGTATTCAATCCCGGCATCGCGCAGCATCGCCTGCAAGGCCTCGAAATGCTGCAGGGACACCTCATCGAGGTCGTCCAGCAGCTTGGGCGCCGCCTCGATCAGGTCCTGCAGAGCCGGGTTCTTGCTGTCGAGCACGCGCAACGGATTGGTGGTGAGCCGCCGGCGTGCATCCTCGTCGAGCTGGTCGAGATGCTGCTCCAGATAGTGCACCAGCCTCTTGCGGTGACGCGTGCGATCTTCGCTGGTGCCGAGCGTGTTGAGCTGCAGTTCGATATCAGGCAAGCCCAGCCTGCGCCACAGCCGCGCCGTCATGATGATGTGCTCGGCATCCATGTCCGGCCCGGCGTAGCCGAGCGATTCCACCCCGACCTGGTGAAACTGGCGGTAGCGGCCTTTCTGCGGCCGTTCATGGCGGAACATCGGGCCCATGTACCAGAGGCGCTGCGGCGCATTAT
>Ga0315268_10000975_pt1 | contig 33336 bp, 28 predicted proteins | sample C1_top_MG_FD_204535 | JGI IMG/M metagenome (GOLD analysis project Ga0315268, IMG submission 204535) | Sediment microbial communities from Yellowstone Lake, YNP, Wyoming, USA - C1_top | ecosystem: Environmental > Aquatic > Freshwater > Lake > Sediment | place: USA: Wyoming | collected 2017-08-01
GCAGACATCCTTCTGAATGAAACATGTTAAATCCGCTTCGCTTTCGCCGGCCAGAGGGGATTCAGAATGTGGGCCAGGACGATAAGGGACACGCTGCCGATGACGTTGAACCATAGAAAGGGGATTTCGGTGAAAAAGTAACAGGCCAGGACGGCCGCCTCGGCGATAAGGGCCGCGATGAACGTGGCGTTGCCGCCGATCTTTTTGAAATAGAAGGCGATGAGGAAGATTCCGAGAATCGTCCCGTAGAACAAAGACCCCAGAATATTGACGGCTTCGATCAAGGAGCCAAGATGGTTGGCGAATTGGGCGAAGCCGATGGCGTAGAAACCCCAGAAGACCGTGGCTGTCTTCGAAGCGCGGAGATAGTGCCGCTCCGAAGCGTTTTTCTTGATGACCCGCTTGTAGATATCAACAACCGTGACCGAAGCCAGGGCGTTGAGCTCCGCGGACGAAGCCGACATCGAGGCCGAGAGGATCGCCGCCAGGATCAGCCCCACTAATCCCACCGGCAAATACTTGGTTACGAAGCTCAGAAAGATGTAATTGGTGTCATTGGTCTCGGCCAGGGGATTTCTTTTCTTGATGATTTGGAGGGCCTCCTTCCGGAGGACGAGGTCCGATTCCCCCGTCCGGCGGATTTCTTGGAGCGTGCTTTCCACGTCCGCGTCTTTTTTAGCCTCGATCGCGGAGAGCATCTTCCGAATCTGCTCCCGCTTTTCCCCGTTCAGCCGAGCGTGGTCGGCTTCGAGGGCCGTGTAAGCGTCTCCATAAGAGCTGTTTTTTACGGCCGCGGTCTCGACCGGGTTGAAAAACAGGGGCGGCGTCACGAACTGGTAAAATACAAAGATCATGGCCCCGATGAACAGGATGATGAACTGCATCGGGACCTTGAGGACTCCGTTGGCCAGAAGCCCCTTGCGGCTTTCGGAGATCGACCGTCCGGTCAGATAGCGCTGGACCTGTGACTGGTCCGTCCCGAAATACGACAGGGCGAGGAAGGCCCCCCCGATGAGGCCGGACCAGACATTGTACCGGTCCTTCCAGTCGAAGGCAAAATTGATGATGTTCAGCTTCCCGAGCTTTCCGGCCACGTGGACGGCATTCGAAAAAGAGATGTCGGCCGGGAGGCGCTGGAAAATCATATAAAACGCCGCTCCCATCCCCGCCGTGATGATCATCATCTGCAGAAGATGCGTTTTACTGACCGCCTCCGTGCCGCCCGAGGCGGTGTAGAGGATGACCAGGCCGCCGGTCATGAAAATCGTCAGACGGAAATCCCAGCCGAGGATGACCGAAATGATCAAGGCCGGGGCGAGAATCGTGAACCCGGCCGCGAGCCCACGCTGGATGAGGAAGAGGATGCTCCCCAAAGCCCGGTTTTTCAGGTCGAAGCGCTGTTCCAAATACTCGTAGGCGGTGTAGACCTTGAGCCGATGGTAGATGGGCACGGCCGTGATCGAAAGGATGACCATGGCGATGGGCAGGCCGAAATAAAATTGAACGAACCGCATCCCGTCCACGTAGGCCTGACCCGGCGTGGAGAGAAAAGTGATAGCGCTCGCCTGGGTCGCCATGATCGAAATGGTGACGGCGTACCACGGCGTAGATCTGTTCGCCAGAAAGAAGCCCTGGATGTCCTTTTTGCCCCGGGTTTTCCAATAGCCGTAGGCGGCCACGAACGCGAGAAACGAGCTCAGGACGATCCAGTCGATTGGTCGCATGGGTTAAGTATTCAACAATCCCTCGTAGAAGGCTTCATATTGGGGGATGATGCGGGCGGCGTCGAAGTGCTGTTCGGCGCGCCGCCGGGCCTGCGTTCGGAAAAGTGAGTGCCGGGCCGGGTCGCTCAGAAGTCCGACGGCCTTTGCGGCCATGCCCTCGACATCGCCGACCGGCAAGAGATATCCCGTCTCGCCCTGGACGATGACCTCGGGCAATCCGCCGACATCGGAAGCGATGACGGGGACGCCGCAATTCATCGCTTCGAGGGCCGTCAAGCCGAAGCTCTCCTGCTCGCTGGGCAGAAGAAACAGGTCGGTGCAGAAAAAGAGAGGCTCCAACGTGTCCTGTTCCCCGAGGAAATGCACTTCCGAGGCTAGGCCCATCTCCTTTACCAACTGCTGGATATGGGGCCGCTCGGGGCCATCGCCGATCAAGAGGAGCTTGGCCGGGATCTTGTCCCGGACCTGGGCGTAAATTCGGACGACGTCTCCGATCCTTTTGACCGGGCGGAAATTGGAGGCGTGCATCAGGATTTTCTCCCCCTCCGGGGCGAAAGCGGGCCTCGAACAGGCATCGCGGTTCCGGTCCGGCCGGTCGAGGTCTACGAAATTATGGATAACCTGGATTTCGCGTTTGATGTCGAATTCCTCGATCGTCCGCCGTTTGAGATAGTGCGAGACCGCCGTCACTCCGTCCGATTGCTCGATGGCGAATTTTACGACCCGGCGGAAGGACGGCTCGGCCCCGACCAAGGTGATATCCGTGCCGTGGAGGGTTGTGACCGTTTTAAGCCGCCGGGAGTTGAAGATCTGCTTCGCCAAATAAGCGCTGGCCGCATGGGGGACAGCATAGTGAGCGTGAATGATGTCCAAACCGCAGGTTTCAGCGAGTTCTACCAGCTTCGTGACCAGGCCTAGCTCGTAGGGAGGGTACTTGAACAGCGGGTACATGGCTACGTCCACTTCATGGAGGAAGATGTTTTGATGGAAGGCGCGCAGGCGGAACGGCGGGGCATAGCTGACGATATGGAGCTCGTGGCCTTTTTGGGCCAGCCAGATGGCCAATTCCGAAGCCACAACCCCGCTCCCGCCGTGGGTCGGATAGCAGACGATGGCGATTTTCATAGGCTTCCTCATGGAATCGTCCACAGATATTCCGGACCGAAGAAAGCGACCGGATCGTCCACTCTTAGGGCTTCCCGGACGAGAAAAGGCTCCCCGTATTTCGCCCCGATCTGGGCGCCATATCTCCTGTCCCGGGCTTCGATGACGTCCAGGAATTCGGGCCGGCCGATGAGCGTTTCCCCGGCTGCGGGCGCGGATTCGGGTTGATCCGGGCGATGGAATTGAGAGGCATAGGCCCGGATGGCGTTCATTTTTTGGGCGTGAGTGTCGGTAATATCGACGATGAACGATGGGGCGAACTCGAAGCGGCTCTGGCAGAAAACGACTTTTACAGGCCGGAATGCCTCTTCTTTCGTCTCAATTTTCTTTAGGCCTGCGAGATAGACCGAGGCGCGCACAAGTTGGGACGCGTTTTCGTGATCCGGGTGGCGATCGATCCAATAGGGGGCGAAGACGATTCGGGGTTTATGGGCACGGATCTCGGCGATAATTTTGAGTTTATTCTCCCAAGTGACCTCAACCCGCCCGTCGGGAATGTCGAGCATTTTGTGGACCGCCAGGCCCATCACTTCGGCCGCATTTGCAAACTCCCGGGCCCGGATTTTGGCGCTGCCCCGAGTGCCCATCTCGCCCCGGGTCAGGGCCACGACTCCGATTTTATACCCCATCTTGGCCAGCTTGATGACCGTCCCGCCGCAGGACATTTCCGGGTCGTCGGCATGCGCTCCGAAAGCTAACACATCCAGGGTCATGGCCGCCTCCTCCAAAGAAGATATCCTTTCATATCGTTAGAATCTGATGATTATATTCGTCGATGTTGATCGCCTCGTCCAGCTTGTCCACGAAAGCAGGGCCGTATTTCAGGAGAAAGGGCACGATGTTGAAGACCCGCTCCTGGAGATGCCCATTAGGGTAAAGATGGTCGCCCGCTTTACGGATCTGCCCGACGGCGATGTCGTTCTGTTTTTTCGCCGCCCGGACGATTTTCTTTTCCAGGAATTGCAATTGCTGTACCATCTTTCCCCGGGCGAGAAGGGCGGACTCCTTCAGGGTCGGCTCGAAGGCGGCGATGTCCCGGATGAGCGGTTCAAAGTCCTGCTCCAAATGAGAGGCGGCAAGGCTCAAGCCCTCGCCCAAGGGTTTGGGGACTCCGCTTTCGCCGAGGCTTTGGATGATCCCGTCCGCTCCGGCCCAGAGATCGGGAATGTCCAGACGATACTTCGCCAGAATGCGCTCGATTTTTCTCTCGACGACGGTCAGGCTCTTTCGCGGGTAAATCACCGGCATGGGGAGGCCGAATTTTTCATAAACGCCTTTCATCTGGGCGAAATAGGCGATTTCTCCGGGCCCGCCGATATAGGCGACTGTCGGCAATAGGGTGTCCTGATAGATGGGCCGGAGAAGGACATTGGGGCTGAAGAGAAACGGCTTTTCTTTCGCCAGGGCGAGGAGGTCTTCTTTCGAATATGTCTCTCGTGGATCTTTGATTTCGAAGGCATGGCCGTCCCACTGGATAGACCGGCGCGCCCGCTCGGCGTAGAAAATATTGAGAATTCCCTCATGCAATTGAACTTGGCCTTCATATCCGGCGTCGCGGAGTCTCCGCGAAGCGGCCAGGGCCGTGGGAGTCGCCGCGGACTCTTCTGTGATTTCGCGATAAAAAACCTCTCCGCCCATCTCTTTCAGGCGGGGATGGGAGGCGTCGATGAAGATCAAGCCGTGCGATTGAAACAGCCGGGTCATCCATCGAGCGAACGCCTCGACCCAGCCGCGGCCGGGCCGATAGGCTTCGCTCAAAGCGGCGATAATGTCTGCCTTGAATTCGGATTCTTGGGTGAGCTCCGCGAGTCGGCGAAGACAATCCGCGATCTCCGGCGGCAAAACGAGAGCGGAAGCGGGGATCTTGAGCTCGCCGGAAGGCATCCTGCAGCGGACCTCTTCCAGCCGGTTGTCTTTGTCCAAGAGGACGATGTGATCGATCTCGGCCAAATCGTGATCATCCGAGGCCAGCCAAAATACCGGGACGTACGTTCCAGGACCGTCCCCGCTCAAGCGCTCGGCGAGCTTGATAGCGGTCAGGGCTTTATAGATCGTATAGAGCGGCCCGGAAAAAAGCCCCACTTGCTGTCCGGTGACGACGGCGCAGGCTTGCTCCCGCTCCATAGACTCGATATGCCCGAGAGTCTGTGGACCGCATCCGTAGCTTTGATTTTGCTCCCTTAAAATCGAGGCCAACTCATCCCGGGGAATGCGGCGTGCCAGCGTCCGTTCGGTTTGGCGTTCGTACGCAGCAGCGTCTCGAAAATCGCCGTCAAAGAACTCCCGCACCTTGCCATAGTCGTGAAAATAATCGTCCACCAGGCGTGGAAGGTGGGGGAGCCGCTTTGTCGGAATAAACACGCCTCAGCGCTTCCCCGCCGAAACCAGGTTGGCGAAAATCCGGAACGCCCCGGGCACACCCGCCGGCAGCTGCCGAAACCAGGCGTACGCCGTATAAATGAAAACGCCTTTCCCGTATCGCGCGTACAAGAGGCCGCCTTTTAGATCCGGCTCGCCTGGATCGTGTGAGGAGAGGATCGCTTCATACTTCTCGTCCCAAGATGAAGCGAAATACAGGCCTCTCTCCTGGACCCACCCCTCAAAGTCCCTGGACGTAATCTTGTTGGGAAAGGTCAAAAGCGGATGGCCGGGGACCAGGAACGTCACCGGGGCGCTTTCCACGGTCACCCGGTCGCGGCCGATTGTCAGAGGATACGGCCCGATCCGGTCGGCCAGCGCGCCGGAGGCGACGTTGTACTGGACGACCAGAGTGCCGCCGCGTTCGACGTATTCGAGCAGCCGCCGCTTCGCGTTCTTGAGGCGATCGCGCGTGTTGTAAGCCCGGACGCCCGCGACGATGGCGTCGAACGAGGACAAATCGGATGTTTCGAGCATTTCATCAGTTAGCATCGTCACCTCATACCCGAGGCGGCGAAGGCCGTCGGCGACGTCGTCGCCTGCGCCCATGATGTAGCCGAGCCTCTTCCCTTTGGTTTGGACGTCGAGCTTGACGACCTTGATCCGGCTCTCCGGGAAATAGACCTGGCGGTGAATGTGGGGATAGAAGATCTCCACCATCGCCCGTCTCACGATTTCTCCGCCGATATCCGCTTCGGCTGTAAGGACGGATTCCTGAGCGTTTTTCGGCGGAGAGATTGTGAACGAAACCTCTCCCTCTTCATACTTGCCCGCGAGGGTAAAAGGAAGGCCGTCCGGCGCGACCCGCCAGCCGTCCATCCCTTTAAGACGAATGGTCCCGGCGACGTTCTTTGAATGGCTTTTCAACTTGATCTTTACGGGCTGGAGGCCTTCTCCGGGAAATATTTTGACGCCGTCTTCAATCTGGATCGTCACCCGAGGCCGGACCTCGAAAGGCCGGTAGCGCTCGCCCTGGACCTGATCTGTCCAACGGAAGAGAACGGGAATGGAATATTCAAGACGCTGTTCGCCTGCACCCAGGACCAGGGCGACGCTGAGGGATGGCGGGTTTTCCGCCAGGCCCATGAGGTTGCGATCCCCGGCTGTAAACGGACCGTTTTGAGGGGATGGCTCCAGCCAATAAGGCTGGGATAAGGGAAAGCCCTTCGGGATGAGGGCCTTATTCTCGATAGCCAGGATTTCGTTGTTTTTCAAGGGCCGATCGACGACCGAATCGGGGACGATTCGGGGAATGCCGAGGCTATGGAGGACGAACGGCTGGTCCGATCGATTGACAATCGATGTCCGGATTATGATTTCGTCACCTGGAGCAGCAGCGAAGTCGTCGGCGATCGCTTCCATCCAAATACCGCCGCAGCCTTGGATGACTCGAGACAATTCCTCTCTCTTCAGGCGGACCCAATCCGACTCCGGGAGCTTGGCCAGCTCGGCCTGGACGTCCAGCAGACGGGGGATTGACCGGGATGGTTGTTGGGAATCGAACGATTGGATGCAGTCGGCCAAAAGAAGACCGACCTTTTGCCCGCCGGGGACGCGATTCCAGGTCACGTCGATCCCCTCGAATATGTCTTGGGCGGCCGGCTCTCCGGCCCAAAGCTCGAAAGAATCGTATTGAGTCCCTCTCCGTCCTCCCGACCCGAAGCCCTGGCTTTTATGCTGGGACCGGCTCTCGCCGGCGATCTCGGAATACGATTTTCCCAACAACGGATTGTATTCACCGGTATCGACGCGCAAGGCCGGAGCCGCCTCTTCCGGACGAGGGCGTCCTCTGTTCAACAGGATCCGGGTCGTTTTCCAAATCGGCACGTACGTCAACTGCTCGGGAAACCGGTTCGGGTCGGCGGCCGCGGTGAAGGCTTCTTTGATCAGCATCCCTGAGGCTGTGTGGTGCCCATGCCCTCCGGCCCCCTCGGCCGCGAACCGGGTGATGATCACATCGGGACGGAACTTCCGGATCACCCAGACCAAATCGCTGAGGACGCTTTCCTTTCCCCAGATTTCGAGGGTTTCCGCCGCCGTTTTTGAATAGCCGAAGTCGACCGCCCGGGTGAAATACTGCTCGGCCCCGTCGATCCGGCGGGCGGCCAGGAGTTCCTGCGTTCGCAGGAGGCCGAGTTCCGCCCCCAGTTCCGGACCGATCAGGTTTTGGCCGCCTTCGCCGCGCGTGACCGAAAGATAGGCCGTCCGGTATTTCCGGCCTTTCGAGAACAAAGCCAGCAGCGAGGTGTTCTCGTCGTCGGGATGGGCCCCGACGTAGAGCACGCTGCCCAGGACGTTAAGCTTGTAGAGCGCGATTTCCAAATCCGCGGCATTGGGAATGCCGCGCTGTTGGGCTTTGACCGAAATAGAGAATAACAACAGCGGTCCCAGGATTATCACTAAACTTTTTTTCAAATTCGTCCTTCTTCCAGGCCGGAATAAACCGGACCGCTGGGAAAACCGCCCGCTGTATCTTTCCTCGAGTTTATGGGGGCAGTTGGAAGGGAGCCGCGACCGGAATCACAGTGACGCGGAGGGCATCCTCCTCATGCTAGCTGCCGGACTTAAACGAGGCTGTCGCCATCGTTTTGTCCCACATCATCGCCAGTTTCCCGCCGTCAACGGCTATGTCGATAAAAGCGATCGTGAATTGGTCCATCGAAAACGGCAGGGTCTCGACCTTCATCGCCGCCCGGAGGACGTCCTTGTCGGGGGTGTATCCATAGGAGCCCCAGAGAGCGTCCTTATTTTTGGGGTCGTACTTTTCCTGGGCCGGCCAATTGGAAAAGATGAGAGTCCAGGCGTTCTCTTTCAGTTCCACGAAGACGCTGTATTCCCCGGCTGGCAGCGTTTTGCCGTCGAACACGAGCGGCACTTCAGTCTTGAGACGGGTCGTCTGGTTCGCGCCCGCCCGCCAAACCGGAGATCCGTCGCTCACCTTCTTGCCGTAGTCCGCGCCCGCGCCGAAGAGATTCTGGCGTCCGCGCTTGATGGGCCGGCTGTATGTCACTTCGATCCACTTGCCGTCCTGATACCGCTGGTTGCCCTGGACTTCCACATATTTCCCGCCGATTTGAGTAGCGGCCGTCCCCGGCGGGCTCGCCGGCTTTCGGACGGGTGTCTGCGCCGGGCTCCACGCGACAAGGGCTGCGATTGCAACCACAGCAAAAATCCAACCGCGTCGTCTCATGTCGCTCCTCCTTGATGAATTTCTCGCGCCACCCGGCCGCGCGATCCGGTTCTGCTTGTTAATATCCGGGGTCGAGGACGGGCGGTGCGATCCATATCGAATTAACCGATTATAATGCTAAATCCTGATTGCGACAACTGATTTCATTTCCACCCGATGGTGCCGATAGGATGATCCGGTCGTCTACGGTCTTATGCCCAGAAGGCAGTAATGCTCGCGGGAATCAAGATGGATATCGGTTATCTCGAAATCTTTGAAAAGCTCTCGAAGTTCCTTCGGTGTGAAATAGTGATGAGGCAGTCCTTTTTCAAGCCCGTCCAACGGAATGAATGTCCCGGATTCTATCTCCTGAAATGCTTCTGCTTGATTTCTTAGCTTCGGTACCGTGACATAGACGACGCCATCCTTCTTGAGGACGCGAGCGATCTCCTTGACAACCTTTCGGATCTCTGCGAGCGTGGCATGATGGATAACCTGGACAGAGATGACTGCCTCGAAGAAGCTGTCCTTGAAGGGGAGAGGCTTGGTCATGCTCTGAAGTCGCAGGCTGGCTTTCAACCCTTCATTTCTCAGCCGTGCTCGCGCCATCTTGATTCCTTCCGGTGAGCTGTCGAGTCCGTAGACGGAAAAGCGATTTCTCGCCAGGTGCACGACATGCCGCCCGGAGCCACATCCTAGGTCGAGGACTCTCCGTGCTCTTTTGCCCGCCAGCAATGGAACGATGTACGCTATATCCTCGTGCGGCTCCTCAAAGAACGCGCCGTGTTCTTTGAAGACCTTGTCCCATGGATTCTTCGAGGATGACATTATTTGTCTTTATATAGGAAAGAGAGTCTGATGGAAAGCCCTTCTTCGTACTCTTTACGGCCGCCAGGACTTGCGCAGAGTGACGATCCCGTGGCTGGTGCGCCGGTCCGCCGGCGCCGACATATCAGGTCCTGTCAATTCGATTCTTAGGAAATAGCGACCTCCTATTTGTTCGGCCTGGGGCGCATTTTTTGGCACCGTGAGCCAGTAGTCCACATACCTGTCAAAGCGGCCGATGTGAAAGTCCCAGCGATCTTCATCAATAAGCCGGGCCGTGTCCCGGTCCTTTCCGAACAACAAGGCTGCACTATGGGTCGCGACCCCCGAAGCGCCATCCTGGAATCTCAGTGTCACATCATACTCGCCGGGGCCGCTGAGGAGTTCGGACACCTCGGCCCACAGAGTGACCTGGGAGGATCGCTCAAAATCTCCGTCTTTCCATTCCAAGACCTGACGGCTTCGGTAAAGCGAATTTGGATCCGGCAAACCCAGATTCCGCCCTATTGTCAGTTCGGATTCTGCTGTATGGCCGGCGAAGTCAACGGAGTCCCGGAAACGGGAAGCCAGCCGATTCCGAGGCAGGGGATTGACCGTGATCCCCCAGCCGTAGACGGACCCCGTCAATCCCCGGGCGGCGTCATCCAGTTCGGCGAAAGTCCGCGCCAGACGTTCTCTTTTTAGTCTGTCATCGGCCAAAGTCTGAGCAGCCGCCACTTTCCTGAGGCTGGATATTATGTTCAGAACACCGAGCACGCTCTGGGACTCATAGATGACGGACGGCTCTTTGATCTTTTTGGCAAGCTCACGAGCCTTTTTCGCTTCGGAAACGGTATCTTCAAAATCTGTCTCACTTTCAAATTCCCCGAGAATTTCACCGCCGAATTCGAGCTGTTTGAGCGCTTGGGCCTGGCTCCCCTCGATGATCTGGCCGTTCACAAAGACCAGCCCGCCGGCGCCAAAAATCAGCTTTTCAACCGGCCGACTTCCGGCCAGCTTCCAGCCGACAGGTCCGATCGTCTCCGCCCACTGAGCGAATTTTTCGGGATTTCGAAACCCGGCGCGCACGGCATAGGCTTCGGCGAACTCGCCGGGCGTCCGTCCCCGGCTGTTCCAGCTCCATTCGGCGGCCGCCGTGACGTTGAACTCGTAATAGCGGTTTGAGGGCGTGGCGTAGCCGATAAAGCTGCGCAGCCCTTTGTCGACGAATTCCTGCATCCGCGCTTGGATGAACTGGGGCCCGGTGAAGGGAAAGACCGTGCGCCAGGAGTTGGTGAGCTGAGGATAGACGCCCAGCCAGCGGCCGGAACGGCTGTACTTTTCCAACAAAGGATAAATCATCGGACGGTGCGAACTGTCATAGGTGCGGCCACCGTCATAAAAAATGACTTTGGTTTCGGGCCTGACTGTTTCGAGCACCCTGTCATTTGAATCATAGCTGGCCTGGGTTAGAAGAATTCGAAGCGCCACATTTTCCCGTCCCGCCCGGGCTTTTTCGAAGCCCCGGATAATCCCCTGTGTTTCCAAAACAAAAGGTTCATGGCCGGCGCAGAGCGGACAAAAGCAGCGGCTGTCTGTTTCCGACAGCCAGACGTCCACTTCGTTCACTCCCGGGAGAGAGAGCAGCTGTCCCATCCAGCCTGACAGAAGCTCAGCCGTTTTGGGTTGCGAAAAACAAACGGCCGGGGTGTAATCCGTGGGCAAAGGCTTCCCGGGCTCGGCCGTGGCGGCCACTTCAGGATGAAACTTGAACAGACCGGTGCGCGCCAGCTGTTCCATGTGGAGGATGATCGGGACGATCTTGATGCCAAGACGTGAAGCCTGATCGAGGAGCCCTTTATTCAATGAAGCTTTGGGAGAACCATCATCGCTGAAGCCGAGCTGCGAATGGACCTCAATGACGTTCAGCTTTCGATCGGCCAGCCAAGCCAGATCTTGAGCCGCGTTGCCACCCCATTCCCCCCGTTCAGCCAGGTCCGGCCAGTCGAGGACAGACAGTTCAGGAATTTCGAACGGCCCGCGCTGGGATACCGAAGGTTGGATGAGCTGGGCCAATGTCCGAGCCGCGTAAAGCAAACCGAGCGGAGTGTTGGCGGCGAGGACGAGACCGCTGAACTTCTTATTCTGGCGGGCGGGCCGGATGGCATAGGCTTGATCCGTATTGGGCAGGCTGGGCAATGATTGTTTGAGGTCTTCCGGGCAGTCCCCCGAGGTCAGCACTCCGCGGATCTCAAATCCCCCGCCCTGAGCGAACGGTCGTAATAAATTGGCAGCCGCATGAAGATGCTCTGAGTCCGTATCCGGGAGAGAAAGAGATACGCCACGGGGTGAAAGCCGGATCGACCCGTTGACTTCGATTTTGTGGGGAAGCGGGATGAGGTGCCTTATCCATCTTTTTTGGCCGGCCAATTGTTCGGCAAAGGAAAGATTCACCAAGAAAATAAAGGCCAGGATTACGGCAGCGACAGGCCTGACAAAAAGACGAGACGGCTTTAGAGCCACGCTTCTATTTAGCATATTTTCGCGATTGAGACAAATTGCCGCAGGCGGCCTAAAATTGCACTGAAAGATAGGAAACGGCCGCGAAGAAGGCCGGTCAAAGGGGGGATCTATACTGGCCCTGCCTGGAATCATCCGGAGTTACGGATGAGAAGCTCGACGATGTCCGCCGCCCGTTTCAGGGCAGCCAAGTCGAGTCTGTCGAATGTGTCGGATGACTTATGAAAATTGGGCGGGATGGACTTGTTGTCAAGCCCGATCAGGGTCAAAACGTTGTACGCTTTTTTTGCCAGAGGGTCTGCATCCGTCGGCGCCATGATCGGTGCCCTGGGGAGAACAGCCATGCCGCTCCGGCGCTCCAGCTCCGAGAGAGCCTCAAGACCCGGCTGGGGATAAGGAATATGCTGGAGATGACTTTCGCCAATCGCCCAGTGAAGCTCGCCGCCGCCGACACAATCCAGGTTGATGCAGAGCGCTCCGGGCTTAGCAAGTTCCTGATGATGTTTCAGGTAGTCCTTGATTCCGAAGAAACCCGCTTCCTCAGCGCCAGTCGCGAGAAGCCTGATCGAAACGTGAGCTGAGGGCTTTATCGAAAATCGTTCTGCCAATTCGAGAAGGACGAGGACCCCGGAGCCGTTGTCATTGGCCCCCGGCGAGGGGCTGGACAATCCCCATTGGATCATGACGAACAGGGTGGCGCACAAGACGAATACGGATATCGCCGACAACACGATAGAGACTTGATAGGCCCAAGGAAGAGGCTGAAGGGCGAGCGCGGCACCCAAGCCGAGAGCGGCGAGAAAAGGAGGTCCGTAAATCCTGTTGAGTGGATAGGGAAGACGGCGGAGAAGCGGAGCGAGACGGCCGGCGACTTTCTTGTTATAGAGGAATCCCGTTTTCGGAGTATCGTGATGGGCCACGACGACAACGGTCTTCTTCGAGTCGCCTTCCGTGCCGATCACGCAATCGATATTGCATGATTCATGCGCCGGCAGGACCTTCCGGAAAAGATGGAAGGAGAATGTCAGCTCCCCCCAGAGAGAAACGAGGCAAGCCGCGAATACGATCAGCTGCAGGCCGTAGGGTCTTTTCAGGAAAAAAAATACGGCCAGAGGAAAGAGAACATTTATGGCGATGCCAAACGGCAAATGTCCGGGGACCTTGAAGCACTCGCGTCCGGTCTTGAATCCGAGCGTTCCGAAAACGTCGCCGATCTCGTCGGAGGCGTGCCGATCTTGGGGACTTCCGCTTAATCGGTGGGAAAATCGGGACAGTTGTTTGAGGTAGGTCTCTATCATGGATCGCTTTCGGCGATCAGCCAAGCCGGCGATAAGGAAAGCAAGCGAATCGATTCGAGGACTTTATCTCAAAGTGCCTTCGTAGTGAGCGGTGAGCTGGCGCTTCTTCACTTCGTCCGGTGTGTACAAGGGCAGAAGGACGGGGGCGACGCGGTCGGTCTTTATATTCGCCTTTTTCAGCGCGCTTTCGTAGGCGGCGATGTGGTGCAGGGAAAGTTTGCCCAGGCTGGCAGACTTGGTGTATTCGGCGGCGAATTTGCCGGCGCGCCGGCCGAAAACATTATAGTCCAGGACGGAATTTCCCATCAGCCGGTTCCGGCCATGGACTCCGCCCGAAGCTTCGCCGGCCACATACAAGCCCTTGATATTGGTCTCGCAGTGGTCGTTGATCTCGACCCCTCCGTTCTGATAATGGAGGGAGGGATAGACGAGCATCGGCTCTTTTGTGATGTCGATGCCGTATCGGTTGAACTGGCGATACATAGCCGGGAAGTTTTTATTGACGTAGCCGTCCCCCTGAATGATCTCGATCAGGGGAGAATCCAGCCAGACGCCCCAGCGGCCGCTCGGTGTCTGGATGCCGTTTTTCCGTTCCAGGCATTCCCGAATGAAAGCGGCGCTCTCCACGTCTCTGGGCTCTCTGGGCCAGACAAAGAGTTCGCCGAGCTTGTTGATCGGCTGGCCGCCGGCGCCGCGGATTTTTTCCGTGATCAAGAATCCGGCGATCTGCTCAGGGAAAGCGGCTCCGGTCGGATGGTATTGGACCGAATCCATATACAACAACTTGGCCCCGGCTCGGTAGGCCATGATCAGGCCGTCACCGGTTGCGCCGTAGTGATTGGTCGTATCGAAACCGCGGATGTGGAGCCGGCCGTAGCCGCCGGTAGCGATGATGACCGCCTTGGCCTTGACGGTGAAATATTCCTCGGTCTCCATGTTGTAGAGAATGCCGCCGGCTGCCCGGCCCTTGTCGTCCAGGACAAGTTCGATGGTCGGCATGAACTCCAAGACTTTGATGTTGTCGGGGTGGTTGCGGACCTCGTCCATGAGCGTCCGCATGATAATGGCCCCCGTGTAGTCGCGGCAGGAGTGCATCCTTTTCCTGGATGTGCCCCCCCCGTGGAGGACGTACATCGATCCGTCCGCATTTTTATCCCAGACGACGCCCAGGTCCTCGAGCCATTTGACGACTTCCGGTCCGTCCTCGGTCATGGCGCGGACGAGATCCGGTTTGTTGTCGAAGTGCCCGCCGCCCAAGGCATCCAAATAATGGATCGGCGGCGTATCCTTTTCCGTCACCGCCGCCTGCATGCCGCCCTGGGACATCATGGAATTGGCGTCGCCCATGCGGAGCTTGGTGGAGATGATCGAGCGGGCGCCGTTCTGCCGGGCGATGATCGCGGCCGCGCAACCTGCGCCGCCCGCGCCGACGATCAGAAGATCCGTCTCGTAATCCGGCTTGGAGAGGTCGAAAAGCTTAGGGTCGATCCGGCTGTGGGATTCAAGCATATCGGCGACTTCGGTCGTCAGCAACTCTCCTTTGTTCGGCCCGATATGGACCTTGCGCCGGCTCTCGGGCTTGTAGTCAGGGTGAAATTTGTTCAGGACGTCCTGCCGCTCCTCCGCCGTCATGGGCGGAAAAACGTGCTTCCCGGATCTTTCCAGCTCGAGCCTCCGGGTTCGTGTTTCATCGACTTTTTTCAAGGATTCATGCATGTATTCGGGGTACATCGGGCTCTCCTTTATTCGATATCCCGAGCGTAATATTTCTTTTTGAGCTCGTCTTTCGTCATCTTCATCATCGCTTTATACTCGGGATCGTATTTTTTTGCCTTAACTTCTTTGAGCCGCTTCTCGAGATGCTCGCTCTTCTTGGAAAGGTATTTCCCGTAAAGTCGCTTGGCCAGGATGCCGACGTTGTAGTGGACGATTTCAGCCGGGCAGCGGATGGCGCACAGCCCGCAGCTCAGGCAGTCGAAAGACAGGTCCATGACTTTTTCGATGTTGCCCTGCTTGGCGGCCTGGATGTAATCCATGACCTCAAGGTCCTGGGGACAGGCTTTGGTGCAGGTGTTGCAGGCGACGCAGCGGAAGACTTCCGGATAGAGCTTCTGAAAGACGGCGACATTGGGCTCGAGCTTATCGAGGTCATAGATCGGCCTCTGGCCGGGAATGGCCGGAAGCTGGGACAGCCACATTCCTTCCTGGACGAGAGTCATGCAGGCCATCCCGGTGTAGATCTTGTAGTCGCCGGGCAGGCGGTAGACCGTGGCGCAGGCGCCGCAGAAGCCTTCGCGGCAGCCGGCTCCGCGCTTGATCTGGTAGCCGGCGTATTCGATGGCGCCCATGATCGTGGCGTCCGCCGGCACGCGGTGGGCCTTGCCCATGATATAGACGGTGACCATAGCCTTTTCCGGCCAGGATGCCGCAGCTTTTGTCCTGGCGGCTTTCGCCGGCTTCTTTTGGCTGGTTTTCTTCGTTGTCCTCATCGCATCTCCTTCCCTTAATATTCTTGGGGCAAAACCTTGAGCTCCGCCCAGGAGTAGACCGGGCCGTCCTTGCAGATGTAGTGGCGTCCGATGTTGCAGCGGCCGCACTTGCCGATGCCGCATTTCATCTTATTCTCTACGGTCGTGAAGATTTGTTCGTCCTTGAACTCGAGGTCTTTCAGGGCCTTGATGACGAACTTGATCGAGAGCGGGGGACCGCAGGTGACGGCGATGGCATTGTCCGGCGACGGCTTCTTGTCGAGGACATCCTGAGCGACGAACCCGACGAATTCTTTCCAGCCGGGCTCGGCCACGTCGATAGCCAGGGAGACGTTCATTCGTGTCTTCAAGTCAGCAAGCTCGTCCCGATAGACGAGGGCCTGTGACGACCGGGCACCGTAGATAAGGGTCAAGTCCCCGAAGTCCTTCTTCTTGGCGAGCGCTATATGGACGAGTCCCCACATCGGGGCGATGCCGATTCCTCCGCCGATAAAGATGAGGTTCTTGCCTTTCCAGGCATCGACCGGAAAGCTGTTGCCGTAGGGGCCCCGGATGCCGAGGGTCTGGCCGACTTCCATGTCATGCAGGGCGGAGGTCACGCGGCCCGTTTTCAAGACGCTGAACTGGAGATAATCCTTGACCAGAGGTGAGGAGGAGATGGAGATCATGGATTCTCCCCTGCCGAACACGGACAGCATGGCACACTGACCGCAGCGGAAGGAAAATCCATCGCCATCGACAAAAACGGTCCGGAACGTCTTGATCGGCCGAGGACCACCCACCTCTTCCTTGATCTCTATGATCCTGGCCAGTTTAGGCAGATAGACATTATGACCCATGGTCTCTTACCTTTTCGACGACTTTGATGATATCGATACCGACCGGACACAGGGAAATGCACCGGCCGCAGCCCGTACACTGATAGGCCTGCCAGATTTCGACGAAATACTGAAACTTATGGTTGATCCTTTGGCGCAGGCGAGCCGCTTTATCGGGCCTGGGATTGTGCCCTGAAGAGTGCATGGTGAAATCGGGGAACTGACAGGTATCCCACGTCCGGACTCTTTTTCCCTGGAGAGGCACCGACGACTCGACTTCGTCGTTGATATCAAAGCAATGGCAGGTGGGACAGAGGTAAGTGCAGATACCGCAGCGGATGCAGCTCATGGACTCCTCGTCCCAGAAGGGCGAGTCAAACATGGTCGAGAGCTTCGCCTGAACACGATCGATATTCTTGAGTTGCCGTTTGATCTTCGTTTCGGATTCGGACTGAATTTTCTGAGCGCTCTTTTTGTCCTCGGGCTTCGGCTCGGCGAAGAGCGCCGGAGCGGCCTCGATCAGCCGGCGGCCGTTGTCCGTCAACGATTCGACGAAATACCGGTCGCCCAGGTCGGTGAGAAGAATGTCCAGGCCTTCCCGGGAATGGGGGGAGCCATTGACCGACAAACAGAAACAGTTGGCCGACGGCGGGGTTCCGCAGGCCAGGCCGACCAGGGTCGTGCCTTTCCTCCGGGCCCAGTAATAGGGATCCTCGAACTCTCCGCCGAAGACTTTGTCTGTCAGGAGAAGGGCCTTCCCTTCACACGGACGGACCCCGAAGATAACGGCTGGCTTCTCTTCCGGCAGCCGCTCCTTAAGCTCGAGGCCTCCTTCTTCGGATTCGCGGAATTCCAGATATTCTTCCCGTTGGGGGAAGACAATCTTTTTCGCTGGAACGGCGGTCATGGTGTGTTCGAGTCTCACCGCCGCCGAATCGGTGATCAACTCGTAATTCCAGATGTCGTCTTTAAACTGCGGCGCGTAGACCCGGTAGCGGTCGAGTTTTTTCAGCCACTGGGGGAAGTTGTTTTTGGCGAGTATTTTGTCCATCGTCTCACCTGATAAAGTCCTCAGGATCACCGTCTTTGAAGCAGGAAATCAAGGCGGGCTGATCCGGGTCGAATCCCACGTCGTACCCGAAAAGCTCCTTCGCTTCCTTTTCCATTTTCTTGTTGAGCTTGCGGATGGGGATATGCACGGGGCAGGCGCGTTCACATTCTCCACAATCGATGCACCGGCCGGCCAAATGGATGGCTCGGACCAGATGGTAAAACGTGTTTTCAGAATCGGCCGGAGATCTTTCCAGCCATTTGATTTTCTCGGCCTTTTCTTCCGCTGATGTGTCGGCCGTGACGGCGAAATTAATCGTATCTGCGATGCACTCATCGCAATAACACATGGGGCAAACTGATCGGCAGGCGTAGCAACGGACGCACTTTTCCATTTGGCTGATCCAAAACGCCCAGCGTTCTTCCTGGGAGAGAGATTCCACGTCCGCCAGGGAATGAAAGGGCGCGGGGACGGCCTTTTTTGTTTTGTCCCCGAGGACGACGTCGAAGATGACGGGAACGCTGGCGATACATTCCAGGCAGCGATCGGCAAGGACCTCGGCCGCGGGAAGATCGACGGTCCCTTCATCAGTCGTGATGAGAAAATTGTCCTTGTCCCCGAATTCGGCCTGGCAGGCCTTCTTCCCCTTGAGGGCCTTGGCCAGTTTCCGCTCGTCCAGGACGCCCATTTTTTCGCAGGATACCCCGAGGATGACGACATCTTTGCGGTCGATAAACTTTTCCTGGAGAAGAACGACAATGGCTCGGCTGTCACAGCCCTTGACGACAATGCCCACCGGCCTCGTGTCGGGCTGCTTCACTTTAGCCTTTCTTCGCTTTTCATCAACGAGGAAGCGAGCCAGGTTATGGAAACAAGTCGGATCCCAGATGAGCTCGTCGACGTCCTCCGGCTTGGTGATGAAAACAGGCTTCGCCTTCCAATCCTCGGCCGCCCGCCGGTAGCCGATGATATACTTGATCTTGCCGGCGGCCAACAGTTTCTTGGCCTCTTCTCTGAGATCAGTGATTTTTATCATGAGAGATCTCTCCTCAACTTTTTCTGAGGACCGAGGGGCTTGAGCTCCTTGACGAAATCCTTGATGATCTGCGTGTATTTTTGGCCTTCGGCCGCCGAAACCCAGGAGATCTGGAACCTTTCCCGCTCCAGGCCCACATGCTCCAGGAGTTTTTTTACCAGCGCCAGCTTCCGGCGCGCGTACATGTTGCCCTTGATGTAATGGCAGTCTCCCGGGTGGCAGCCGGAGACAAGAACCCCGTCGGCGCCCCTGTTGAAGGCAGAGAACACATAGAGGGGAGAGACGCTCCCCGAACACATGACCTGGATGGGCGTTACGTTCGGAGGATACTCCATACGCGAAACCCCGGCCAGGTCGCTGCCGGCCGAAGAACACCACTTGCACAGAAAGGCGACGATTCTGGGCTCGAATTCCTCTGCCATGTTCATCCTCCGAGGCAAGCCTTGATCATTTCATGGATTTGATGCTGAGAGAGGTTTTTTACCTGGATGGCCGCTCTCAGGCAAGTGGCCGAGCATGTTCCGCAGCCTTCGCACAGGACTTCGTTGACTTCCACTTTTCCATCCTTCAGGGCGACGGCGTCGTACGGGCAGACGGCGACACACATGCCGCATCCCGTGCAGAGGTTCTTAATCACCCGGGCTACTGTCGGCGCATGGAAAAGCCGATCCTGAGCGAGAATGGCAATGGCCTTGGCGGCGGCGCCGCTGGCCTGAGCCACTGCCTCCGGAATATCTTTCGGGGCCTGAGCGGCGCCGGCCAGGAACATGCCGGAAGTTACGCTTTCCACGGGCCGGAGCTTGGGATGGGCTTCGGCCAGAAAGCCGTCCTTGTCCATCCCGAGCTTGAGCCGTTTGGCCAGCTCTCGAGCTCCACGGGACGGCTGCATAGCCTGGGCTAGAACAACCATATCGGCGTCGATTTCGATGGGCTTGCCGGACAGGGTATCCACACCCCAGACCTTGATCTTGCCTTTTTCTTCGAAGATCTTGGAGACTTTACCCCGCAGATAGATCACGCCGTCTTCTTCGACGGCCCGCTGGACGAATTCCTCATAGCCCTTTCCGCCCGAGCGGATGTCGATGTAAAAGATATAGGCTTGGCCGTCATGGACGTGATGTTTGTAAAGCATGGCGTGTTTGGCCGTGTACATGCAGCAGATCTTGGAGCAATAGGCGCAGTGCTGTTCGGGGTCACGGGAGCCCGAACATTGGATGAAGACGACTTCTTTGGGCTCCTTATGGTCGGACGGACGGAGGATCTGGCCCTTCGTCGGGCCCGAGGCCGAGCACAGCCGTTCGAATTGCAGGCCGTCAAGGACGTCCGGATATTTACCGTAGCCGTATTCGGCCATCTGCTCTTTATCCAAGAGGTCGAATCCCGTGGCCACGATGATCGCTCCGACTTCTTCTTCGATGATCTCCGGCTTCATGTCGTAGTTGATGGCTCTGACTTTGCAGACATCGTAGCACTTGCCGCAGGCGACGATGAAGCCGAGTTCGGGGCAGTTCTTGTCATCGAGAGTGTAGGAAGCGGGAATGGCCTGGGGGAAGGGGATATAGATAGCCCTCCGGCCCGTCAGGCCGAGGTCAAACTCGTTAGGAACGACGATCGGACAGACTTTGGTGCATTCATCGCACAGGTTACACTTGGCCGGGTCAACATATGTGGGTTTCTTAAGGATCTTGACCTTGAAATTTCCAACGTAGCCGGTGACGTCCTGGACTTCGCTGTACGTCATGAGCTTGATATTGGGATGCTTGGAGACTTCAACCATCTTCGGAGTCAGGATGCACTGAGAGCAATCCAAGGTGGGAAAGGTTTCTGAGAGCTGGCTCATGTGTCCCCCGATCGAGGGCGAGCGCTCGACCACGGTGACCTTATAGTTCGCGTTGGCCAGGTCCAAGGCGGCCTGGATCCCCGCGATGCCCCCTCCTATGACCAGGGCCTTCCGGGTGACGGGAACGCTGAGCGGCTCGAGGGCTTCATTTTTCTGGACCTTCTCTACGGCATTCCGGGTGATCTTGCCGGCTTTGGCCGTCGCTTTCTCTTTGTCCTTGTGGACCCAGCTGCACTGTTCGCGGATATTGGCGATCTCACATTTGAACGCGTTGAGTCCGGCCGTCTTGGAGGCGTTGCGGAACGTTGTTTCATGGAGGTTGGGAGAACAGCAGGCGACGACAACGCTATCTAATTTCTTATCTTTGATGGCCTGGATGATCAGGTTCTGTCCGGGGTCGGAGCACATATAGACATAATCCTCGGCGTGGACGACCCCTTGCTTTTTGGCCATATCCTTGGCAACTTTTTTAACGTCCACCGTCCCGGCGATGTTGATGCCGCAGTGGCAGATGAATACACCTGTGCGTTTCATGGCTATCCTCTCGATCCGAGTGGGCTCAGCATGGCTATTGATTCTTGACTTTTGTCCCCTTGGCTTGGCTGAGCTGCTCCAGGCCGTAGTTGTATCCCTTGTCGAATGCCTTGATGTTAAGGTCCAGGAATCTCTTGGGAACGAGGCCGGGCAGCGCCTTTTTCATGGCCTCGGGGGTGACAACCGTCTTGGATATGGCGGTGAAGAAGCCGAGCATGACCAGGTTGGCGAAGACTCGGTTCCCCAGCTCCTCGGCAAACCGCGTGGAGGGAATAGTAAAGACCTTGATTTTCCCTCGAGCCGGCTTGAGCTTGACGAGGTCTGTATCGATGATCAGGATTCCGTCGTCCCGGAGGTCCGGCTCGTATTTATCATACGCTTCCTGGGACATCGAGACGAGGATTTCAGGCTTCGTAATGTAGGGGTACAGGACGCGGTCTTGGGAAGCGACGACCTGGGAGCTGCAGGCGCTTCCCCTGGCTTCGGGACCGAAGCTCTGGGTCATCGTGGCATACTTGTTGTCGAAGAGGGAGATGGCCTTTCCCGTGATCAGGCCGCAGCGGATGATGCCCTGCCCGCCAAAACCCGAGAATCTGATTTCCGTCATGGTTTTTCTCCATAGGGGACATACTTATCGCCCAAAGCTTTCTTCAGATGGGTGTTCATGCACTCCAAGAAGGTCGGCTTTTCCCGGTCGATGAACTTGCCGACGATCATCTTGCCTTGATAGGAGATGTCGAGCGTCCGGGTGTCGGCTCCGTGCTTGATCTCGGAATTGTCATAGTAATATTTCAGCAGGTTCAGGCCGTCCCCGAGGCGGTTGCGGCGGGCATAGAGCGTGACACAGGGCGCGATGACTTCGATGAATCGGAAGCCCTTCCGCTGGAAGGCTTCCTGGATGGACATCGTCACCCGGCGGATATGCAAGCAGGTCCAGCGGGCGACATAGGTGGCGCCGCAGGCATCGGCCAGGTAGGGGAGGCTGAAGGGATATTCAAAATTGCCGTAGGGCGCCGTGGAAAGGTTGGCATTGATCGGGCTTGTCGCCGCGACTTGTCCGCCGGTCATAGCATAGTTGAAATTGTTGACGCAGATGACCAGGATGTCCGTATTGCGGCGCGCGGCGTGGATGAAGTGGTTGCCCCCGATGCCGGCGATATCGCCGTCTCCGCTGAAAACGACCACTTGGAGGTCGGGGTTGCCCAGTTTTAGGCCGGTGGCGAAGGGGATGGCTCGACCATGCGTGGAATGGAAGGAGTCCAGCTTCACATAGCCGGCGACCCTGCCCGTGCAGCCGATCCCGGAGACCACAGCGACCTTGTTGAGGTCCAGGTCACTCTTCCGGAGTGCGTCCGCGAAGGATGTTACGACGACTCCGATCCCGCAGCCCGAGCACCAGATGTGTGGCATCCGGTCCATCCTGAGGAAATCTTCCATAGGATTCTTGGCTTCCATGGCAGCTTGTTCCTTGCTCATTTCGCGGCCTCCTTGATGACCTTGAGGATATCTTCGGGATCGTGGACCCAGCCCCCGGCGTGGGACGCGGTATAGGCGGGAGCCTGGCCGCAGGCCGCCCGCTCGACTTCGTAAACGATTTGCCCCAGGTTGATTTCGGGAACGACAAAAGCTTTGACTTTCTTGGCCAGCTCTTGAATGCGCTTTTCCGGGAATGGCCAGACGACGATCAGCCGGAGGATGCCGACCTTGATGCCGGCCTGTCGCGCCAGCTGAACCGACCGGTAGGCGACGCGGGAGGTGATCCCGTAGGAGACGACGACGACGTCGGCCCCATCCACCTGATCTTCTTCGAACTTGATGATTTTGTCGGCGTTCTTGGTGATCTTGTCGTTGATGTGGCGGACGTTCCAGTCCTGGGCTTCGGCGTTGATGACGGGATAGCCGCGCTCGTCGTGCGTGAGGCCCGTCGTGTGAAAACGATATCCGTCTCCGGCCTTGACCATGAACGGGACAAGGTCCTTGTCGGGCTTGTAGGGAAGATATTTATCCTTCGGGCCCTCGTACCATTTCCTGTCGATGACTTCAATCTGGTCAGCCGGAGGGATGACGACCTTCTCGTGCATGTGGCCGACGCATTCGTCGGTCATGATGAAGACCGGAACTCGGTAGAGCTCCGAGAGGTTGAAGGCGTGAACGGTGAGGTTAAAGCATTCCTGCGGAGAGTCGGGGCAGAGGGCGATGATTTTGTAATCGCCGTGGGAGCCCCAACGGACCTGCATCATATCCCCTTGGCCGGTCAGAGTCGGCAGGCCTGTCGAGGGGCCGCCCCTCTGGACATTGGCGATGACGATCGGCGCTTCCATCATAGCGGCCAGCCCGATGTTCTCCATCATGAGAGAGAAGCCCGGGCCCGAGGTGACGGTCATGGGCTTTTTCCCGGCCCATGAGGCGCCGATGAGAGCCGTGACCGAGGCGATCTCGTCCTCCATCTGGACGAAGACTCCGCCCACGAAGGGGATGCGTTCGGCGAACCGCTCGGCAGTTTCTGTGGACGGGGTGATGGGATAGCCGGCGAAGAAACGGCAGCCGGCGGCCAGGGCGCCTTCGGCAATCGCGAAGTCGCCGTCAAGGTAATAGGCTCCGGTCAACACTCCCTTGGGATCAGCTTTTACTTTTTTCATCGTCTTTCTCCTCTTCCTTGAGGGTGACAAACAAGGCAAACTCAGGGCAAATGGCTTCGCAGAGCTGGCAGTAGATACAGTTGGGCTCGTCCTTGACCAGCGGCGGGTGATAGCCCTTGACGTTGAATTCCTCGGAGAGTTGGAGGACGTCCTTTGGGCAGTACTCCACGCAAAATCCGCACCCTTTGCACCGGCTCTTGTCGATGTGAACCTTTCCCTTTTTAGGCTTGAGATTGCCGAAGTAGATCGTCATGGGCTCCCTCAGAGTAATCCTTTCTGTTTTAGGATAGGCTTTGGGTCGGTCGAGTGGAGGTCCAGCCTCAGGGCGTCCTCCGGGCAACCCAGAGCGATGGCCAAGAGTTGGCTGAAATAAAGAATGGGGATTTTCTTGAAGTCGGCGTAAAGCGCCGCGGTTTCTTTCTGGCGGTGATCGAGGTTAAACGCGCAGAGGGGACAGCTCACGGCGACGACCTCGGCGCCCTGGCGCCGGGCGGACGTCAGGATTTTGTACGTCCGTTCGGCGACGATCGTGGGGTTGTCCACGGTTTCGTAGGAAGCGCAGCATTCGGTCTTGTGGGGAAAATCGACCGGCTTGGCGCTGAGCGCCGCCAGCAGGTTTTCCATGATCTGCGGATTCTCGACATCGTCCAGTCCGATCTCCTTGGGCCGGACGAGCAGGCAGCCATAATAGCTCGCCACTGCCAGTCCGGTCAGCGGCCGGGTCACTTTTTTGGCCAGGTTTTCGAATTTGACCTGGTCGCGCAGGATTTCGAGCAGGTGGAGAACCTTGACGTCCCCATGGTAGGAAACCTTCTCGTAATCGATGAAGTTGTTGATCTTCTCCAGGCTGTCCGGGTCGCTCTTCACTTTTTCGTTGGCCCGCTTGAGCGTGTTGTAGCACATGGCGCAGAGCGTCATGACAGCGTCCGAGCCCGCCTGTTTGGTGCGGATGAGGTTGCGGATCGGAGCGACATGGTGAATGAGGTCGTCTGCCGCCAGAGAGAAGACCGTCCCGCAGCAATTCCAGCGGTTGATTTCCTCGACTTCGAAGCCGAGGGCCTTCAGCGAGCAGAGCGTGGAATCTTCAAAGTTCTTGGCATTGGTTTTGAGTGTGCAGCCAGGATAATAGCTTATTTTCATTATGATGATTCCCTGTGGTTTGAATTTTATATAGGATGCCCTTCATCGAAAATTTTCAAGACGTGTATTTTCGAAAACTGCTGATGAGAGCGATAGGAGGAACGTCTTCTTTTTCTTTATCCGATAGCTTGGGGATCTTGACGAAATCCTTTTTCTTGCGCAGCAGGATCTGCCGCAAGGCCTCCATGACCTCGGCAATCTTGATCCCTTTGGGGCAGCGGGCGTTGCAGGTGAAACAGGAGGCGCAGACCCAGTAGGATTTGGATTGGAGGAGTTCGTCCTTCAAGCCCAGTTGGACATAGCGGATGACTTGGTTGGGGAGGATGTCCATTTCAGACACGGCCGGACAGCCGGCCGAGCATTTCCCGCACTGATAGCAGGCCAGGATTTTTTGGCCGCTGAGTTCCTCGATTTTGGCGACGAACTGATCTCGGACCTTCTTCTGAGATATATTAACTCTCATCGAACTTTCCCTTTCTCGCGTCGAGAACGTTTGGCTGTCGAAAGAGCTTTATATTAAACAGCAAAAGAAAAGGTTACAGTTAAACATAATTCTGTTTTAGTGTCAAGAATTATGAAGGGGCGGCGCCTATCAATCAGCCTTCGTTTTCCGCCTGAGAACGAGAAAAAGCAGGCAGAATGAGTTGGCCAGGACGAGATACAGGAAGAGCTGCGGCAAGCCGGCCAGGGGAATCAGGATCGACGAGAGGCACACGGCGCCGATAAAGGACCCGATCAAATCCCATCCGTAGCCGAGTCCCGCCTGCGCCTTGTTTTTGACGAAAATCCTGTTGGTGACGATGAACAGGTCGCCTCCGAGAAGACCGAGGAGGAAAAGGACGGCGAAAAAGAAAACTTCAGGAGGCGCTACTCGGGAGGAAATTCTCAGGGCCATGACGATGAGCAGGAGGCACGATTGAAGGATGATGACGTGGGGATAGCGGGCAGCCTTTCTCTTAGAGCCTCGGAGAGCTCCCAGGGCCAATCCTGCCATAAACGACGTCAGCAGAATGGCGATCCTCTGGTAGATATACCCAAACAGGGATTGAAACCAGATAATGATCATGATTTCGCAGGCGATGGTCGTCAGTCCCAGGACGCCCAGGGGCACCAAAAAATAACTGGAATCCCTGTTCCTCATTCTGAAAAAGAGGAGGGCGATAATAAAGACGAGAAGTGGAACGTCGAGGAGCCAGAAGCGACGAATTCCCGCCAGGAACGCCAGGACCCTGGATTCCAGACTTTTGAATTGAGTGCTCCAGAGAACGGAGTTGAAGAAATAGCAGATGGGCGATAAATCCGAATTGATCAGGCCCGGGCCGGCGTCGATTGCGTCTTTCAGCCTGGCAACCCGGATCGGGTTGAGCCTGGCGGGGAGCATCTCCGGCGTCACGTAGCGGGTTTGGAGGCGGAGGGCCCGGATTTTTTGGGAGAGGTCGGAAACCTCGATGCTCAGCGGAGATTCGGAGGCCAGGAAAATATTCGTGTCGCCGGGAACGACCGCCGTCTCAACGAAGACGCCGGACAGGGTGACAGAGAGGGTGGAAAGGAATTTGCGGAGCTCGGGACTGATGTAGTTTTCCGCCGACGGAACGCGAAAGGAGAACACGCCTTGGGGGTTGAGCTTTCGCCGGACGGCACGGAAAAATTCCAGGGTGTAAAAACGGTTGACCTGGGCCGTGGCCGGCTCGGGAAGATTCAGGATCACCAGGTCATAGGTTTTGTTCGATTTCTCAAGGAAGCGCCGGCCGTCCATAAAAAAGATGCGGACTCGGGGACTCTTCAGGGCTGCCTGTCCGTCCGGCGGCAGGAATTCCTCGGAAAGCCTGATGATCTCGGCATCGAGCTCGACATAATCCACCTTGGCGGCCGGATATTTGAGGATCTCCTCAAGGCTTCCGCCGGCGCCTCCGCCAATGAGAAGGACCGTTCGAGCTCCTGGGTGTTGGAGGCAGGCGAAGTGGACCGCCTCTTCGGCCGCGGCAGGATCTGGATAAGAATAGGCCTGTAATCCGTTATTATAAAGCGTCACCTGCTCTCCCGTCCGGATGACCTGGAGTTTGCCGTGCCGACTGTCTTTGCTCTTGACGAGCACAAAGGGTTTCCAAAAAATCGCCTGGCTCGGTATGTCAAAGAGGAATATCCCCAGCATGAAACCCGTCACGATGGCCAGGGCGGCCTTTCCCCTTTTTCTCCCGAATGTGAAAAATATGAAGATGGCGGACAGCCAGCCGAGAATGGCGGCTGCCTTCCAGTTGGAAAGGAACGGCACAAAAAGGAGAGAGACGACCAGCCCACCCGCCGCGGCTCCCGCCGATTCCCATAGATAAACGCGGGCGATATTGCCGCTCGCAGCGCCGACGTTCAGGACAAAGGCCGCGCCCAAAGGGAAATTGATAAAGAAAGTCAGGATGAGGGCGAACGTCAGCATGGGGGCGATGCCGGTCAATTCGCCGGGGAGCGTTCCGAGTATAAAGCGTGAAAACCGAAGGGCGAAAAATGAAAAGGGCAAAACCCCCAGGACCAAATAATAAAGGCCGACAAGGGTTCGGCCGGGAACGATGCCTCTTGAGGCCAAGAGGCTGCCCAGGCCTCCCCAAAGCAGCCAGGCCGCCAGGACAAAACCAAAGCTCATCTCATTGCCGTAGAAATGGGCCGAAAATTCCCTAGCCAAGAGGACCTGGAAAGACGCGGCTAGAAATCCCAAGAGAAAAGCGGGAAAAGAGACCCTTAAGACCAGATGCCCGGAATCGGCGTTTGGCAGAATTTGCACTTGCCTTCCCTTATCTCGTTTTTTTCAATCTCGAAGCCGACCCGCTGGATGACGATATTCTTACATTTAGGGCAGTAGGTGTTCTCGCCCTCGTGGCCGGGGATGTTGCCCAGATAGACATAGTGGAGCCCTTCCTGGACGGCGGCCTGCCGAAGCTTTTCGAGCGTCGACACGGGAGTAGGAGGCAGATTCTTGATGAGATACATCGGACGGAACTGGGTGAAATGGAGCGGGACATCCGGCCCCAGAGTTTTCAGGATCCACTGAGACATCTTTCGGGCCTGGCCGGGATCGTCGTTCAAGGTCGGGATCACAAGATACACAATTTCGAGCCAGCGCTTTTTTTGGCCGATCCATTGAATGGCGTCGAGCACCGGCTGGAGCTCGCCTCGGACATAATTCGTATAGAATTCCTGGCTAAAGGATTTGAGGTCGACTTTGATAGCGTCCACGACCTTGATCAGAGCTTCGAGGGGTTCGGAGTTGATATGGCCGCCGGTGACGACGACGTTGCGGACGCCCTTCTTGTGAGCTTCGACCGATGTGTCATACATATATTCAAAAAAGACCGTCGGCTCGGAATAGGTGTAAGCGATCGTTGGGCAATGATTGCTCACGGCGGCCTCGACGACGGCTTGGGGAGGGAGATCGATCGAGTTGACCTGCTCGGGCCTGACCTGGGAAATTTCCCAGTTCTGGCAGAACTTGCAGTTCACGTTGCAGCCGGCAGTGGCAATCGAGAAGGCGTTGGATTTGGGAAGGACGTGGAAAAACGGCTTTTTTTCGATAGGGTCCACGTTGCAGGCGGCGGCCTTGCCATAGACGAGCGTGTAGTAGGTGCCCTCATCATTTTGACGGACACCGCAGTAGCCCCGTTCCTTGTCCCCGAGTTTGCACTTTCGCGGGCAGAGCAGGCATTCAATCTCCCCGTCGGGCAGCTTCTTATAGAAGCGGGCTTCGACATGAGAAAGATTTTCCGTGGCCTGAAACGCATAGAGATTCTCGAGCGTCCTCCGGAGATCCGTGCCCAGGGCGATTCCGGCCCCGGCCGTCGTTCGGAAAAATCGCCGTCTGTTCATGTCCCCTTCCTTTATTTATACATCCTCTTCCAGGAGCTGGATGTCGGCCGAGGACGTTTTGCCCAGACCCATCCGGGCCGCTGTCCGGAGATAGAGAGGCTCCCTCTGGTCCTCGGCGAGGGAAGGAAGTCCTTGCATCTTCCTCAGTTGTTCGACGATCTGCCAGCCGATCGTGTCCGCGGCCACCGGATCCAGGCTGAAAATGAGGCTCTCGAATTTTTCCGCCCAGCGGGCGTGATAGGAGGGCCCCCGGTGATATTGAACGACGAGGGCATCCAGGATTGTCAGACGGTGCTTGGTCTTGATGAAGGGAATATCGAAGAGCTGGGCGATGAACGGATCACAGTTCGAATCGTGATACTTGTTGGGGTTGTGAATGGCCCCAAAATAGTTTTTCATGCCGGCCGTGACGCCCGCCATGCCATGGTCCTTGAGGACGGCCAGGCTGATCGAAGCTGTGACGAAATTCGTTTGGATCGTGGAAAACTGGCTTCCGATATTCAGGTGGATGAACGGTTCCGGCGTGTAGCCGGCTCCCGTTGTGTCTGTGCCGAATATCCTGAGCCCGCTGCCGGCATTGAGTGTGTACCCCGCGTCCTTCAGCTCGCGATTGGTCCGGTCCCAGATAACGATGTTGTTTTCGCGAAGACCGCTTTTTGCGAGCAGTCGGGAAAAGGGGAGAGCCACGCTGGGAGGCGTGCTGAGCTTGCGTCCGGCGATCGTGTTGACCTTGATTCCTACCCGGTCGGAGGGAGAAAATATTGAGCCTAGGGCGGCTGCGGCGGAACCCAGACCCGTCAGCCGTTCAAGGCCGCGCTCGTACATGCGCTGGAGAAGGCCGGAATCAATGTCTCCATCGGACCGGACGACTCCACGACCTCTCACGCGAACGACCTTGACGGCGGACATCAATTTTCAAGTTACTCCAGCTTCTCCTTGAAGTCAATCCGAAAGCACGTCCGTTTCCGGAAAAGGCTCGCTGAAGCCCGTCACAAACCCAACCTCCCTTGAAGCCGCCCCGAAAAGAAGAAGCTGCTCATTAACGCTTTATTCTTGACTTGACGGATGTTATAAAATAGGCTTGATTGATCAGGAGAAAAACATGAAATATCTTGGGATAAAGAAATTGGCTTTCGGCCTCGCAGCCGCCATGCTTCTGCTCCTCTCGGGCGCCGCCGCCTGCCAAGAACCGGCGGCCGCTCGTCCTCGCTTGACCTCCCTGTTGCCCCGGTCGGACGATTGGACATTGACGGAAGAACCCCGTCGATTCCGGCCCGAGACCTTGTTTGAATACATCGACGGCGCGGCGGAGATCTATCTGAGCTATGATTTCCGGGAGTTGCTCGTCGCCCAGTACCAGGCCAAATCGACAAAGGCTTCCCTGACTGTGGAAATTTACGATATGGGGAGTGGACGGAACGCCTTCGGCATCTACAGCGCCGAACGGTATCCCGAGAGCCGATTTCTACCCATCGGCAATCAGGGATACCTCGATGAAGGGACGCTGAATTTTCTTGCCGGCAGGATGTACATCAAGCTCCTGTGTTTCGAAGGCGGGGCGCAATCCGAAGAATTCCTCAAGCTTTATGCCAAAGAGATCGTCGGAAAGCTCAAGGACCTGGGGAGCCTGCCGGGGCTCCTTCAAGCGTTTCCCCGGCAAGGATTGATTCAAAACAGCGAAAAATTCGTCCTCCGCAATTTTTTAGGATTCAGATTCTTTGGAAACGGCTATACGGCCGCCTACAGGGTTGGCGATCTGGAATTCGATTGCTTTTTCCTCCAAGGACGCTCCGCGGAGGACGCGGGCGGCATGCTCGGTCAATACCTCGACCATTTCGCCAAGAGCGGCCAGCCGGCCGAGAAACAGCCGTATGGTTACCATGCCAAGGACCCTTATTTGAAGCATGTCTTTCTGGCGCAGGTCGGCTCCTTCATCTGCGGAGTAACTAAAATCAGAGACGGCTCGGAAACGACGGGCCAGAGCTATTTAGCAGAGTTGGTGCTGGCCTTGAAAGACAGGAAGGCCGATTAGACAGGGGTCTGGGCCAGGAATTCTTTCAGCCTTTCGAATTCCTTTTCCAGGATGGCTAAAGCGGCGATCGCCTGCTTGATATCCAGCTCCCGGCCGGCCTTTTCCAAGCTCGTGGCCGCTTTTTGAAGTCCGGGCAGACTGAGGTTGGCCGATGCGCCCTTGAGGCTGTGTCCCAACTCCTGGATGGCGACGAACTCTCCGCTGCGGACCGCTCTCCGGAGTTCCTTGGCTCTCACCAAGAAATCTTGTTTATAGATCCCTAATAGTTCTTTGAGAAAATCGGGGTCCCCGCCGATTCGGTCTAAAGCTTCGGCGCGGTTGATGGGAAGAGATGTGTCAGTGGGTTTGTTTTCCATGGCGTATTCCTTTTATTAAGTCCGGGGAACGCTCCCACGAGCAGACGCGGTTGCGTCCTTGATATTTGGCCTGATAAAGCGCCCAGTCGCAGGCAAAAATCATGCGGTCCACCGACGCCCAGACGATGGACTCGGAAGACACGCAGCCAAGGGAAAGCGTCATTGAGATTCGTCCTCCGGGGACCCTGATTTTTTTCTTGGCGCAAGCGATCCGCAGGCGTTCGGCAATTTTGCCCACATGGCGATGTGTGCTGTTGGGCAGGACGATCAATATCTCGTCCCCTCCATAGCGGCCGATTTTATCGTAAATCCGGACGTTTTCGCTCAGCCCCTCCGCGATGGCCCGCAGGACCGAGTCACCGGTCACGTGTCCATATGTATCATTGATGGCCTTGAATTCGTCGACGTCGATCATAATGGCGCTCGTCGGAGTTTTTTGCCGGGCGCCCTGCTCGAGCTCTTCCTCGAGGAATCTCAGGACTGTCGCCCGGTTCCAGAGGGCCGTCAGGTTGTCTTTTGTCGAAAGCGCATAAAGCCTGTTTTGCGTTTCCAGAAGGTTATCTTCGAGTTTGATAATCCGGCGGCCGGTCTGAAGCCTGGCGTGCAATTCCAGGAAATTGATGGGTTTCGTCATGTAATCGTCGGCTCCAGCCTGGAGACCTTTGATGACATCCTGGATTTCGTCCTTCTGGGTGACGAGAATGATGTAGGTATAGTTGGGCTTCGAGACCTGGCGGATTCTTTTGCAGAGCTCCACGCCATCGACTTTGGGCATCATCCAGTCGAGCAAGGCCAACCGCAGCCCGGGTTTCTGGAGGACCCGCCAAGCTTCATGGCCGTCTTTAGCCCGGAGAGTCTGATAGCCCCACCGCCGGAGATGTCTTTCCAGGATTTTGCTTGTAATGAGGTCATCTTCGGCGATGAGGACTTTGATTCCTTTTTTGGAGATTCTTGTTTTGATCGGAGCGGCGGTCTTCATCCTTTGTCCTTCAACTTGTCACCGTCAAACAGGCCGGTTTCTGGTATCTCTGGGCGATCGTTTCGACCGTATGGAACAGCTCTTCGGGCCGAAGCGGTTTGGCCAGGTAGTCGTCCATCCCGGCGGCCAGGCAGCGTTCGCGGTCACCTTTCATGGCATGGGCGGTCATCGCCACGATGGGTGTATAGCTTTTTGTTTTTTGTTCATCCCGACGAATGGCCGCCGTCACCTCGTAGCCGTTCATCCGGTCCATTTGGATATCCATGAGAACGAGGTCATAGTGATCATTCTTCAAGGCCTCAAGGACTTTTTTACCGTCATTCAAGGCCGTGACGGTGTGGCCTCGTTTCTCGAGCAGTCGGACGGCGACTTTCTGATTAATGGGGTTGTCCTCGGCCAGCAGAATACGGAGACTGAGCTGGCGGTCTGGGATCGCTTGGCTGGCCATGGGCGGAGATTCATGGACTGCGGCTTTTGCTTGGAGCCCGAAGCGCACCGTGAAGGAGAACGTGCTGCCTTTACCGGCTTGGCTGTCCAGCCAAATTTTTCCGCCCATCATCTCCACAAGCTGGGAAGAAATGGCCAAGCCCAGTCCGGTCCCGCCATATTTGCGGGTCATCGACCCGTCTGCTTGAACGAAAGCGTGAAAAACGAGTTTCTGCTTATCCTTGGGGATGCCGATGCCGGTATCTTTTACGGAAAATTGAAGAACCACCTCATGGCTGGATTGGGAGATGGTGCGGACGTCAATGGCGACTTCACCCTGTTCGGTGAATTTGATGGCGTTGCTCACCAAGTTGACTAAAACCTGACGGAGTCTTCCCAGGTCTCCGACGACACGGTCTGGGACGCCGGGAGATATATGACACCGTAGCTCCAAGCCTTTTTTGTGCGCTTGGAGGGCGAGACCGGACACGATGTCTCCGAGGGAACCGCGCAGGCTGAACTCGATGGTCTCAAACTGGATCATCCGGGCTTCGATCTTCGAAAAATCGAGAATATCATTGAGGATCGCCAGCAGGGAGCCTGCGGAGGCGCGCGCCGCTCTGAGAAATTCTTTCTGTTCCGGGCCGAGAGGCGTATCCAGAGCGAGCTCGAGCATGCCGATGACCCCGTTCATCGGCGTCCGAATCTCGTGGCTCATGTTGGCCAGGAATTCGCTCTTGGCCCGGTTGGCCGCCTGGGCTTCCTCTTTGGAGGCCTGGAGCTCGCGCTCGATGCGCTTGAGCGCGGTGATATCGGAAATCGCGGAGAGGACGCCTTTGAAATCTCCATCATCGAAAATGGACTGGGCGCCAATCAGGACGGGGATTTCCCGGCCCGATTTGGCGAGCAGCCGGGACTCGCATTTTTCCAGGGTGGTTATGGTCCGGGACCGCGTTTTGGCCCGGATCTTTTCGACCTCCGATTTTGAAACAATTTTCGACCAATGGTGGCCGATGAGTTCTTCGGCGTGATATCCGAGGAGCTTTC
>Ga0315268_10000976_pt1 | contig 33316 bp, 35 predicted proteins | sample C1_top_MG_FD_204535 | JGI IMG/M metagenome (GOLD analysis project Ga0315268, IMG submission 204535) | Sediment microbial communities from Yellowstone Lake, YNP, Wyoming, USA - C1_top | ecosystem: Environmental > Aquatic > Freshwater > Lake > Sediment | place: USA: Wyoming | collected 2017-08-01
TTCGCGTGCAGGGCGGCGGGCGCGCGAACCGTTCCTTGTGTCAAGTGATTTCTTTGCATTTTTGTAAATATTTTTCCGTGCTAAAATTCCCGTCCTATTGGGGCTGAATGTCTAAACTTGAGTTACTATTATAACTTAATAAATCCGCGATTTTTCTCGTCATTTTTTACAACCTCTCTGGATCGCATATAGAATCCAGTTCTCGCAAAAGCTGGCAATATGAGCACCGAACAACAGGAAATTTTGCGCGCCAAGGTAAATATGGAAACTTCCCGCATCGCGTGGAAGGAATTGCAACGCTTTTTCGCCAGCGGGGTAACTATTCAGGTCAGTACCAGGCTTGACCTGGTCGAGGTCGCATTGCAGATGCACGGCGACAACAAGTCTCAATTTGAAAACTGGTTATCGGCGGGAATGATAGGCAAGGTTTCTGATGAACAGGCTGCGGCGTGGCTGAATTCAGACTCCGAGGTCTGGGCAGTTGTGGTAAATCCATGGGTATTGGTACAGGAAATTATGGTGTTGCCTGAACAATGAACAAGCTGATATGCACATGATGGGAAAGATCCGGGCCAAAATGGGGCTTCGCCAGTTGCATTTTTGTTTTATCGATGCATTATGGCTACCACTCTTCTGTAAATTTGCAAGCCCTTAATTTACGTCAAAATCTGGACAATCAGTTCTAATTTACGGCAAAATGCGCGGATGAAAAAAATACTGGTGCTTCACGGACCCAACTTAAATTTGCTCGGCAGCCGTGAACCGGATGTTTACGGCCGCATCACATTAGACGAGATTAACGCTAAATTAGCGCAGCAAGCACAGAAAAACGGGGCTAGCTTGTCCACCTTGCAGAGCAACGCTGAAGCTGTGCTGGTGGATCGAGTGCAGTCGGCCCGTCTTGATGGAACGGAGTTTATCATCATCAATCCGGCTGCTTTCACCCATACCAGCGTCGCGTTGCGCGATGCGCTGGCAGCTGTGGCAATCCCCTTTATTGAAATTCATCTTTCCAATGTGTTTGCGCGTGAAACGTTCCGTAGAGAATCTTTTTTTTCTGATCTCGCCGTTGGTGTGATCAGTGGTTTGGGCGCAAGCGGCTATGAGCTTGCGCTGCAATATGCTCTAACCAGGCAATAAGTGAACCGACTTCTGTATCCACCTATCGCTTGTCATTATATTTTTGGGAGTTAAACATGGATTTACGTAAAATCAAGACGCTTATAGAGTTGGTAGAAAATTCCGGCATTGCAGAACTGGAAATCAAGGAAGGTGAAGAATTTGTTCGTATCTCCCGCTCATCCTCAGCAGTTCAGCATGTGTATGCCGCACCGCAACAGCAATCAATGCCTGTAACGGCAGCGGCTCCGCTAAGCGCTGCGACTCCAGCTGCACCTGCCGCACCGGAAGGCCATGTCGTCAAGTCGCCCATGGTGGGCAGCTTTTATCGTTCCCCCTCTCCAGGTGCAAACCCATTCGTGGATATTGGCCAGACCGTGAGCGTAGGCGATACGCTGTGTATTATCGAAGCGATGAAACTGCTGAATGAAATCGAAGCGGATCACAGTGGCGTGATCAAGGCCATTCTGGTCGAAAGCGGGCAGGCTGTTGAATTCGGACAGCCGCTGTTCATCATTGGTTAACAGTGTTTGACAGATCATATCCCACCAGCCAGCACCAACAAGTCTGCTAACGAGTCGTTGGAGAATGAAATGATGCATGCACTACCTCAGCCGGAGCCTTCAAAAATGTTTGAAAAAATTCTTATAGCCAATCGCGGTGAAATTGCGTTGCGTATTCAGCGCGCATGCCGGGAGATGGGCATAAAAACCGTAGCAGTCCACTCCGAAGCCGATGCGGAAGCCAAATATGTAAAACTGGCAGATGAGTCGGTATGTATCGGCCCGGCACCTTCGTCTCAGAGCTACTTGAACATTCCGGCCATCATCAGCGCAGCAGAAGTGACTGACGCCCAGGCCATCCATCCCGGCTACGGTTTTTTGTCGGAAAATGCCGACTTTGCCGAGCGCGTGGAAAAAAGCGGTTTTGTATTTATCGGCCCCAAACCTGAAACCATCCGCCTGATGGGCGACAAGGTGTCCGCCAAGATCGCCATGACCAAGGCTGGCGTGCCGTGCGTGCCGGGTGTGGAAGGCTCGCTGCCGGATGATCCGGCAGCTATCGTCAAGATCGCACGAACTATCGGCTATCCTGTGATTATCAAAGCTGCCGGTGGCGGCGGTGGCCGGGGTATGCGTGTCGTTCATACCGAAGCTGCGCTGCTGAGCGCAGTGACCATGACTCGCTCCGAGGCACAGGCCGCGTTCAACAATCCGATGGTGTACATGGAAAAATTCCTGGAAAACCCGCGTCACATCGAATTCCAGGTGCTTTCCGACACACACGGCAATGCCGTATATCTGGGTGAACGCGATTGCTCGATGCAACGCCGTCACCAGAAGATTATCGAAGAAGCGCCGGCACCGCTGCTGAACAGCAAGCTGCGCGACAAGATCGGCGAGCGCTGCGCCGAAGCGTGCCGCAAGATCGGTTATCGCGGTGCCGGCACTTTCGAGTTTCTGTTTGAAAATGACGAGTTTTTCTTCATCGAGATGAATACCCGCGTGCAGGTTGAACATCCGATCACCGAAATGATTACCGGTATCGACATTGTGCAACAGCAGATCCTTATCGCCGCCGGCGAAAAATTAACTTTAAAACAAAAAGATATCGTATTGAAAGGGCATGCCATCGAGTGTCGCATCAACGCCGAACACCCGTATAAATTCACCCCGTCACCCGGACGCATCACCACTTGGCATACACCAGGCGGCCCCGGCATCCGGGTTGACTCGCATGCATACAGCAACTACGTTGTACCGCCGTATTACGATTCCATGATAGGCAAAATCATTGCCTACGGCGATACCCGGCAGCAGGCTATTGCACGCATGCGCATCGCACTGTCTGAAATGGCTGTTGCAGGCATCGAAACCAACATTGCATTGCATCAGGAGTTGATGAATGATGCCGCTTTTGTTCAAGGCGGGACCAGCATTCATTATCTTGAACACAAGCTGGCAGAACGCCATAAAGAAAAGTGATGATTGTATGTCCTGGCTTTCTCTGACCGTCAATGCTGACGCTGCATACGCGGAGAGCCTGAGCGAAGCACTACTGGAGTTTGGCGCGTTGTCGGTAGACATGCACGATGCGGATGCCGACACCCCGCAGGAACAAGCCATCTTCGGCGAACCGGGTGAACCGGCCGCCAGCCTGTGGACGCATAATGCCGTCACCGCGCTGTTCGCGGCCGACGCGGCGGTTGAAGATATCCTGCTGCAGGCATCACGGGCGGCAGGTTTGCAGCAATCGCCGCCGCATCAAATCAATACCTTGCAGGACAATGACTGGGTACGCCTGACGCAATCGCAATTCGACCCGATCCGCATCTCGCAACGCCTGTGGATAGTGCCTACCTGGCATACCCCTGTCGATTCCGCTGCCATCAATATCGTGCTCGATCCCGGCCTCGCGTTCGGCACAGGCAGCCATCCCACCACCCGTCTTTGTTTGCGCTGGCTGGATCAAAACATACGCGGCGGCGAAAGCGTACTGGATTACGGCTGCGGCTCGGGTATTCTGGCGATAGCTGCAATAAATCTGGGAGCCGGCAGCGCATACGGTGTGGACGTGGATGCACAAGCGGTGCAATCCAGCCGCGACAATGCATTGGCCAACCGGGTCAAAGCCGATTTTTCGCTGCCTGACGGTACCGTGCGGCCTGCAGATATCGTCGTTGCCAACATCCTCACCAATCCGCTCAAGATGCTTGCCCCGCTGCTGGCGAGTGCCACGCGCCCGGGCGGACGCATCGTGCTGTCCGGCATACTCAGCGAGCAGGCTGCAGATGTGATGCGAGTCTACGCACAATGGTTTGATCTCAACCCGGCCGTGATGGAGGATGGCTGGGCCTGTGTGTCGGGAACAAGAAAATGACAGACATCACCCAATGCCCGCAATGCGGCACCAATTTTAAAATCACTCTGGAGCAGCGCAATGCCCATCGGGGCCTGGTGCGTTGCGGGCGTTGCCAGACCGTTTTCAACGCGGTTGAAAATCTCTACACCGAACCGCAGCAGCTGGACCTGCCGCTGGTGCTGGATGAAATTGCCGACTACACCGGCATGTACGCTTCCTACGAGGCGGGCGCCGAAAAAAGCAGTTCTGTTTCGATCTCGCCGCAAGCTGCAGCACGATTAGCCAATGATTTCAGCCACATACCGGATGTTTACATCACCCTTCCCGCCAAACCCGCATCGCCCACACAAACCCGGCTATTGGCGCTCGGCTCAGTGCTATTGGGATTGGTAGTGCTACTGCAGTTCACATACTTTTTTCGTGTTGAAATTGCAGCCAGGCTACCCGGCATCAAACCCGCAATGACGCGTATTTGTGCAGCGCTCAACTGCACCCTGCCGCTGCCGCAAAAAATCGACCTGATCACAATAGAATCATCCGAACTGGAAGCCGACCCGGCACAAGCCAGCATCATCACGCTGCACGCCCTGCTGCGCAGCCATGCACCCTACGCAATGACCTATCCGTCGATCGAGCTCACCTTGACGGACACACAGGACAATGCAATTGCACGCCGCACCTTCGGCCCGGCGGAATATCTGGCTGCCGGCGAAAATGAAAAGAGCGGTTTCCCTGCCAACCGCGAAACCACTGTCAAATTGCACCTCGACACCACCGACCTTAAACCTGCCGGTTATCGTTTGTTTTTGTTTTATCCGCAATAGAGAAACGTGCCCAAACTCCACCTTGCCGCCCTCACCCAACTTCCGGTATAGTGCCGTCTGCCGTTCATACCAATGGGAGAGCGTGCCGCCCAGTAAACCGGGCGCACCGCCGAAGGCGCAACACCCGTAACCGCTCAGGCTCATGAACCGTTGGATTAGGCAAATCTGGAGAGTGTCAAACAATTTTTAGACTCGCATCGCGAGACCTTTACCCCCTCGCCCGTTTACGGGACCAGCCCAAAGGGCGCAGGACGCAACGTAGTTGCGGTCCCGAGCGCAGCAAGGGATGTTCCGTAGGAACACAGAGGGATGGGGAGAGGGTGAGTTGAATGACCACCGAAGGGGCACGCAGCACAAGCTGCAATCTCTCAGGTAAAGAGGACAGATGGGGCGCAGCACGATTTCGTGCTGCGCCTTTTTTATTTTAATTAGGACTAACCCAGAGGTTAGTCTTCACTGAAGCTTCGCTTTCAGAAAGAAAAATGATGACGCTCCAGACGACTCCTCTCAATGCAGCACACCGCGCGATGGGCGCAAAAATGGTTGATTTTGGCGGCTGGGATATGCCGCTGCATTACGGCTCGCAACTTGAAGAACACCAGCAGGTGCGCAATGACGCGGGCATGTTCGACGTATCGCATATGCGTGTGGTGGATATGGACGGCGAAGGTGCGCGCGACTTCCTGCGCTATCTGTTGGCCAACAATGTCGACAAGCTGCAAAGTCCGGGCAAGGCGCTCTATTCCTGCCTGCTGAATCCCGAGGGCGGCGTGCTCGATGATCTGATCGTCTACTTTATGAGTGAAACATGGTTTCGTATTGTGGTGAACGCGGGTACCGCAGACAAGGATATTGCGTGGATGAAGGAGCAGGCTGCCAGCCATGCACCCAAACTTGAAATCACGCCGCGCCCCGATCTGGCGATGATAGCCGTGCAAGGACCGCATGCTGCCGCCAAACTGTGGCTAGCCATGCCCGGCTTGCAGGAATTGGCAGAAAAACTTAAAGCATTTAACGCGGTGGAAATGGGCTCCATGTTTATCGCGCGCACCGGCTATACCGGCGAGGATGGTTTCGAAATCATGCTCCCCGCCAAAGCAGCCCCATTTTTCTGGCAGGCGCTGGCAGATGCCGGGGTTAAACCGATCGGACTGGGCGCCCGCGACACCCTGCGTCTGGAGGCCGGCATGAATCTGTATGGACACGATATGGACGAAACCATCAATCCGCTTGAAGCCGGGCTGGCATGGACGGTTGATCTCAAGAGCGAACGCGATTTCATTGGCAAGGCTGCCCTGCTCGCGAAACCGCCCACCCGCAAGCTGGTTGGGCTGCTGCTGCAGGATCGCGGCGTATTGCGCGATCATCAGGTGGTCAAGAGTGCCCATGGCGATGGCGAAATAAGCAGCGGCAGCTTCTCGCCTACGCTCGGCCAGTCTATTGCGCTGGCGCGCGTTCCTGCTGCCGTGCAGACAGGCGATACGGTGCAGGTGTTGATTCGCGACAAATTGTTGAATGCGAAAGTGGTGAAATATCCCTTCGTGCGCAACGGTAAAGGTTTGATTTAAATTTATTAATTATCTCGAGGAAAAAATCATGAGCAATCCAGGCAATCTTAAATACACCGTATCCCATGAATGGGTCAAAACCGAAGCAGACGGCAGCATTACCGTCGGCATTACCCAGCACGCTCAGGAGTTGCTGGGCGACATGGTGTTTGTCGAAAGCGCTGAAGTGGGGCGTAAGGTGAAAGCCAAAGAAGAATGCGCGGTGGTGGAATCCGTCAAGGCCGCTGCCGATATTTACGCACCCGTTGCCGGTGTGGTTACCGCGTTTAATGACGAACTGACCAGCGAACCGGAAAAAATCAATAGCGATCCTTATGGCGCATGGCTGTTCAAGATGAAACCGGACAATGCTGCCGATGTCTCAGCATTGATGGATGCCGCTGCCTATCAGACGCACGTAGACAGCGAAGCCCACTAAGCCTTACCCAGATCTCAGCGCAGGAGCCCGACCCTTTTTTCCGGACTAACTGCTAGGGCGATTACTCTTTGAGAAATCGCGCAGCAAGCTTCGCTCCCGCATGGCTTGCATCACAATTTGAATTTAGAGAACCCACTGATGATTACCACCGATCAATTTGTAAACCGTCACAACGGCCCGCGCGCTGATGATGTTGCCGCGATGCTCAAGAAGATTGGCGTGAACTCTGTTGATGAGCTGATTGCGCAAACCGTGCCGGCGGCTATCCGCCTGAGGCAGCCACTGAATCTGCCCGCTGCCATGAGCGAGTTTCTATACCACAAGCATTTGCGCGCGATTGCGGCGAAGAATAAACCCTTCAATTCCTATATCGGCCTCGGCTATTACGACACCATCGTGCCTGCCGTGATCCAGCGCAATATTCTGGAAAACCCAGGCTGGTATACCGCGTACACACCTTACCAGGCCGAGATTGCGCAGGGTCGTCTGGAGGCCCTGCTGAATTTCCAGACCATGATCATGGATCTGACCGGGATGGAAATAGCCAATGCTTCCCTGCTGGACGAAGGCACGGCGGCGGCGGAAGCAATGGCGATGCTGTACAACAATCGCTCGCGCGATGCTGCGGCAAGAGGCGCGAACAAATTTTTCGTGTCAAACGAATGCTTCCCGCAAACCATCGACCTGCTGAAAACACGCTCTGCGCCAATGGGCATAGAGCTGGTGATCGGCGATTTTAGAACCGTGGCGCTGGATGAAAATATTTATGGCGCGCTGCTGCAATATCCGACTGCGGATGGCAAGGTGCATGACTATGCCGACTTCATGAGCAAAGCTAAAGCCAACGGCACATTGGTAGCGGTGGCTGCAGATTTGCTGAGCCTGGTATTGCTGACGCCGCCGGGCGAATGGGGTGCGGATGTGGTGATCGGCAGCTCGCAGCGTTTCGGCGTACCGATGGGTTATGGCGGCCCGCATGCGGCTTTCTTTGCGTGCAAGGATGCCTACAAGCGCACCATGCCGGGCCGCATTATCGGCGTGTCGGTGGATTCAGAAGGCAATCCCGCGTTGCGCATGGCTTTGCAAACCCGCGAGCAGCATATCCGCCGCGACAAGGCCACTTCCAACATCTGTACCGCGCAGGCCTTGCTGGCTATTATGGCCGGCATGTATGCGGTGTACCACGGTGCGGAAGGTTTGAAGGGCATTGCGCAGCAGGTACATCTCTCTGCCGTGGCACTGGCGGCTGAACTGAAAAAGCTGGGTTATAAAATTGAAGAAGGCGCGTATTTCGACACCATCAGAATCAACAACACGGACAATGCAAAAATTCGCGCACTGGCTGAAGCCGCGCAAATCAATCTCCGCTATCTGGACAATGCCATCACGCTGTCTGTCGACCAGACGACTGACGCAGACAACTTGAATAAAATCATAGAGATATTTGCAAAATCCAGTGGCAAGGCGGCTGCGAAAGTCACGGAAGAACTTATCCTCAAACAAAGCGCGCTGATCAAAACCCGCCAGTCTGCCATTCTGCAGCACCCGGTGTTCAATACCTATCATTCCGAATCGGAGATGATGCGCTACATCAAGCGTCTGGAGAACAGGGATCTGTCGCTGACGCACTCGATGATTTCACTCGGCTCGTGCACCATGAAACTGAATGCCGCCTCCGAACTGATGCCGATTACCTGGCCGGAGTTTGCCAACGTTCATCCGTTCGTGCCGCTCGATCAGGTGGCGGGTTTTCAGGAGGTGATTGCCGGGCTGGATAGCGCATTGAGCGAAATAACCGGTTTTGCGAAGATGAGCTTCCAGCCCAACAGCGGCGCGCAGGGCGAATATGCCGGCCTGCTGGTGATACAGGCTTATCATCAGTCGCGCGGCGATACACATCGCACCATCGCGCTGATTCCCACTTCGGCGCACGGCACCAATCCTGCCAGCGCTGCGATGTGCGGCATGAAGATAGTGCTGGTGAAATGCGACAAGCAAGGCAACATCGACGTGGCCGATCTGCGCGAAAAAGCCGAGCTGCACAAACAAGAACTTTCCTGCCTGATGGTGACTTACCCCAGCACCCACGGCGTATATGAGGAAAGCATCAGCGAGATCACCGGGATCATTCACACCAACGGCGGCCAGGTGTATATGGACGGCGCCAACATGAATGCGCAGGTCGGCCTCACCAGCCCCGGCAATATTGGCGCGGATGTGTGCCACCTCAACCTGCACAAGACTTTTGCGATACCTCACGGCGGCGGCGGCCCCGGCATGGGGCCGATAGGCGTGGCCAAACATCTGGTGCCATTCCTGCCTTCCCACCCTCTAGTCAAAACCGGTGGCGAGCAGGGCATCCACGCGGTGTCTGCAACCCCTTTTGGTAGCGCCCTGATTTTATTGATATCTTACGGCTACATTAAAATGCTGGGCGGCGCAGGTGTAACCGAGGCCACACGTATCGCGATCCTGAACGCAAACTACATCAAGGAATCGCTGAAGGATCATTACCCTACGCTGTATAGCGGCAAGAACGGGCGCTGCGCGCATGAAATGATTCTGGCCTGTGCCAATTTCAAGCGCGATGCCGGTGTGGAAGTGGGTGATATCGCCAAGCGTCTGATGGACTATGGCTACCATGCGCCGACTGTTTCCTTCCCGGTAGCGGATACGCTTATGGTTGAGCCGACCGAAAGCGAATCGAAACAAGAACTGGACCGCTTCTGTTCCGCGATGATCGCGATACGCACGGAGATCGACGAGATCACTTCAGGCAAGGCGGACAAGCAGGACAACGTGTTGAAGAATGCACCGCATACTGCCAGGTCTGCTATTTCGGACAACTGGAGCCACGGTTACTCCAGGGAAAAAGCCGTTTATCCGTTACACTGGGTGCGCGACAACAAGTTTTGGCCCAGCGTCGGCCGTATCGATAATGTGCGCGGTGACAAACATCTGATTTGCTCCTGCCCACCGCTAGAGTCATATTCTGACGCTACTCCGTAACACCTTCTACTTCAAGGGAAAATCATGACCAAGGAAAAAGCGAATAAAACTTCCGTCACTTTAGGTGGCGAACCCGTTACTTTATTTGGCGACTTCCCGCAGGTGGGACAAACTGCTCCGGCATTTACACTGGTAGACAAGGACCTCAAGGACGTTTCACTTAAGGATTTTGCCGGCAAGCGCAAGATACTGAACATCGTCCCCAGCCTGGATACCGGCGTGTGTGCGGCCTCAGCCCGCAAATTTAACGAGGCCGCAGACAAGCTGGAGAATAGCGTCGTCCTGGTAATTTCCGCCGACCTGCCGTTTGCGATGGCGCGCTTCTGCGGCACCGAAGGTTTGAACAATATCACCACGCTGTCATTGATGCGCGGTCGCGATTTTATGCGCAACTATGGCGTGAAAATTGCCGACTCGGCATTAAGTGGCGTCACCGCCCGCGCAGTGATAGTGCTGGATGAAAATGACCGCGTGTTGCACGCCGAGCTGGTGAGCGAAATCAGGCAGGAACCTAATTACGATGCGGCACTTGCTGTATTGAAATAGAGACAAAGACATCGCATGGCAGCAAAGGATATCCGTATTTGTTTTATTGCTGATTCATTTGTAGATGGCACGGGCGACGAGACCTATCCGGGCTGGGCCGGTCGTTTATGCGCCAATGTCCGTCTGATTCTCCAGCAGGCAGCGGCAACATGCCAATCCCTCATGGTTGCTCAGCCCTCAGTTGGCGACAATACGCCAAACGAAATGAGTGCCGGTTCAAGCAAGCACCGAATATTCCGCCCCGCAATCACGACAGTGCTCACTTACGCATCCCTTTGACCTTTTACAGTCATCAGGCATAATCGAAAATTAAATATCCCAAGGAGCACCCCAGTGGAAAGTCCGCATAAAGGCAAGACCGGTTTTAGACGCTTATGGAATGCATTCGGGTATTCGCTGGCGGGTTTTCGCGCCGCCTATAAACACGAAGATGCCTTCCGCCAGGAAATACATCTTGCTGTCGTGCTGATTCCGCTGGCGCTGTGGTTGCCGGCCAGCCATATCGGCAAGGCCTTGATGATAGGCAGCGTGATGCTGGTCATCATCGTCGAGTTGCTGAACTCTGCCGTTGAGGCCACGGTCGATCGCATCTCGCTGGACAATCACGTTCTCGCCAAACGCGCCAAGGACATAGGCAGCTCTGCCGTGCTGGTAAGCCTGATCAATGTTGCAATCACGTGGGCGTTAGTTCTATACCCTTAAGCGGTTGCTGTAACCAAATATTAATCAAAATTTAATCACCGCGTCATATGCGTATGCAATCATTCGTATATGAATTCGACAAGTCTTTCACACTATTTCGGGTCACCTTTACGCATCGCCATTGTGACTGAAACCTATCCGCCTGAAGTCAATGGGGTTGCCATTACTGTTGGGCATATGGTCGAAGGGATGAACCAGCGGCGGCATCATGTGCATCTGATTCGACCTCGCCAGCACAAACAGGAGGTGGCTTTGCAGACTGATGGCTGCAGCGAGACGCTGATGGCAGGTTTGCCGATGTGGGGTTATCCCGGCCTGAGATACGGGCTTCCGGCACGGAGAAAGTTGCTGCGCTTGTGGCAGCAACAGCGCCCGGATATTGTGCAAATTGCTACCGAAGGCCCCCTGGGATGGTCAGCTATTTCCGCTGCAAAAAAACTGGGAATCCCCGTTGTTTCCGGTTTTCATACCAATTTTCACCACTATAGCAGGCATTATGGCATCGGCTGGTTGAACAGGCCCATTGCGGCTTATCTGCGCCACTTTCATAACAAGACCGCTTGTACCATGGTTCCAACCGCCGACCTGCAACAGGAGCTTATGCAATCGGGATATAGAAATGTCGAAGTGATATCCCGCGGCGTGGATACCGAATTATTTAATCCGCGCAAGCGCAGTGCGGAATTGCGTCAACGATGGGGCGCGACGGAAGATACTCCGGTGGTGATGATGGTAAGCCGCATGGCTGCAGAAAAAAATCTGAATGCCGTTATTAGGGCCTTTGAGCAAATGCTCATTGCCAGACCCGACGCAAAGCTGGTAATGGTGGGAGACGGCCCGGCTCGCGCGGCATTGCAGCAACAGCATCCGCATGTGATCTTTGCAGGCATGCGCACTGGCGAGGATCTCGCCATTCACTATGCCTCGGGCGATCTTTTCCTTTACCCCAGCCTGACCGAAACCTATGGCAATGTCACGATTGAGGCCATGGCCAGCGGCCTGTCCGTACTTGCCTACGACTATGCGGCCGCACGCCAGCATATCCGCCATGATGTCAATGGCCTGCTTGCTCCCTTCGACGATGCGACCTCATTTATTGACCATGCCGTTGCGCTGGTTCGCGTCCCCGATCGCGCCCGACGCCTGCGCAACCATGCGCGGCAGTCTGTCGGGATGCTAACGTGGCCGAATATCATGATCCAACTGGAAAACCTGTTAATTGAGCTTGTAAACTCTCAAGGAGTAAACCATGTCCAGACTGAACTATCGCCTGAGCGTTAGCATTAAACAGATTAATGCTTTGGATCTCAATCTTTGCCAGGCTTGTAATGACCTGAGCCGTAACTTTTCTTTGCGCACGGCATTTAAATTCATCAGCCGTCTCGGTGATGGCGTGTTCTGGTACTCGCTGATGGTTATCCTGCTGTTGCGCTACCAGGCGGGTGCTTTGCCGGCAGTATTGCACATGCTTGCCGTAGGCCTGGTCAGTACGCTACTTTATAAATTAATCAAGCACAAAACCCTGCGTCCGCGCCCGTTCAATGTTTATCCGAGCATTATCTGCAACAGCAAGCCACTGGACCAGTTCAGCTTCCCCTCGGGCCACACTTTGCATGCGGCTGCCTTCAGCATCATCGCGGTTTCTTACTACCCAGCGCTGATATGGCTGGTACTGCCTTTTACAGCACTGGTGGCATTGTCCCGCCCCATCCTTGGCCTGCATTATCCGAGTGATGTTTTGGCGGGCGCGTTGATAGGGGCCATGCTGGCGACGTTTTCACTCTCACTGTAAAGCGGCTCCATTGCAACAATAAAGTATTGCGCTAACTCCCTGCTATGCGATCGAAATATCGTGCCCGATACAGCAGGCGAGGACAGGCCAGATTATCAATAAAGCCCGAGCGGTCGTGCAGTACGTTATTGCACAGTAATCCCATGCCGGATTCAAGCCGCGCGGCGTAGATATAAGGCGAGCCGGCAGTGAGCAGTTGCTCCAGAAAAGCGACGGCAGCCAACGTTGTGTCGTCTTGCTTCCACGCTATACTGCGCGTTCTCGCCGTGTAACGCATATGTAACTTTCCATTTTCATCTACGGAAAACACCGGTCCGCCCTGCGCTGCGCGAGCCACACCATCTTCATCGGTGCGCTCCGGTATAGTCATCGCATCTGGCGCGCTGAGTGCGCGAATAAAATCAGGGGTCGCATCACGTAGCTGTATATAAGCCATTTCGTGATCCATCAGATGATTCTCTCCGCCTTCACCTGCGCCATGCACGCAATGCAGCAACATGCCGCGGACACGCCGCGCTGGCGGATTGTAATAGCCATCGGTATGCCACTTGATCGGTCGATTGGTGTAGGGAATGTAAGCCTGGCGTGTCGGGTCACTCGCACTGCTCACCTGTATCTCGGAAATGCCGTCTTCGCCTGCAAGCCAGTTTGCGTCCAGCCTTTCCAGGCCAAACTGGAGTCCTAACTGTCGTGCGAGATCCTTGTCGGCGGAGTGTTGCCGCCCCGCATAGATCACCATATTGAAGCACTGGCATCTTTCTAACATGGCTGCATGTTCATTTGCGGACAAATGTCGCGGTTCATTGACCTCAACGATCAAGTCCGCAAGCGATATGGGCGCTTGCTCCAGCTTTTGCTCACGCCAACGCTGGTATGCACTTTCGTTTTTTAAATCGTATGGGGAGGACATAATCGGCACTGCTTGGCTTAGGCAAAAAACATCCGCTAACCAACAATGCTAGCGGGCTTAGCTCCATCCGTTTCAAATAAACCTGTCATGGCTTTTCCCAGCATCGCTACCGCCTCGGGTACCTCTATTGCCATGATCTGGTCTACCACCCATGTTTTATCCTTCTCATCCATCACGTCACGCATGCATTGCCCGAGATAGAGTATGAAAGAAAATGAGGTATCAACGCCGGTGTAATTAAAATCCGCATACTCTCCGGCACGCTGGTTTAGGTGATCTACGAAACGATCTTTGTACTCGCGGACAGGCTTGCCGAGCCATTCGCTTTGGTTTTCTGCCTGATGCTCGGCAACCCGATTCACCAATGCGCTGATGAACTCAAAACGCTCCTGTTCGCTGAGCCGGGGGTAAACAATTCGGTCTGCGACTTGAACCAGGAATATCAGAAATTCGGACAAAAAAGCAAAATACTGCTCACCAATTGCAATATCAAAATCAGCTTTGCGTATATTTTTAAGTGTGTTGTCACTGATACGCCAGATGGTAAAGGCAAGCGCACCAGCAATTTCTTGCGGAGTTTTCTTGCGGTCACCTTTGAACCAGCTGCTTTTTACACGAATTTTTGACCGCATTTATTCTTTACCATGCATACAATTGGATTCCCCGGCATGCCATCAGGGTCGACGTGTCGACATTTAATCGACATCATCAACGCGCTGCAAACAGCTTAGTATCCGCCCTTGCCCAATGGCTGGGGCAGGCCGCCAACTTTGCAACCCTGTTTGGCCGGACCGATGGGAAAAAGATCATACAATGCTTTGCTGTCAGCTCCTGGCCAAAAAGCCTGAACGCCTTTTAGCATATTGCGGAAATTAGGTGTATGACCGTGCTCGCGATACTCATCGCGCAAATAATTGACAACCTCCCAATGTTTCGGAGTAAGTTCAATTCCTTCAGATGCTGCAATTATTTTGACGACCTCTTCGCTAAAATCAGCCTCAAGCAAATATCCATCCGCATCGGTTTCTTTCTCTACACCTGCGACAACATATGACATATTTCAATCTCCTGTACGTAAAAAAAAGAAAATTTCAAATCCTCAATCCAAGCCCGAAATTGCCTTGAAAGGCACAAAAATACCACAACCAAAATGACGCGCTCCACCCAGCCCAAGGCGCTGAATTTCTAATGATGCAAGTGGCTTAAGGTCATGCAGAACAAGGCCAAAACCGCTAAATGACTGTTTGACACCCCTGACCTTGCGATGTTTGTCGCATATTAAATTGCATGAAATATCCATCGACTGCAATTTTTTTTTCATATCAGCAAGAAATTCTATCTCATCCAGATTGCTTTCCACAAGATAGGAATGCAAAGTGGTAGCCGCCTGGAGTTGCCTTTCCTTGCATTTGCCGACTGACAATATGCTTCCATCTATATTGAGCTGCTGTCCAGCCAATTGCACAGCTTGAGCGGCACGTTCTTTGGGCACTCTTAAAACAAGCTTCGTACGTTTGGACAACAATGTGTTTGCACCACTTGCAGCCCCCCTGAGTGGAAGAATTCCGGCATTTTCCTCATCCTTCATCCATGGCAGACACCGGACCACCTCGGACCAGAGAGCAAACGGATAACCCTCAGGAACCGAAGATCCATCCAGATCAAACACCATGTCGATCATATCTTGTGCATCAATATTTGATGGCTTACTTGCCGACTCATTGACCATCTGTTTTTGCCGTCTGCGCTTCGGCCCATTTTATCATCGTCTCTCCCCATTTTTTTGCTGTGACAGGATCAACATCGAAAATGGTAAAACGCTTGGCTTCGCGAATACGAACTCTCAATAAACTCATGCCGCCCGCCGCATGATCAATTTGCTGCATTTCTATATCCTGCCCACCCAGCGGTATTTTAAACTTGTCCAGCTCAATAATTTGCGCCATCTTTTCCCCGTACATTAAACCATGCCGCAAAAAGTTTTCGAGGCAGCAGGTAACCATTTATCAATCGTTATATTTTAGGCTATTTCAGACTCTACGCCACAAATAATGCATAAATTACTATCTTGGGGGCGGACAGCTAACACCATAGGATAGGTTACACACCCCCCCATTAGAGTTATTTTATCCGCCCGAAATTTAAGTATGATTCGCAAACAGGCTAAACGTGTTTGCTTATGCAAAACCCTACTGCTTACCATAGTTTGGTTTTGCTAAACATTGAACTTCGATTTTAATCCCGTATTGATCAAAGCTTTCAAGTTTATGTAATTTTTTATGAACCGAACTCCAGTCAATTTTGTCTGGATTAAAAAATAATTGATTAACGAAAGGAATCTTCATGGCAAAAAAACAGCATGATACACCAAACCTCGACCAACTCGAGAGCGGCCCATGGCCCAGTTTTGTAACTGGACTTAAGCGTTTAGCCAAGACCAACAACATGGCGGTTGACCTGATGGGTCAACTCGAGACTTCATACCAGACCAAAAAGGGTTACTGGAAGGGCGGCACAGTGGGCGTGTTCGGTTATGGCGGCGGTGTAATTCCCCGCTTCACAGAACTCAAGAACGACAAAGGCGAACCCGTTTTCCCAGATGCAGCAGAGTTCCACACATTGCGCATTCAACCTCCAGCAGGCATGCACTACAACACCGATGTGTTGCGCAAGATGTCTGATCTATGGGAAAAGCATGGCTCGGGGCTGATTGCATTCCATGGCCAATCCGGCGACATCATGTTCCAGGGTGCGACAACTGACAATGTGCAGCCAGCATTCGACGAGTTGAATGAAATGGGTTTTGACATGGGTGGTGCCGGTCCAGCCGTACGCACTTCAATGTCTTGTGTAGGTGCAGCACGTTGCGAGAATTCCTGTTATGACGAAGCCACTGCACACCGCACGGTGCTCAATAACTTCCTCGACGACATGCATCGTCCATCATTGCCTTACAAATTCAAGTTTAAATTCTCTGGCTGCCCCAATGACTGCATGAACTCAATTCAGCGTGCTGATATGGCTGTTATCGGAACCTGGCGTGACAACATTCGCACCGATGAGAAAATGGCAAAACAATGGTTTGCCAAGCATGGTATGGATGAGTTGGTAAACGATGTGATCGCTCGTTGCCCAACCAAGGCTATTCAACTCAAGCAAGTCAAGAATGTAAAAAATGGCAAGGATATCTCAAGCGTTGCAATCAATGATACCCAAGCCCTTGAAATCGACAACAAAGACTGCGTACGCTGCATGCACTGTATAAATGTGATGTCAGGTTCTTTGGCGACCGGAGTTGACAAGGGTGCGACCATTCTGGTTGGCGGCAAGCGTACGCTTAAAATTGGCGATTTGTTTGGTACGGTAGTAGTTCCGTTCATGAAGCTGGAGACAGAAGAAGATATGGAAAAGTTGGTTGATCTTGGTCAGCGCGCTATCGATTTCTTTGCAGAAAATGCACTCGAGCATGAGCGTACCGGCGAAATGATTGAGCGCATCGGTCTGGTTAATTTCCTCGAAGCCATGGAAATTGAAATTGATCCAAGCATGGTTGCCAACCCGCGTACCAATCCATATGTTCGCACCGATGGTTGGGATGAAGAGGTCGCAAAAATTAAAGCTAAAAAACAAGCTGGAATGGGAGCATAAATATGGCACAGACAGCATTGCGTCGCCCGGTAGAGAGTGGAGTTCCAGATAATAAAAAATATCTGCATCCCAAATTTATTAAGAACTACGGCAATTGGAAATATCATGACCGGCCACGTCCAGGCGTGCTGCACCATGTGTCGCATACCGGTGACGAGGTATGGTCTGTGCGTGCCGGTACACAGCGTCAGATGGACGTTTATACGATACGTAAATTATGTGATATCGCGGACAAATTTGCAGAAGGTTTTGTGCGCTTTACCATTCGTTCAAATATTGAATTTATGGTTTCGACAGCAAAACAGGTTGACCCATTGATTGCCGAATTGGAAAAAAATGGCTTCCCGGTAGGCGGCACCGGTAATTCGATTTCCATGATATCGCATACACAAGGCTGGTTACATTGCGACATACCTGGAACAGATGCATCGGGTGTGGTTAAATCATTGATGGACGATCTGATCCATGATTTCAAGACTGAAGAAATGCCTAACCGCGTACATCTTTCGACATCTTGCTGCGAGATTAACTGCGGTGGTCAGGCTGATTTGGCTATCATTATTCAGCACACCAAGCCACCTAAAATTAATCATGACATGGTCGCCAACGTTTGCGAACGCCCGGCTGTAGTAGCGCGTTGCCCGGTAGCGGCTATTCGCCCGGCCATGGTGAATGGCAAGCCGTCACTTGAAATCGACGAGAGCAAATGTATGTGCTGTGGCGCTTGCTATCCACCCTGCCCTCCAATGCAGATCAACGATCCGGAAAATTCCAAACTGGCTATCTGGGTCGGCGGTAAGAACTCGAATGCGCGCGGCAAGCCAACTTTCATGAAAATGGTTGCTTCTGGCCTGCCGAACAATCCTCCCCGATGGGTTGAGGTTGGCGCAGTGGTTAAAAACATACTCAATGTATACAAGAAGGATGGTAAACCTTGGGAGCGTATTTCTGACTGGATAGAGCGTATAGGCTGGCCACAATTCTTTGAAAAAACTGGCTTGCCCTTTACCAAGTATCTGATAGATGACTGGAGAGGTTCACGCGCCTCTCTGAATCAAAGTACTCATATCAGGTTTTAATATTCGGCTCTAGATAGGAATTTACTGCATGAAATTTGGAATTGTTGTGAACGAAGGGCCTTATCAGCACCAGGCGAGTGATACAGCTTATCTGTTTTGCAAAGCGGCTATTGCAAAAGGCCATAACGTTTGGCGTGTTTTCTTCTATCATGATGGCGTAAATAACGCCACAAAATTGACTGAACCACCGCAAGACGACCGTCATATTGTAAACCGCTGGAGCAAGCTGGCTGAAGAGCATGGTGTGGATCTTGTAGTTTGTGTTGCGGCCGCCATGCGCCGCGGCATCAGGGACGACAACCTGGCACCCGGGTTTCGCATTTCAGGACTCGGTCAACTTGTAGAAGCCGGCACCTTGACTGATCGTTTAGTCACATTTGGCGACTAAGGAGGAAATTTATGAGCGATATCAAAAAATTTATGTTTGTCAATCGTAAAGCGCCTCACGGTACCATTTACGCACTTGAAGCACTTGAAGTTGTACTCATCACTGCGGCATTTGATCAGGATGTTTCTCTGGTGTTTCTTGATGACGGCGTATATCAGTTAAAGAAAGGCCAGCAAACCAAAGGCATTGAGACCAAAAATTTCTCTACAACCTATCGCGCTCTTGACGGCTATGACATCGAGAAGCTTTACGTTGAAAAAGAATCAATGGATGCACGCGGATTGACGGAAGATGATCTGCTGGTTGATGTCACGGTCTTAACAGGCAAGGAAATGGGTGCTCTCATGGGGCAGCAAGACGTGCTTCTAAGCTTCTGACGTTCTGAATTTCCTGGAAAGGTAAAGTAAATGCTTCATATCATTAACAAATCTGCATTAAGTAACGGTTCATTTGAGTCCTGTCTGCGTGTAGCAGAGCCCGGTGAAATATTACTGATCGAAGATGCAGTTTATGCCGCAACCAAAGGCAGTGTGCTCGAAGGAAAAGTTCGGGAGGCTCAAAAAAACTTCAAGATTCACGTCTTGATGCCCGATCTGGAAGCACGTGGTCTCGCTGATCGAATTATCGAAGGAGTTGCACCAGTAGATTACAGTGGCTTCGTCGACCTCGTTGCCGCAAACAAAAACTGCCAGTCATGGCTATAACTACTACGTACTAACCATTAGGAGAATCACAATGCCTCAAATCGAAGTTAACGGTAAAAGTTACGAAACCGACGAAGAAGGATATCTGCTTAATTTGTCAGACTGGAACATGGACATCGCTGCATATATCGCCAAGACTGAAAATTTAACAATGACTGACAATCATTGGGAAGTTGTCAACTTTCTGCGTGAATACTATGACGAATATCAAATTGCTCCAGCCGTTCGCGTCTTGACGAAAGCAATTGGCAAGAAGTTTGGTGCAGAGAAGGGCACCAGCCAGTATTTGTATGAGCTGTTCCCGTATGGACCAGGTAAGCAAGCATGTAAAGTTGCCGGTTTACCCAAGCCAACTGGTTGCATTTAATTTAGTTCGAAAGAAGTTTTGCACATCCCGCTCAACATATAGATTCTGAATGACCATGACAATAATGTTCGCAGTTCTTTTTTACTTTGCAGCGGGATTGCTTGCTGTTGGCCTTATTTACCGCATCATCAGTTATGCGCGCATACCTGCACCACTTAAAATTCCTACTACACCGGCACCGCGAACTCGCACCGGTGTAGTGTTTCTTATGGCTAGGGAAGTTTTTCTCTTTCAAAGCCTGTTCAAAGCAAGCCTATGGACATGGTTATTCAGCGCGATGTTCCACGCTGGCCTTGCCTTGGTTCTGTTACGGCACTTGCGTTACTTTATCGATCCGGTCTGGTCTTGGGTTGTTTTTATTCAGCCTTTCGGAATCTACGCCGGGTTTATGATGGTGGCCGGGCTGATGGGACTATGGGCACGACGTTTTTTTGTCGACCGTATTCGCTATATTTCAACACCCTCTGACCATCTGATGCTTGCGCTGCTAATAAGCATAGGTACATCAGGTTTAGTCATGAAATTCATTACCCGTACGGATATAGTCGCTATCAAGAACTTTTTTATGGGTCTCATGAGTTTCGATATCAGTACGCTACCGTCAGACTGGATGATTTATCTGCACCTCTCCCTGATTGCGCTGCTGTTGATCATTTTCCCCTTCAGCAAATTGTTGCATGCTCCAGGAATCTTTTTCTCACCTACTCGCAACCAGGTTGAAAATTCCCGTGACAAACGGCATCTTTCAGCGTGGGCGGCCAAATTGGAATCAGGGAAATAATAATGGCTACAGAAATTAAAGCTCCACCATACCGGGTTTTCAATATTGCGCCTGCTATTAAGCCGGGAGCAATGAAAGATTCAAAGTCATTCCTTGCAAATGACAAAATTCAGGCTGATCTGGGTTTTCCAGGCCATGAAATTGCAGATTGGCACGATAGAGCAATCAGCAAAATGGGTGAGTTACTGGGCAAGTATCGCGCGCTCAAGGTCTATATGGATGCATGCGTACACTGTGGTGCCTGCTCCGACAAATGCCATTATTTCATTGGCACGGGTGACCCAAAAAACATGCCTGTCGCCCGGCAAGATCTCATGCGCAGTGTTTACCGCCGCTATTTCACATTACCGGGAAAACTGTTCCCCAAACTGGTTGGCGCACGCGACCTCACACGCGAAGTGCTGGACGAGTGGTACAACTACTTCCATCAATGCTCGGAATGCCGCCGTTGTTCTGTGTTCTGCCCTTACGGTATCGACACTGCGGAAATCACCATGGCGGCCCGCGATATCCTGGATGCAGCCGGATATGGACAGAAATACTCCAACGAAATTATCGGCAAGGTCCATTCCATCGGTAACAATCTGGGGCTGCCCAGACCTGCCCTGGTTGACACCCTGGAAGGGCTGGAAGAGGACGTTAAAGAAGATACCGGACTGGACATCAAGTTTCCTCTGGATGTGAAGGGTGCGGAAGTTTTGCTTATTACACCTTCTGCCGACTTCTTTGCCGAGCCCCATATTGATAGTCTGATTGGCTATGGCAAGGTATTTCATGCGGCAGGTATCAGCTGGACACTGTCGTCGATGGCCTCCGAAGCGGGAAACTTCGGAATCTTTATCGGAAATTATGAACAAATGCGCAAGGTTGCGCTGCGCATACGGCAAGCCGCTCTTGAACTGGGGGTTAAACGCATTGTCGTTGGCGAGTGCGGACATGCCTGGCGTGTAGCATATAGTTTCTGGAATACTCTGATTGGAGTGGGTGACGGCGCTCATGACCCTTATGGCATCGAATTGCAGAAGCAGTTGGATCACCGCTACAAGCAACCCATGCATATTTGTGAACTGACCTGGGATCTGGCTGAACGCAAGGTCATCACTTTTGACAAAGAAGCAAACGACAAGCATATCATCACATTCCATGACTCATGTAACGTGGCGCGCGGAGCGGGCATGGGCGATATGTACGGCGGCCAGTTTGAAATTCCCCGCAATATTGTAAAAGCAGTCGCCAATCACTTCCACGAGATGCCCGAAGGTACGACCCATGAGAAGACCTTCTGCTGTGGCGGCGGAGGCGGCCTGCTAACCGACGACCTGCTTGATTTGCGCGTGAAGGGTTCGTTACCTCGAATGGAGGCATTACAACATGTTGTTGATGCGCACGGTGTGAACTTCATGGCATCAATATGCGCAATCTGCAAGTCACAATTCACTAAAGTTTTACCCTACTACGGTTTCGACAGACGCCTGATTGGTGGAGTACATCAACTGGTCAGCAACGCGATTAAGCTTGGCGACAAATAAGCAAATTGGATTGGCAAATTAAGATAATAGTTATTTTTAGGAGATAAGTGATGTCTGCAACTACGGAAGAAAAAACTCTAAATTTCCGCCGCTTCAAAGACGGTGACACAAAAAGTACGCCATTGCGCGATCATATTTTTCAGGCAAGTTACACATACAAGTGCCCAACTTATATTCAGTCAACTCCTCCATGCCAAGGCAGCTGCCCTGCAGGTGAAGATATACGTGGTTATTTGGCCATAACACGCGGCACTGAAAAGCCGCCCAAAGACGTAAGCTGGCAAGAATATGCATGGCGCAGACTTACTTCGGCCAACCCTTTCCCTTCAGTGATGGGTCGCGTATGCCCCGCTCCTTGCGAAACCGGTTGCAACCGCAATGAAGTGGAAGATCACGTCGGCATTAACTCGGTTGAGCACTTCCTTGGCGAATACGCAATTGCAAACAAACTCAAATATATCAAGCCCACAACTTCAACAGGCAAAAAAGTTGCCATTCTGGGTGGCGGTCCGGGAGGATTGTCCTGTGCTTATCAGTTGGCACTCAAGGGGCACGAAGTAACCATTTTTGATGACCATGAACTGCTTGGCGGAATGATGCGCTACGGCATTCCGGGCTTCCGCACTCCGCGCGAGGTATTGGACGCGGAAATCAACCGCATTATCGAGTTGGGCGTTAAGACACGCATGAAGTGCCGCGTAGGCAAGGACATTACGCTTGCACAGATACGCAAGGATTTTGACGCCGTATTTCTCGGCATGGGCGCACAGGCCGGCAGAGCGTTACCGGTAGCCGATTCCGATGCACCTAACGTGGTGACCGCCACCTCTTTCCTGGAAGCCTTCAACCAGGGCCGTCTGCAGCACGTTGGCAAACGTGTTGTCGTTGTTGGTGGTGGCGATACCTCCATCGACGTGGCGACCGTCGCCAGACGTCTGGGGCACATTGAACACGCCAAGCCTACCGATCTGGATAAAGCGATTGCCGGCCAAATGGCTCAAGACGTAGCCTCTATCTCTGCCAAGCAGGGTGCAGAAGTGACACTCATTTCGATATTCCCCGTTGATCAAATGGCGGCTAACAAGCATGAGATCGAACAGGCTCTGGCAGAAGGCATTTCAATTCAGGGTGGTTTGATGCCAGTCGGCGTTGTAAAAACAAATGGACGCGCCACTGCACTGCGCGTTGCCAAGTGTGAAGCCAAGATGGCAGGCGGGAAACTCGACATCAAGAAACTCGAAGGTTCGGAATTTGATATTGAATCAGATCTGATCGTGTCCGCCATTGGCCAGGCTGTAGACTTTACCGGTCTTGAAGAGTTTGACAATGGCAAGGGTGCCATTTCCACCGACAGAAATTACCAGATCACGGGGAAACCAGGCGTATTTGCTGGCGGCGACGTCATCAAGCCACACCTGTTAACTACTGCAATTGGCCATGGTTCAATCGCTGCGGACGGTATTGATCAGTTCCTCGCCGGTCAGGAATTGGGCAAACGACCAAAAATAGATGCTCACCAGTTTGACCTGATGAGGAAAATGGTGGAAAAGGGCTTGCCTTTATCCGAAGCTCACGAACCTATGCGTGGAACAGATCACTCGACTGCGGCTGTTCACAACTTCGACAACCGCTCAGATCGATATATCATTCCTCACGAAGAGCTGTTCCTGGGTCATTTTTCATATACGCCACGTATTCAGCGCAAAATAATTACCCTCGACAAGCAAACTGCTCTGGGCAACTTCGAAGAACGTATCGAAGCGTTGTCGGAGAAGCAAGCCGTCGAAGAAGGCAAGCGTTGCATGAGTTGCGGTATGTGCTTCGAGTGCGATAACTGCGTGGTGTACTGTCCGCAAACCGCTGTTTTCCGTGTACCGAAAGCCAAAGCAACCTTGGGACGCTATGTCGACACCGACTACAACAAATGTATCGGCTGCCATATCTGTGCAGATGTCTGCCCAACTGGTTATATTCAAATGGGTTTGGGTGAGTGATGAAAACGGGGATTCGACTCACTGCGTTTTTTTTCTCGGTATTGATCGCCACCGCTGTTTACGCAGCGGAAGAACCGCAAATACCACATCTTGATATAGGCAAGGGTGGACAGTGCGTCGAAGATCCACAGTTAATGCGCAAAAATCATATGCTTCTTCTGATGCATCAAAGAAACGAGACTATGTACGAGGGCATACACGGTAAATATAGCATTGTTGACTGCGTAAATTGTCATGCCAGCACCAAAACCAACAGTGTATTGGGAAGTAACGAAGCCTTCTGTCAAGGATGTCACGTTTATGCCGCAGTAAAACTGGATTGCTTCGAATGCCATTCAAACAAAAGAAGCGTCACGGCGGAGGCAAGCAAATGAAAGAAGCCAATCTTGATCGTAGAGATTTTCTGACCAAGTCTTCCGTTGGCCTTGCTGGTTTGGCAATTGCGCCGGGCATGCTACTGTTTGATCTTGCCCACGCACGCGATCTTGCCCATGCACCTGTGCTAAACGAACCGGTAAGCAATAAAGTGCGTTGGGGCATGTTAATTGACAACAACAAATGCGAATCCGGTTGCACCGATTGTGTGACTGCATGCAACACAGAGAATGGGCTTTCTGGTGGCACCAAACCCACTGACTCGCAATGGATACGCAAGGTTCAACTCAAGGATACGCTTACCGGTCATGTTTCATCATTACCGATGATGTGCCAGCATTGCGAACATCCGCCTTGTGTAGATGTGTGTCCAACCCAGGCTTCATTCAAGCGCGCGGATGGCATCGTTCTTGTCGACAAGCATATCTGCATTGGTTGCCGCTATTGCATAATGGCCTGCCCATATAAGGCAAGATCATTTGTGCATGAAGTTTTGACCGATCAAAAACCAGATGTTCCCCGCGGCAAAGGTACTGTTGAAGCCTGCACTTTCTGCGTCCAGCGCGTCGACAAAGGCGAAACCACCGCTTGCGCCGAAGCTTGTACAAAAGCGGGTCACAATGCAATTCTGTTTGGCGACCTGAACGATCCAGAAAGTGACATTTCAAAACGTATCCGCACTGTTGCCTCCACCCAGGTCAGAGCTGATCTAGGTCTTAACACAGGCATTCGCTACGAAGGAATATAAGACAAATGCAATCCAAAACCTTTTCGCGTCACGAATCACGCTACTTCTACGCCTTGGTTGCATTGGGTGTTTTTGTTGTTTTTCTCGGGTATCTGGGCATGCACACAATGGAAGAACATGGCCATATAGTGACAGGCATGAATAACCAGATAGTCTGGGGTATTCCGCACGTATTCGCAATTTTTATGATCGTCGCAGCTTCAGGGGTGCTTAATATCGGCACTATCGGCACTGTTTTCGGCAAGAAGCAATACAAATCCAGAGCTCCGCTCTCGGGGTTGATTGCAATCGCCCTGTTGGCCGGCGGTTTGGCGGTGCTGATGCTTGACTTGGGTCGACCTGATCGCATGATAATTGCTGCAACGCATTTCAATCCTACTTCTGTCTTTGCGTGGAATATCTTCCTGTACAGCGGTTTTTTCACCCTGGCAGCGCTGTATTTGTGGACGATGATGGAAAAGCGCATGAATGTCTGGTCCAAGCCTGTTGGTTTCGCGATGTTCGCGTGGCGTGTCATCCTCACATCAGGTACAGGATTGATTTTCGCATTCCTCGTTGCACGTCAGGCATATGGCTCAGCCTTATTGCCACCCATGTTTATCGTGCTTTCCTTCGCTTGGGGATTGGCTGTTTTTCTTGTGGTGCAAGCCGCTCTGTACGCTTGGAACGGCAAGGTGTTGGACCCAGCCCTCCTGAAGCGCATGAAAAATCTGCTGGGTGTCTTCGTGATTAGCTCGCTTTATCTGGTTGCGGCTTACCACATGACCAACCTTTACTTTGCGAAGCAGAACGGTTTTGAAAGCTTCATCTTGCGTGATGGCGGCATCTATCCCATGCTGCTATGGGCGGGCTACGTAGTCGTTGGCAGCTTGCTGCCATTGGCACTCATCTATCTGCCCGGACTCGGAAATACAAAAATGGTGGTTACCGCTTCTTTACTCGTGATTCTTGGCAGCTTCGCGCTGTTGTACGTCTTCATCATAGGCGGCGAGGCGTACCCACTGTCAATTTTTCCGGGCTTTGAAGTTAGCAGCAGTTTTAATGATGGCGTTATCGGAAGCTATACCCCCTCCTTGCCGGAAATTCTTCTCGGCTGCGGCGGCCTTGCTATAGCTTTCCTGATCAGCATTATCAGCATCAGGGTACTTAGGGGGCTGCCACATGATGTTGCCGATGCAACCGCGATGAACGACGATTAACGTCATGAATCGGGTGCTGATTTCTGCCGCCCACAAGTCATCCGGAAAAACCACGCTCAGCATAGGTCTTTGTGCCGCATTGAAGATGGGCGGGCACTCGGTCCAGCCGTACAAAAAGGGCCCTGACTATATTGATCCGATGTGGCTTTCGCAGGCAAGTGGTCGCCCCTGTCTCAATCTGGATCTGTACCTGATGGAGCGCGATGAGGTGGTCGCCACCTTCGTTCGCAACAGCTCTGAATTCAATCTGGTTGAAGGCAATAAGGGTCTTTACGACGGCCTCGCGCTCGACGGCAGTAACAGCAATGCCGCGCTGGCCAAGGTACTGGATTTACCCGTTGTTTTAGTCATTGATGCGCGCGGCATGACACGCGGCATTGCACCCTTGATCCTTGGCTACCAGGCATTTGACAAGGACATCAATATCGCAGGAATCATCCTGAACAACCTTGGCGGTGGCAGGCATGAGTCCAAGCTGCGCGAGGTGATCGAACACTACACCAATGTACCCGTCATCGGTGCAATCCAGCATGATGAGCGCCTCACGATTATTGAACGTCATCTTGGGCTCATGCCCAGCAATGAGTCCAAAGAATCATCCGCCAGAATCGAAGCTCTTGGCAAGGCTGTCGAAAGTCAGGTCGATCTGGATAAATTTCTCGCGATATCCCGCAGGAAGCCGCTTGAATTTCCCCATCTTGCATCAGTTTCTGTGTTTCCTTCGGCTGAAAGAGTAAGAATCGGTATTGCCAGAGACCGCGCTTTCGGTTTCTATTACGCTGATGACCTCGACGCCCTGATCACCGCAGGTGCGGAGCTGGTTCCTTTCGACACCACGCAGGATAAGCGGCTGCCCCAGGTTGATGCGCTGTTTATCGGCGGTGGCTTCCCGGAAGTTTTTGCTGCCGATCTTGAGGCCAATGTTTCGATGCGTAGCGATATCAGACATGCTATCGAAAACGGGATGCCAGCGTATGCCGAATGTGGCGGGCTGATGTATTTAAGCCGCCAAATTTCCTTTCAGGGGAGTACACATGCGATGGTGGGTGCCATTCCCGGCGATGTGGTTATGCATGAAAAACCCGTCGGCCGCGGATACGTTCATCTGGCTGAAAACCCGCAGCATCCATGGTCGCTCCCCAACCAGAACGAAAATATCATCAAGGCGCACGAGTTTCATTATTCAAGCCTGGAGAACCTGCCGGCTGACGCAAAATTCGCTTATCGAGTTACACGTGGCTATGGCATAGATGGCAAGCACGATGGTTATCTAAAGAATAATCTTCTCGCTTCTTACACCCACCTTCGCTCTGTGGGCGGCTGCAACTGGGCTACCCGCTTTGTAAGGTATATCAGGCAGGTCAAGCAAGGTGAGAAATCAGCAGTGATTCAAGCCTCGCTATAATCAATCCGCATCGTAGAAATCCCCACGTATTTTTTGGACAAGAACAAAGGTTGAGATGGACTATTTACCGATTTTTTTAGATGTAAAAGGAAAAAAATGCCTCGTCGTTGGCGGCGGGGATGTATCTTTTAGAAAAACCACTTTGCTGCTTCAGGCTGGCGCGCAAGTCACAATCGTTTCCCCCGTGTTAAACGCCGAATTCGCGACCCTTGCTGGCATCAAACATATCGCTGAACGCTTTAAGACCTCACACCTGGAAGACCATATACTGGTAATAGCGGCAACCGACGAAGAGGCTACCAATGAGGCCGTTTCCAGAGAAGCCAGGCACAGAAACATGCCTGTCAACGTGGTCGACAATCCCAAGCTTTGCTCGTTCATTGTACCGGCCATTTTGGATCGTTCTCCCATCGTCGTCGCATTCTCAAGCGGCGGTGCGTCACCTGTCCTTATCAGAATGCTGCGGGGCAAACTCGAAACCATGATTCCGCAGGCCTATAGCCAGCTGGCGTCTTTCTCCGCACGCTTCAGAGGCGTGGTTAAAACACGCATCCTGGAGCCTGCAAAAAGACGAATCTTTTGGGAAAATGTATTCGAAGGTCCCATTGCAGAAAAGATATTTTCCGGGGACGAAGCTGCTGCCGAATCGATGCTGCTTTCGATGATAGAACAGGAAAGCGTGGGCGAACAAAAGCCCGCGGGCGAAGTTTACCTGGTAGGAGCCGGTCCCGGCGACCCTGATTTACTGACATTCAAGGCACTCAGGCTGATGCAAAAGGCTGATGTAGTTCTCTACGACAATCTCGTATCCAAGCCAATTGTGGAAATGACACGCCGCGATGCCGAAAGAATTTTTGTCGGCAAGATGCGCGGTCATCATACCCTGCCGCAAGAAGACATCAACGAACTACTGGTAAGGCTGGCGCTGGAAGGCAAGCGCGTATTGAGACTCAAGGGGGGCGATCCATTTATTTTCGGACGCGGCGGAGAAGAGATAGAAAAGCTTGCCGAACATAAAATCAATTTTCAGGTAGTACCTGGCATCACGGCTGCCTCAGGCGTTTCCACCTATGCAGGGATACCTCTTACACACCGCGACTATGCCCAATCCTGCGTTTTTGTGACCGGACATCTGAAAGACAACAGCATGGATCTCGACTGGGAAATGCTTGCGCGTCCCAAGCAGACTATCGTTGTATACATGGGATTACAGGGGCTGAGCATGCTCTGTGCTCAGCTCATAAAGCATGGCCTGCCGGTTGATACACCGGCGGCTATCGTGCAACAGGGAACGACATCCAATCAAAGGGTTGTGTGCGGAAATCTCGCAAGCCTGCCGGATGACCCTGAAGTTAAAACCCTGCATGCGCCCACCTTAATCATTATTGGTGGAGTAGTAAGCCTGCGGAAAAAACTGGCATGGTTTAAACCTGGACAATAATTTTGGAAGTTGGAAAGAGCTTTACAAAACGCTGCACAGCAACATTATTATCAATATAAACAAATACTTATAACAGGGAGAAGATAATGAACTACATAAGAACAGTCTTTTTAATTGCACTGACAATAGTCAGTTTAAATAATGCTTGTGCCGACGATGAAATATTAAAACCCTTCATACTGGCGTCTAAAGGGCCAGGAGCATTGGTAGCCAAGACTGAAGCTGCCAAGGCTGCATTAATAGCCAACAACTTCACCATTGCGGGTACATACTCACCTTACCCTGCTGCAAACATACTGATAGTCACCAACGATGAACTAAAAAAGAATGCAAGCGAGTCTGAGTACGGCGGTTTTGGCGCGATACAAAGAGTAGCTATCACCAAAGTCAAAGATGAGATTCAGGTCAGTTACACCAATCCGGTTTATATGGCTAATGTCTACCGTATGAAAAACGACTTGCAGGATGTTGCCGCCGAACTGGAAAAAGCATTAGGTAAAGTGGAAGACTTTGGCGCAAAAGGTATGAGCGCAAGCAAGGCGCGCAAGTATCATTATATGTTTGGCATGGAATACTTCACTGAACCAAACATATTGGCCCAGTATGCAAACTATAACGAGGCAATCGCTGCGGTTGAAGCAGGACTCACCAAAAACGAAGAAGGCGTATCCAAAGTCTACCGGGTGGATATACCCGGCAAGCACGAGACAGTATTCGGCGTCGCCATGGCAGGCAAACCGGGCACGACCAAAGTCACCAAGGAAGTGTCGCCAGGCCAGGATGAACAGTTTGGAACCCAGATGACGGGTGCACCCGAAGCAGACCAATATATCATGAGCGTCATCGACTTCGGCGAAATTAAGTCAACTGCGCACCTGCCCTACGAAATACTGGTATCAGATAAAAATGTATATGCGCTGTATGCGCGTTTCCGCATCGCGGAAAGCTTCCCTGACTTGAAAATGATGGGCTCCCACAGCTTCATGAATATCATGGAAGCACCTGAGGCTATCCGCAATACACTGCAAAAAGCAGTCACTGTGGTCAGGAAATAATCACTTTTCCGTTCCCTTCCGTTGCCCGCTTAATCGGCGGGTAGAGGCGTAAAGGATTCCGAACTTCGCTGAGGTCTCTTTGTCCCTTTCAAACAATTTGCTGAAGTCGTCTTTTGTTTCTGCCGGTATGGCCATATTTATGAAAGATTCGGACTTGGCTTAAGCTGGCCCGGGCTAAACCCAGAGAAGCCATGGAGATAAACGTCGTCACAGTTGCGCAGATTTCTGCGCGATTACTGCAAAAGGCAAGCGCTCGATACCCGGAGGGCACCAGAACTCCTACGGCGTGAATCGAGCGCCTGCGTTGAAGATATTGGTTTTCCAAGCCCAATGTATTATCTGCGATAAACACAAGTTGAATCCGGGGTGAATTGTTGTGACTGAAAACCTGATTGAAGCCTTAGGCCAGATTGCCGGCACGGAAAATGTGCTGACAGGTATTGCTGCTGCACCTTATTACAAGGACCAGCGCGGCAATTACAGCGGAATCGCCATAGCGGTAGTATTGCCGATTGACACGCAGCAGGTCAGCGCAATTGTGACGCTGTGCGCCTCACACCGCATTGCGATCGTACCGCAGGGCGGCAACACCAGCTTGTGCGGAGGCTCAGTGCCGCTGGCCGAAGATCGGCAAGCACTATCGGGCAAACAGGTTGTGATTAATTTGTCGCGCATGACCGCAATCCGCGCCTTCGATGCTGTCAACTACACGATGACCGTCGAAACCGGCTGCACCCTTGCACATGCACGGGATGTTGCTGCACAGAATAATCGCCTGTTTCCACTCAGTTTGACTGCCATTGAAGCGCGCTGTGAAATTGGCGGCAATCTCTCCACCAATGCGGGCGGCATCGGCGTATTACGCTATGGCAATATGCGCGATCTCGTGCTCGGGCTCGAAGTCGTACTGCCGGATGGCCGCATCTGGAACGGGCTGCGCAGCCTGCGCAAAGACAACAGCGGTTATGATCTCAAACAACTATTCATCGGTGCGGAAGGTACCCTGGGTATTATCACGGCTGCCGTCCTGAAGCTGTTGCCACGTCCGGCATCACAGGCAAGCGCGTGTGTCGCCGTGCGCGAACCTGCCTCTGCCGTGGCGCTGCTTGCACACCTGCGTGCCACATGCGGTGACCGTATCAGCGCTTTTGAAATCATCGCACGCCCTTGTCTGGATCTGGTGCTGCGCCACTTCAAGGATACTGCAGAACCGTTCAGGCAATCATATCAATGGATGGTACTTATCGATCTTTCCGATGTACTGGAAGTGCCTTTGGATAAGGCATTGCGCAATGCACTCGGCAGCTTTGGCGCGGGGATAAGCGAATATCTGGTAACAGTTGATAAAGCCCAGGCTGACTCATGGTGGAATCTGCGCAAATATATCAGCGATGCACAGAAAATTGACGGTGTCAGCATCAAGCATGACATATCCGTGCCTATTACTAGCGTGCCGGCATTTCTGGGGTTGGCCGATGCTGCATTGAAACGTGAATTTCCCGGCGTGCGTATCGTCGCGTTTGGGCACATAGGGGACGGCAATATTCACTACAATGCGTCCATGCCTGATCCGCTGCAGAATGCTCAATTCCTTGCCCGTAGCGCCGAGGTCAATCGCATCGTTTATGACATCGTTGCACAGCTCAATGGCAGCATCAGTGCCGAGCATGGTCTGGGGCAGCTCAAGCGGGATGAGATACGCCACTATAAAAACTCACTCGAACTGGAACTGATGCTCAAGATCAAACACACGCTCGATCCGCTGGGGCTGATGAATCCAGGCAAGGTAATTTAAACTTGAGGTTCACGATGCAGAAACAATCTATGCAAACATGGAATGTAATTAATCATGACTGAAACAACTCAACAGGACAAACTGCTTATTGGCCTGGTATCCATCAGCGACCGGGCCAGCACCGGTGTTTACCAGGATGCCGGGCTGCCCGCATTACAGGATTGGTTCTCGCGCGCGCTTAGCAGCCCCTGGCACGCCATTACGCGTTTGATACCCGACGAGCAGCCTGTTATTGAAGCCAATTTAATCGAGTTGAGCGACGATGAAGGCTGCCACCTGATCCTCACCACCGGAGGAACAGGCCCTGCACCGCGGGACGTTACACCCGAAGCCACGCTTGCTGTGGCGCACAAGGTGCTCCCGGGTTTCGGCGAGCAAATGCGTGCAGTAAGCTTGAAGTATGTGCCCACCGCCATCCTGTCACGCCAGGTGAGCGTGGTGCGCGGCCGCTGTCTGATTATCAACCTGCCGGGGCAACCCAAGGCAATCAAGGAAACGCTGGACGGAATTTTTGCAGCCGTACCTTATTGCATCGACTTGATCGGCGGACCATATATCGAAACCAATCAGGAAGTCATTAACGCATTTCGCCCAAAATCGGCACAACGACCCAAATAATGCAAAGCTGATTTACCGTTTGCCGCCTGTTACTGGACAGTGACGGGTAACTTCAGTACGTCATGCGGTGACTTGAACCTTCGCTGCCCCTGCGGCCATCTCCCCTATTACCGCGGCGTCTGCAAAGCCTTCACGTGCAAACAGAGCCAAGACCTCTTCTACTGCAGAGGGTGCGCACGATACCAGCAAGCCACCTGAGGTTTGTGGATCGGTCAACAGGATTTTCTGTACCGGCGAAATCGCCTTGCCCAAAACCACATCGTGCCCATACCCTGCCCAGTTACGCTCAGACGCGCCGGTTACATACCCGCTGCTGGCGAGTTGATGCACATTCGGCAGCAGCGGTATTGTCGCCATACTCAATTTCGCCGTTAATCCGGCGCCACGCGCCATTTCCAGCAGATGCCCCAGCAAACCAAAACCGGTTACGTCGGTCATGG
>Ga0315268_10000977_pt1 | contig 33308 bp, 37 predicted proteins | sample C1_top_MG_FD_204535 | JGI IMG/M metagenome (GOLD analysis project Ga0315268, IMG submission 204535) | Sediment microbial communities from Yellowstone Lake, YNP, Wyoming, USA - C1_top | ecosystem: Environmental > Aquatic > Freshwater > Lake > Sediment | place: USA: Wyoming | collected 2017-08-01
CCGCCTCGTAAGATTAACGAAATCGTTAATGGGAAGAGGTCCATTTCCCCAGAGTTCGCGCTTGTCCTTGAGCGTGTTCTTGGTACCACAGCGGAAATGTGGGTGCGAATTCAGGTCGAGTATGATCTTTGGTTGGCACGGAGAAAAGCGGCTTGAGAGAGAACGGCAAATCCTTTCTTGAAAGATATGCAGACAGGCGTGCTCGAACCGGCCCATGAACCGGTTACGTGCGGGAAGTACTAATCACAGAAGAAACAGCCGTTCACCGGGCCAACATGTTGATCGGCAAAATTCGGCCATCTCCGGACATCTGGGCTTTCCAAGACCGGACACTCAAATCATGAAAAGTAGACGTTCCAACACTTGGTACGGCATGTTCCAAATCCGCATTTCAGACACCGGTGGCGACGTGATTTATAACTCGTCAGGCACACCGTGTAAGCTGAGTAACAATAAATAATCAGACGGCCGTTAGTGACCCCAAACGCCTAGTTTCAAGCGTAAATCTATGCTGAAATATAATGGTAAAAGTGTGGTAATAATGTGGAACATTATGTCAATCTGGACTATCATATGTAAATAGCGATGGGATTCGCTTCCCTATAGCGAAAGCACGGGTCAAGTCCGTTTTTGCAAAAAAAGAACGGCCGCTAATCCAGGGTTAATTAGTTCGACATTCCGAAATTTTCGCCGACTAGCGCATGTAATCGAGTTGCTACGTCTATTATTTGTGATTTTACGAGGTATCCAATGAATGCTGGCCAAGCTGCGTCTCTTTTCAGGTCCGTCCCACGGGAGGATTACTTTCACATTTTCGATAAAGGCGAGCCCGATGCGAAGAAAGTAATCGATTTCCTGAAGTACAAAAAGGAGGACGTCTCGCGCGCGGCCAATGTTCCGGTTTCGTCGGTTCGTTATGACGAAAAGATGCCTTCTGAATTAAGGGAGCGCCTGGTGGAATGGGCAACCGCGATAAATTTAGTGGGGAGTTATTTCAAGGACGAAAATAAAACCATTCTCTGGTTCCAGATACCCAACCCGCAATTAGGCGGGATGTCGCCACGGGACATGATCCGCGTCGGACGATTCAAGAAACTGCTGCGATTCGTCCAAACCGCGCTCGACGAAAATATTCGATAGTCGCCGAGCCAACGCGCCGCCCTCACGCGGTTTGGCCATACTCTCTCGATCTCGATGCCACCGAAACCGCCCCGGGTGACTTCCCTGTTGGAGCAGGGAAAGCTCAAAGATATCAAGCTTGCCAAACAGCACGTCGCCCGTTATTTGAAATACCAGTGGGAGTACTACTCCGAACTGGCTTACCAACGAAACCTGATCCACGATGAATTAAAGAAAGTTCTGATCGAATCCAGCATCACGAATTACCGATTCGACAAGTGGCAACGGACGGTAAAATATAAAACTTAAGCCGCTTTGCGGCGAGACATACCCAACAGCCACAACAAACCGCTACCAAACAACCACAATGCACCAGGGACTAGCACCGGTGTCATTGTCAAGCCGGTCTCAACCACATTGCACTGTCCTGCTATTAACTGTTTATCTCAGTGGCAAGCCAACAGTTCAGTGGTTCTAAAACGCCTAAAGATCGGGCTTTTGCTGATCTCCGGCTTTGATCCTTGCTCCATTTGCAGAGGCACTAGCCTTGTCGATGATCGCGTGACTGGTGTCATATGCGCGTATGGCAGATTCAATGCCGATAAGATTAGTAGAATAACTGGCCACAAGCTTGGTTACGTTTTCTATTTCCATGCCCAGCATCATGACAATGGCGCCACATTTGGAAGCCATGAGTCTAAACTGCGGATCTTTCGGCAGCGATATCGTCCAACTGCCACGCAGCCCGTCACCCGAAACCATCGACCCGTAATTGCAGGTAAGATAATCTGCATCGTTTATTATTACAGTTCCCGGTTTCCGGAGAGTTCCATTTTTGTCATAAAACCAGTAGAGCTGATCTGGGTGGCCGGGAGGAGAGTACGTAGGAGCCCCATATTTCTCTGATAGAGCCTTCAAGAATGCGCTATACGTAGGTTGCTTGCTCGGGCTAATCCACTCAAGGCGATGTAGCGACACAAGTTCTTCATGACCCGGAACCGCCGTGAAGAATACGTTGACGGCATGGTACAAACCGCCAACTGTTTTTTCTTTGTGTTCGTATTGAAAGCTTGAATAATATTTTGCGTTTGGCACAGGCTGTAGCTGCCCATTGGGAAGGTAAAAGGCTAAAGTTTCCGAACGTTCCCAATAACTTTTCTGGAGTTCGGGCGATAGGAGAACGCGCGATTTAAACATTTCTCGCACCCGAGCAGGTGCCATACCAATACGGAAGCCAATAACATCCGGCCCCAACTCGTCCTTGCCTACTGCCTGCGTTGCGCTGTGATCTTCTGACGCGGAGTTTAAATTCGTCGCTTGGTCTTTTTGATTCGTCTGGGTTTGTTGTTGGTTTGGGGGCGGCGGCGCACCAGCGTGCTGTTGCTGGACTTGCTGCTCTGCTTTGTTAACTGCGTTTTTCAGAAAATCTCCAAGCGTATTTTGAGCATAAGAGGGCTGGGAAGTCATACTCCACAAAACAATTAGTGAGAAACATTTTCTAAGAATAGTCATTTGGCTATCTCCGAATGTGTTTTATATGGCTGATTCAACCCGTAAGTGCGGTTCAACCAGTCAGATAGGCAAGAATACCCGAGGCCCCAAAGGTATTGCTCGCCGGCGAGATTGGCGTTCGCCAATCAGGTGATGTTGAGGGTGATGTCGTAGCCAAATTGGCTTCCGTCTTCGTGACCTGTGCGGCACTGGCTACGTGGAAACAACAAGCGTGATTGCACAGGCGCAGCCTGCGCCTAAGAAACGTGGTTTCATCGGAACTCCTCCTAGTGTGACTCGTTTAATTTAGTTATAAGTGAATATGCGACAAGGATTGTCAGTATACCCTCGGAAGTATTGCTGGCTGCAAGGAAAATTTAATGTCCTGCTCCACCGTAAAATTGTTGTTTCGCTGTCCGTATACTATCAACCGAATGGGAACAGCGATGAAGCTTGTTGATGTCGACAAATGACCGCTTTGGGTCGCTATGCAAAGTGAGGTTTGCCAAAACCGGACACTGAACGGTTGCCTGGAGGTCTGCTTCTTGGAAAAATGGCCTACTCTCAGGCCGTTATTGGTAGCTTGTGATTCTGCCTTACGCTAGGAGGCGAAGTTACCATTCGTTTTCATGAAAATTGAACGTTGTCATTTCGATTTTCATGGTACTGTTCCGGGCGCCGATTAACGTTGGCAGCCCATTAACACGGGTTACCCGCCTCACGCCCCCCGGCATGCTACGGAATCGGTGGCGGTGTTGGCCGGAGTCTATAAGACGAGGCACCACGCCCCTTGGCGCAAAACGGCAATTCGCCAGACACACGATGGCCGGAATCTTCTGGCGGATGCCTGCTATTACGTATCTACTTGCACCGTAGATACTTTTTCGAGGTGCAGCAGCCATGAAAACCGCCAAGGTATTTCGCAGTGGTCCGGTTTCCCAAGGAGTTCCGCGTTCCCGACGGTGAGGTTTGCATCAAGAAGAACGGGGAGAACCATGGCGCTTCTTCCCAAGAAGGGTGACCGCTGGAAGAATGTCCAAGCCAGCGCCGGGCGTTTCAAAGGCCATCTGGAGCGTAATCAGCCCCAGGCGTTCGATGAACGCGACTGGTCACGATGATCTGTCTGCTAGCCCGATATCTCTTTAACTGATGACTGACCGTGCATCCGCCGCCAGTGTGGGTTTGGCTTGAGCCATGAAGTCTTGATAGCGGGCTGGGTCGCGAATCTCAACACCTCAATAATAACTGGACGAATCTTGCGTCAGCACGAGCCAGGCAAGAGCGGAGACCGTCGGGATGCCGGCTATCATCACCGCCTGCCCAAGACCACGAACGGGCAGAACCCGGTTCAAGACAAGCGCTGCGAGCAACAGCGCGAGAGTGCCCAAAGGAAGCCCGGCGTACACGCATCCAATGAACATCAGGCACAGCAGCCAGATACTGGCCAACAGGGCGGCGCGAACAGGGAGTAGCGTCGCCTTTCTCCGTGGCATCAGCTCATACAGCGCGTAGCCGCCGAGCGCCGCGGCGAGCGCGCCGCTCAACAGCCCCACGAGCAGGCTGCCGCCCAACGCCGCCACGACGGCATAGCCGGCGCTGACAATTGCCATGGTCAGCGCGTCAAACGCTGTTGCCTGTCCGTCGATCAGGCGCTGGATCGAAGCGGCACCGGCGGCGACCACAACCACGAACTCCACGAACAACATGACGGAGCCATCATGGCGCATTACCGGCCATGCAATGACCGCGAGGTACACGGCGAGCAGACCGGACAGCCACAGCCAGCGCCAGCGCGATACGTAAGGTATAACGGCAGCAGCAAGCGTGGCGAGACCGATGAGCCACAGCCAGTCCGCCGCCTCGCGCGGCGGCAGGCTCGGCAGGCCGCGCAGCCAGAAATAGGAAATGAGCCAGATGAGCGCGACCCCCCATGCGCCCTGCCAATGCAGGCGCAACGTGAGTGTCGCCAGCACGAGCGACAGCGCCAGCGGTGCGACGAGGCCGGGCAGCAAAATTTGGTAAAAGGTATCCATGGGATTGCACTCCTCGATGAAAGAAACGCGCCCCGTCAGGGGCGCGCCGCTTGAGTTACTGCTTGATGGCCTCGATCTGCAGCGTAAGGGCGATGTCGTCGCCTATACCGCCCGGCATGAAGTTCATGCCGAAGTCGCTGCGCTTAAGCGTCGACGTAGCGGTATAGCCGATGCGATAGCCGCCCCAGGGATCTTTGCCGGCACCGACCGGTTTCACCGCGAGCGTCACCGGTTTCGTCACGCCGTGTAGTTCGAGGTCGCCGTCCACGTGCACCGGCTCGCCGGCGGCGTTGTAGCTCACCTTGCGCGAGACGAAGCGCATTACCGGGAACTGCTTGCTGTTGAAGAAATCCGGGCTGCGCAGGTGCTCGTTGCGCTTTTGGTGGTTAGTATCCACGCTGGCAGTCTGGATCGTAACGCTCACATCGGATTTACCGTTCGGAGTCAGGTTGAGGTCGCCCTCGAAGGTGTCGAAGCGTCCGACCAGGTGGCTTATGCCCAGATGACTCACACTGAATTCCACGGTCGAGTGCGCGGGGTCGATCTTGTACTTGCCGGGGGCGGCGCTCTCTGCGTGCGCCGGGGTCGCGAGACCGATGGCGACCGCGACGAGCAGGGTACTGAGCATCGAATGGGTAGAGATGGATTTCATGGCGTTTCTCCTGTTGTTGATGAGTTGAACAAAGTTATTTGAGGGACAGATGGGTGCCGTCGCAAAACGGCAAGTTGCCGGAGCGCAGGCAGGCGCACAGCGCCACTTCCTGTTTCTCTGCGACCTTGAGTGCATGGGGCTGCTGGTTCGTCGCTTTATGCGAGCCGTCGCAAAACGGGCGGTTTTTGGAGAGGCCGCACTGGCAGATATAGTGCGTGCCCGGTTCCAGGGTGACAACGTAGGGTGAGTGTGACGGCATGGCATGGCTCCTTTTGTTGGCTAAAAGATCGTAGGTAGATAGTCAATATACGTACTATATAGGCAAAAATTTTTACATGGCGTCCTTAAGCTTCTTCAGAAGCCGCACGAGTTCTTTGCGTTCCGGTTCTGTCAGCCGCATGAACCGATCGCGCAGGTAATGGACATGTGCGGGGAAGACCGCTTCGAACAGCGTCTCGCCCTTGGGGGTAAGCTGCGCCAGCATCGAGCGCCGGTCTTCGCGCGAGGCCACGCGCCGCACCAGGCCCTTTTTTTCCATGCGGTCGATGATGCCGGTCAACGCGCCCTTGGTGATCAGGGTACGCTCGCCCAGGTCCTTGAAAGTCATGCCGGACGTGTTGCCGAGCGTGCTCACCACATCGAACTGCGCCAAGGTGAGGCCAAGGCTGCCCACGTGCCGCCCGGAGCACGTGGCAAACGCCTGGTACGTGCGCACCAGCCCGCGCAGGACGGGTAGCCACGGTTCCTTGGCGGCGTGTGCGGATGTGTAGGCTTTGCGGGTCATGGGGTCGTGTCGCTTTGCTGTTTCATTGAGTTTAATGTAGTACGTATACGTACTAATGTCAAGCAGGCTACCCCCGTAGTCTCCCGATATTTACGCTTGGCGTAACGCCTAAATACCGCTAGGCTTGTAACACATGGCCCGGTCGTTGTATAAAAACATGTTGCACAGGCCTTTTCAGTAGCGGGTTTTTTAGGAAAGATGAAAGAGTCTCGTTCTGCCAAGCAGCGCATTACCGCCTCGGTTGGCGAGTTGGTGCGTATTCTGCGCGAGCTTCAGGAGTTGAGTCAGATGCCGCGCACCCGCCGTACCGGCATTTCCCAGGCCACCATTTCAGCCATTGAGAACGACCGAGTCCGTCCGGGGATCGAGCGGGCGAAGGTCTTCGCTCGGGCGCTTAGATGTCTCCTGGGGGTGTTGGTATTCCCCGGCTGGCGGCTTCCCGGCAAAGCGGCGGCATAACACGGCGTTCCACTACCAGTACTTTACCGATATGAAACACCGCTCGATTGTTCGTTATGGCGCCGTTGCCCAAGTCTTGCATTGGGCAACGGCGCTCATCGTGTTGATCGCGTTCATCTACGGACCGGGAGGATCCGAGGAGCGCATATACGCGCCCGCCCGCGATTTCGACCGTCAGCTCCACGAGACCTTAGGGTTGTGTGTGCTCGCGCTCGTTGCGATACGCATGCTTTGGCGGACGTTCGACACGCAACCCGATCCTCCGCCGGTGGCGCGCTGGATGGCCGTCGCGGCAAAGGCAATACAGGGAGGGTTCTACCTGCTGCTCTTCGCGATCCCTTTCACCGCGATCGTAGGTGCGTGGCTCGAGGGGCATCCGCTTACATTACTCGCGGGCCTGAAGATTACGCCCGTCCTGGGCGTTTCACATGATGCCGGCGCAATTTTTGCGAGCATCCACACTTGGCTGGGGGACGTAATCCTTTGGCTCGCAGGCATCCACGCGCTCGCCGGGCTTTACCATCACTTTGTTCTCAAGGACAACGTGCTTACTTCGATGCTTCCGCGGGCGCTCGCGCGCCTAGTGCCAGACCCTCGCCACTTCGACAGGATTATGTCTCGGTTTTCACGCGGCAAAGGTGTGTTTCCCAAAGCCCCAACACCAGGCGCTCGAGTCTCGAAAAAATAGCCGCCCACTCCGGGTAGCCAACTGAGCCGGGGAACAGTCGTTGAGTTTGCCGGCTGGGCAATGGGCAACTCCCGGCCACTTCCGGTCGGTCACAGTTCCCTCACCACGAGGTTTCAGAGGAACGTTATGAAGCACATACTCGTTTATGCCGATTCCTTATCTTGGGGAATTATCCCCACCACACGGAAGCGCCTCGAATTTGATCAACGCTGGCCCGGTGTCATGGAAATCGGACTGAACCACGCGGGGGAATCTGTGCGTGTTATTGAGGATTGTCTGAATGGACGGCGGACTGTCTGGGACGACCCCTTTAAACCTGGCCGTAATAGTCTGAACGGTTTGGCACAGCGCATTGAAATTCACTCACCCCTTTCTCTTGTCGTGCTGATGCTGGGCACCAATGACTTCCAGTCCATGCATCCACACAACGCGTGGCATTCCGCCCAAGGTATGACAGCGCTCGTTACCGCTATTCGCCAGGCGCCCATTGAGCCGGGAATGCCGGTTCCACCCATTCTGATTGTCGCACCTCCGCCTATGGGTGTTCCGAAAGGCCCGATAGCGCCAAAGTTTGAAGGAGCAGGGCATAGGTGTGTCGGCCTGGCCGTCGCGTATCGAGAGACGGCGGCGACACTGGAATGTCATTTTTTCGATGCCGGTAGCGTCACCCCGGCCAGCCGGATCGACGGTATCCACCTGGACGCAGACCAGCACCTCCTGCTGGGCAAAGCGATGGTCAGTGTTGTTGCCCCCCTGCTGCCACTATCGTGCTGACCACCCCTAACATTAATCCCTCTCCAAATCCGTACCTGCACAACCCTATTGTGTTGCACGCTGGCAGCAGTATTATATTTGCCGTCGGCAGGACGGAGTTACCCACCCTTCAATAAACAAGGAGAACAGGCATGGCTAAGGAAAAAGGCAATACGTCATCGGGTTTATCGGCGACACGCGCTAACAAGAAACCCGCTTCGGAACACGAGCTCCAGCAGATGATCGCCGAGAAGGCCTATTTCCGTGCGCTCAGTCGAGGCTTTCAGGGGGGCGACCCGGTTGAGGACTGGATCGTAGCGGAACGTGAGATCAGCAAGAAGTTTTCTGGGTTCTCGCAGTAACCGTCACTGGCCGCGGAAGTCAGCCAAGTATTTAGGGCCACTCACTGTTTTCGGTTGGTTTCTGGAACGCCTGCGCTGGCGCTGCTCGAAATCGATGAACAGTGTCCCGACTTCGCAGGGGTAACGTGAGTAAATGCCGAATAAACCCGGAAAAAGCCGATACCCAGGCCGACCCGACCACTCTTTTTGGGGAAGGTGGCTACGACTGGGGAAGCGAGCGAAGATCATCCCCCCGTCGCTGTGCCGGGGTAGTGGCGACAGCATCTATATATAAGGTATACATCCGCAACACGGGAAACCCCACGGCACGGACGGCCGATGACCCGCCGGATGCCCCGAGAGGGACAGGCCAGGCGCCCTGGGGTGGCGAAAGGTTCGTAGTACCGCGGTGCCGGGTTATGCCGATGGAGCGGGGGGGGGCTTAGTTCACGACCAACGCAGGAAGTGGCCAAGGACAGGAGGTTGGGCAACCTGTATCTAATGGTGAATTGCCATTCTTCAGACACAGGACACTTCACTGGATTGTTAGACAGCCATGAAGCCCGGCAACTTGGCCGCCTTCAAATCAAAGGACACCGTTGCCCGACATCCTAGCCGTCGGTTTTTGACGCCGATCAAGCAATCAGCAAAATCGGCAGTGGTATCCTTCCAGGTGAAAAGAGCTTCCTCAATGGCCGGCTCATCCTCAAATTGGACATCGGCCGCATCCAGCAATCCAGAGATGGCTTCGATGATCTGATTCTTCGGCACGGCATATCTGCTGCGTAGCACCCATTCGGTTTTCATGAGAACCAACTGGTTAACGAAAACGCGGCGTCCTGCAGAAACTTCACGCTTGATCAGCTTGCGTGCCTTTTCAAACCGGACTTCGTTGTCCCGAGCCAGAAAACGAACGAGAACGTTGGTGTCGATTCCGAGCATCAGCGTGACAGTTGTTCAACAGGAACAGGCTTCCGTCCTTTTTTGCGCAGCGTGCCTGCAAGTTCGGTAAGGCTCTTGCTTTTTAAGCGCATGACGACGGTGGCATCTGGCATCAATGTAAAGGTCATCCGGTCTCCGGTTTTCATGCCAAGGCTATCTCGAATTTCCTTGGGAATTGTCGTTTGACCCTTGCTGGTCAGTGTGGCTTCGGTTGTCATCTCAAACTCCTTTAATCCTTACTTATTCAAGTATGGGAAGGATTATGAAAAAAGGCAATTGGGAAGAAATTGTGTCCGGACGTCCGCTATCGGGGATATTCTCGAATGTCTCTTGTTGGCTCATATCTTGCTTTTTGACACATGCCCTGTCTCAGGCAGAAAATCGCAGCGAGATTGCCATGAAAATCCATCAACTGTCTCCGCTCGATGCCGTCGCGAGTCTGAAAAGCACCGCGGCAGGTCTGAGTCGCGCCGAAGTGGAACGCCGGCTGCACGAATACGGCCGCAACGAAGTGGAGAAAGTGGCCCGCGAACCTCTGTGGCTGCGCCTCATTAAGGAATTCACAACTTTCTTTTCGCTGATCCTGTGGGTTGCCGCGGGGCTGGCTTTCTTCGCTGCATGGAGCGAGCCCGGTCAAGACATGGCGAAAGTGGGCTACGCCATCGTGACCGTGATCCTGGTGAGCGGGCTATTCTCCTTCTGGCAGGAGTATCGCGTCGAACAAACGCTTGCGGCCTTGCGCAAACTGCTGCCGCAACAGGCCCAGGTATTGCGCGCGGGCAAGGTCACCCGGGCGCCTGCGGAACAATTGGTGCCAGGGGATATCGTCCACTTGGAGCAGGGCGATAACATCCCCGCCGACTGCCGGCTGATCGAGGCGTTCGGCGTACGAGTCAATAACGCGGCTGTCACGGGTGAATCGCTGCCCAAAGCGCGGGGGGCCGACCCATCCGCAGTGGATGACTTGATCGACAGCAAGAACGTCGTGCTCGCCGGCACCGCGATGGTGTCCGGGCAGGCCAAGGCCGTCGTCTTCGCCACCGGGAGGCACACCGAATTCGGCAAGATCGCGCATCTCACCCAAACGGCGGGGGAGGAGGTCTCACCGCTGCGCAAGGAGATCGCACACTTAAGCCGCTTGACCGCAATCCTCGCGGTGCTGATCGGTCTCATATTCTTCTCGCTCGGCTGGCTAATCGGCATCCCTTTCTGGAAGGCCTTTATTTTCGCGATCGGCATCATCGTCGCCATGGTGCCGGAAGGGCTGCTCCCCACCTTGACCTTGGCGCTCGTGCTGGCCACCCAGCGCATGGCAAAGCGCAACGTCCTCATCCGTTACCTGCCCTCGGTCGAGACGCTCGGCTCCACCACGGTCATTTGCACCGACAAGACCGGTACGCTGACTCAGAACCGCATGCTGGTCCGGCGGCTCTATCTGGGGGAAACGTTCGATTCGCCTGCCGGGGTAAAACAAAAACCGGGCCTGGCAGATCTCTACCGGCCTTTTTTCCTGACAGCCCGGATGTGCCACGACCTGAAGGAAACAGAGAGTCACGGAAAACCGGATTTTCTGGGCGATCCCATGGAAGTGGCGCTGGTGGAAATGGCGCTGCACTTCATTTCCGGTCTTCCCGTCTATCCGCGGTTGGACGAGATCCCGTTCGACGCCGACCGCATGCGACTGTCCACCTTGCACCAGGCGCCTGAAGGTCCTGCCCTTTACTGCAAGGGTGCGCCCGAGTCAGTGCTTCCGCTTTGCCAACACATTCTCATTGACGGCAAGATTCAGCTCCTTGGCGTTGAGGCAAGGGTGAGCATCGTGCAAACGCAGGATGCGATGGCGCACCAGGGTCTGCGGGTGCTGGCGTTCGCCTACCGGAAGCTGGCTGTGGGTTATGACCGGGAGAGGCTGGAAGAGGACCTGGTTTTTACTGGGCTGGCGGGTCTGGAAGACCCGCCCAGGCCCGAAGTGCCGGAAGCACTCCGCAAATGCCAAGAGGCCGGGATCAAGGTCATCATGGTTACCGGCGATCACCCCCGGACCGCCACGGCGATCGCCCGCGAAATCGGACTGGTAAAGTCTGACAATCCGATGATCATTACTGGCGAGCAGCTCAGACGATTCTCGGACATCCAGCTGCAGCTTGCCTTGGACGCCCAAGAGGTCATCTTCGCGCGGGTTGTCGCCGACCAGAAGATGCGCATTGTGGAGGCGTTGAGGAAAAAGAAACAGATCGTGGCCGTCACCGGCGACGGTGTCAACGATGCACCAGCGCTGAAGGCTGCGCATATCGGCATCGCCATGGGCATTGCCGGCACGGACGTGGCTAAGGAAGCGGCCGACATGGTGCTGCTGGACGACAACTTCGCCAGCATCGTGAACGCCGTCGAGGAGGGACGCGCCGTATTCGAAAATATCCGCAAATTCCTCACTTACGTCCTGGTCCACAATGTTGCCGAGTTGATTCCTTACCTCGGCTTCCTGCTGTTCAAGATTCCCTTGGCGTTGACACCGATTCAAGCGCTGTCCATCGACATGGGGTCCGACACGCTTGCCGCCCTCGGCCTTGGTGTCGAACGGCCAGACCCGCAGATTATGCGTCGTCCCCCTCGCCCGCAGGGCGAGCGGCTGATGAACTGGCCCCTGGCGTTCCGCGCCTATCTCTTCTTGGGCCTGATCGAGGCGGTTGCCGCCATGGCGGCCTTCTTCTTTGTGCTCAACGGCGCCGGATGGAAGTATGGCCAGAATCTGGCGGCCCAGGACCCCGTGTACCTGCAAGCCACTACCGCCTGCTTGAGCGCCATTATCCTGATGCAGATCGTGAACGTGTTCCTATGCCGGAGTGCCTCCCGATCGGTCTTTGCAACCGGGCTTTTTGGCAATGCGCTGATTATTTTTGGCGTGGTATTGGAAATTGCCTTCCTCCTGTCGATCAATTATACGTCGTGGGGAAATGCTCTCCTCGGAACGGCTCCCATTGGAGAGGAGATTTGGGGATTCGTCATTCCTTTCGCGGCCGGCATGTTCATTTTGGAGGAGCTGCGCAAGTGGCTTGCACGCAAGCGGCTGCTCAGCCCCTCTTCCCGGAGTGGTGTCTGAATCGTCCCTGGCGTAGTAGACGCCGTGGCGTCTTGGCGGTTCGCTATGAATTAATAAGAATTTCAGATAGGTAAAGAAAATCTTTATTCCATCTGCCTTTTGTAGGTGTGTAGAAAACGACAACGAAGGATGATGCAGTGCTTGCGCCAGGGTTTTGATAATTGTCAAAGAATTACAGCGTTGGACAGATTATGCTTTAAAAGCTGGTTGATGGCGCTTATCTTACCAAACGAGAGGGTGCAACCATGAATGCAACAACTGTGACAGAGGACGCAAAAGAAAAACTGATCAAGGATTTTAGAGCCGTGGTCACGGACACGGAGGAACTGCTCAAAGCCACCGCGAGTCAGACTGGCGAAAAAGTGGCGGCGGCGCGTGCCAAGGTCGAAGAAAGCCTGGCGGCCACCAGGAAGCGGCTCGCCGATTTGGAGCAGGGTTTGATTGAGAAGACCCGGGCGGCGGCCCGGGTGACGGATGAGTTGGTACATGAGCACCCGTGGCAGGCGGTCGGCATCGCCGCGGCCGTCGGGTTCCTGCTCGGGATGTTGACCTCCCGCCGATCATAATATGAGCGCTACCGACAGCGACGCCAGCACCGGCCGCGCTACGGGTTTGCTCGCATCGCTGCAGCGACTGCTGGCGACGTTGCTTGAGATCCTGCAGACGCGGGTGGAGATTGTTGCCACCGAGTACGAGGAGGAGCGCGAACGGATCCGGGAGCTTATCGTGTTTGGCTTCCTGGCGTTGTTCTTCGTAAACCTCGGGGTCGTGCTCTTCACGCTTTTCACTGTAATGCTGTTGTGGGAAACCCATCGGCTGTATGCCCTGGGCGGCCTCGCCGCGTTATACCTTGGACTGGGTCTTATTGCCGTCACCGTCTTGCATAGGCGGAATAGATCGCGCCCCCGGCTGTTCGCCACGACCTTGGCGGAGCTTTCCAAGGACCGGGACCAGCTGACACCTCCATAGATATGGACACACTTCTGGCAGAAGTAACGCGCCGACGGGCGGCGCTGGTGACGCGGGCGGCAGCCCAGCGAGAGGAGGTCGGTCGCCTAACGCAACAATGGCAGATGCCACTCGCGCTCGCAGACCATGGGATCGCGCTGGTGCGCACCCTGCGTGCGCATCCACTCGCCGTCGCGGCGGCGGTTGCGCTTTTGGTCCGAGTGCGGCGCGTCAGACTGACTGTGTGGATCGAGCGCATCTGGACCGCCTGGCAGATTTACCATTCGCTGCGTGAGCATGGAGCGAGGGACCGCCCCTGAGAATATGAGGTTCGCTCCGTGTCGATTCCGGCTTGTAGGCCAGTCGTTGGCGATAAAAAGGTGAATGGCCGCGAGGGTTACAGCGTCACGATGCCAGTTGCCAGTTGTGTTCGTCAAGGAGGCTTACAAATGAACAAGCTTTTAGAGTTGAGAACCTGGTTTATCATCACAGCCCTGCTCGTGGGCCTTAGCGGCTGTGCCGGGTCGAGCACGCAGGAGAGCACCGGCGAGTATCTGGACGACAGCGCGATCACGGCCAAGGTGAAGTCCGCCTTCGTCTCCGATAAGGAGGTCAGCGCGCTCGACATTCAGGTGGTGACGTACAAGGGAGTGGTCCAGCTGAGCGGCTTCGCCAGTAGTCAGCGGGAGATCGACTGAGCGCTCGAACTGGTGCGCAATGTTCCGGGCGCCAAGTGGTTAGAAACGATATTAGGCTTAAATAGCTGACTCATCTCCGGCCACTGGCGCCATTAATCATAATTTGCCATGGACAGGTCAATACGTTGGAACAAGAGAAGGCCGCCGGCAAACAGGGCAAGTTGGCGCTCAGCCTGATGGAAATAGATTTGGTGATCCTGGACGAGCTGGGCAATTTTCCCTTCTCATAGGCCGGCGGGGCATTGCTGTTCCATCTGTTCTCCAAGCTCTATGAGTGGACCGGCGTCGTCATTACGACCAATCTGACCTTCTCGGAATGGAGCAGCGTGTTCAGCGATGCTAAGTTGACCACCGCGCTCCTGGATCGGCTGACGCATTATTGCCATATCGTCGAAACTGGCAACGAGTCATTCTGCTTCAAGCAAAGCAGCGCCATCGCCAAGGATCGTATCAAGGCCAGAGAGAAGTCGAAACATCCATAACCCGTGGACAGTAGGATGACCTCTGATAGTCTTGCCATCGTGTTCGGCCACATCAATCACAGGAGGTGACAACTGTCCCCATGGAGGTATTTATCCACATGCGTGTAGTACGCTGCACGTTCTAACGCCTGGTCAATTTTCAATTGGTATGGGTGGTCAGTTTTGTGTCGGCGCCAACACAGTATGTATAGACTAGGACTGCCGAGAGGAAATTCGCCTGTTTAGAGGTGTGTAGGCGGAGAAAAACGCCCCATTATACTAAGGACAGGCGCAACATTACTGGTGTAATCAGTGTGACACGAATCTTGACTTGGACGCTGAGAAAAAGGACAAGCAAAAGATCTAATCCAGAACTAAGAGACTTCTTCCGCGCGAACTATGGGAACGGCAGGCGCGGGAAGTCCAAAACATTTTCTGTGTCGGTACACGGCGCAGCCGGCGCGTTTGCGAAGGCCTTTGCTGCGCGCAAGAATGCGAAAACTGCGATTAGGTGCCAAGCGCTCAAAAAGAATGTCTCCTGACTAAACCGCCGCCGGTTTGCTTCCTTTTAAACCCTGGTCAAACCGCGGCGGACTGGCATTATCATACAGCGATCCTGCCGCCGGCTCACAACATGCGCGAAACGGCGCATTTCTTGTGCTCCTGTTGCCCCAAACAATCTTCTTGTGTGGGGGAAAAGGATCTGTGCATACTTAGCATGGAGTGGTTGTTTGATACATAGTTAACAGGGAGGAGGCGACATGGACGGTGTGTGGCTAGGCAACGACCCAACGCTGCGACATCATTATAAGCAGTTGATAACGCGATACGACCATGATCGCAAGGCGATGTGGTATTACATGAATTCATCGCCTAGGCCGTGTTTCACAATTGACCTTCTAAATGACATTAACCACTTTCAGCAAGACGTAACATTCTGGGTGAATGTTTCACCTTCGGATGTTTATCCTTCAATATTTTCATCGCTGCGATACATTGTTCTAGCTTCTCAAATTCCGGGGGTATTCAATCTCGGGGGAGACCTCGCGCTATTTAAAAATCTGATCTGCGACAGGAACAGGGAGGGCCTACTCGCCTACGCAGAAGCCTGTATTGACGTCTTACATGCGAACTCCGTTAATCTCAACCTGCCTATTACAACTATTTCCCTGGTGCAAGGCGACGCACTGGGGGGTGGTTTTGAGGCGGCGCTGTCCAGCACCGTACTGATCGCCGAAAAGCGTGCACAAATGGGATTGCCCGAGATCCTCTTCAATTTGTTTCCAGGCATGGGCGCCTACAACTTGTTGGGACGGCGCATAGGCGCTGCACGTGCCGAAAAGATAATCTTGAGCGGCCGCATCTACAGCGCGGAAGAACTAAATGAATTGGGCGTTGTGGACATCTTAGCGGAAGAAGGTGAAGGGGTGGAGGCTGTTCACAGTTACATCAGGAAGCAGGATAAATTTAACAATGGCTACCAAGCTGTTCATAACATCCGACAGCTTTACCATCCTGTAACATACAAGCAACTCATGAATGTCGCTACACTATGGGTGGACACCGCCTTGCAACTTAGAGAAAAGGATTTACGTATAATGGAGCGTTTGGCACGATCTCAGGATAGACTTATGAGAAAGAAAACAACAGCAACACAAAAGCCGATTCTCCACGAGAGAACCAAGATCGAGGAAAACTACATCTTCGATTCGGCTACTTCCGATCCGACAAGGTCGGCGTGAGTACTATGCACTGCGTTTTTCCAGATACGATATAAGCCTAAACCGCACGGATTCAAACTGCGCCACCAGATCATGCATGATCGTTGACGCCTCAACCTGTAATTTCTCCTGTGGCATCCGTCCGATTTCAGCTGATATGTCATAAAGCGCTTGTGCGCCGACGCCACCGGCGCTCCCCTTCAGCGCGTGCACGATGTCTTTGAATTCATTGTAACGTTTCTGCTGTATCGCCCGCTGCATGTTTTGCAACAGCCCTTCAGCATCGCTCAGAAAGTCATGGATAAGGTTGTCCATGAAACCAGAGCGTTTCCCGATCAGCTCCAGGCTGGCCAAGGTCTTCTCATTCAGCACCGCGGAAACTCCTGTATCGACCACAACATGCGTTGTTTCCCGATCGCAGGACACAAGCGACTGCGCTGCCCTGATATCGGCTGTTTCAGCGTTGGGTGCAGGTGCCAGCAGTCTGATCTGTTCAAGCAGTTTTCCGGGTTCCACCGGCTTCGTAAGATAGGCACTCACGCCTACTTCCCGGCTTTCCTTCATGGCCTCGGTAGTGGCATTTGCAGTAAGCATCAAAAATGGGGGCTTTGTGCAATTTGGGTGTGCGAAACGGTAGATTTTTAACGCTTCAAGGCCACCCATAACCGGCATGTGCATATCGAGTATTACGAGATCGAATGATTCCCGTTCCAGCCAATCCAGCGCCTGCTCGCCGTTTTCCACAAGACACGGACGATGTCCGGCGTTCTCCAGAATCTTCCGGATTACTTTCTGGTTTGTTGGTGTGTCCTCTGCCACCAGTATTTTCAGGCTTGGGCGCCAGGTTGGGGTGCGCCCCTCTTTATGGTGGTCGGCAAGCTTTACGATGCCCTGATCATCAACACCATCCATATAGGAAGCATGCAGGGCATTGAAGAGAAGCGGTTTCTGAACTGGTGTCTCCAGTACACATAAATATCCCGACCTCAGATATTTTTCGGCAGACATGTCATCTTGCCTCGCATGCAGAAGCACCAGGGAAAGGCCTTTCAAAGAAGGTTCCGAATTGGCGGCTGCCGCGAACTGGGTCGGATACATGTCGAGATGTTCCTGATCCACCAGCACGGTATGAAATGGGCTTTCACACTGAGCTGCACTGACCAGAAGCGCAAAGGTCTGAGCGGTGTTCGCTGCTATCGTCAGGTCAACACGCCAGCTTCGCAAGTGCCCAAGCACGTCACCGCAGGCATCCGCATTGGATGAAACCATGAGCACGCGAGTGTCGGCGAGCTGCTGCACATTCGCTGGCTGTACGCGGGTCAACGCCTGCTTTTCAAATCCGATCTTGAACCAGAATGTGGTGCCCTTGCCCGCTGCAGACCGCAATCCGATTTTCCCGCCCATCAACTCCACAAGCTGTTTGGCGATAGTGGTGCCAAGACCTGTGCCACCGTAACGCCTCGTGGTGGATTCATCCGCCTGCGTGAAGCTTTCAAATATGCGCGACTGCGCCTCGATGGGAATGCCAACACCGGTGTCGCTCACCTCGAATCGAAGATGGGCGCAATCACTGACCTCCTCAACCAGGCTGACCTGGATTTCGACCTCGCCCTTATCCGTGAATTTGATGGCATTGCCGATGAGATTGACCAGTACCTGGCGCAGATGCAGAGGATCACCACGCAAAAGGAAAGGTGTTTCCGGCGCAATATGGGTCACGAACCGCAGGCACTTCGCGTGTGCCTGGGGCGCGAGCATTGCTACTGTGTTGTTAACAAGAAAGTGCAGATCGAAATCCGTTATCTCCATAACCAGTTTGCCGGCCTCGATCTTGGAGATGTCCAGGATCTTTTCGATCAGCGATAGCAGCATGCTTGCGGAGGCATGGATCGTTTGGGTGAAATCTTTTTGTTCTTTGTTGAGTGGAGTTCCCATGAGCAGATGGCTCATGCCAATAACGCCGTTTAACGGTGTTCGTATCTCATGACTCATGTTGGCCAAAAACCGGCTCTTGGCTTGACTTGCCTCCTCGGAGTGCTTCAAGGCTTCGTTCAGCCGGCGTACCAAGACGGCAATGTAAACCGGCAAAACCACAAGCGCGGTCATCAGACCAACGCCAAGTGTCTTATGAGAACCCCAATAATCACTCGTGATGAGTACGGACAGGAAACCAACTACGCTGAGAGCCATCGCGGCGTAAAGATATTTCAGGCCATAGCGAAAAGCGTTTCCGAATGTGACCCATAAAAATACACCATAGAGCGGCGCACCCACTTCGCCGCTTAAATACATACAGTAGGTTGTGGCGCTCATGTCCGCCACCATTCCGAGAGCACGGCGTGTGACAGATATGCCAGGTTTGATCACGATTCCAATAAATATCGCAACGGCAAATATCACGAACACTACGGCAAGTATAACAGCTGGCCTTCCGCTTTCACTCACAAAACCATCGCTTATTGCGGAAATGTATAGATAGCCGAGGACGATTATGCCTATGACCAGACGCAACAACGCCTGCTCATGCTCGCTGTCAGGCCGCTTTCTAAGCCTTTCAAGGAAGGTGACCGGTGAGATGCCGGATCGCGCTTGGCGTGAGGATGTGGTCATAAGCTACTTATCCGTTTCCACTCGGAGTGGCAGGTCGCGCAACGACTGACATATCGTTTCGACCGTATACAGCGCAGCATGGAAAGCCTCTATACAGTCAGGGTCGAAATGTGCGCCCTTCTCCGCATTGAGATAATCAAAGGCGTCCTTGATCGCCCATGAATCTTTGTACGGGCGCCTGGATGTCAACGCATCGAAAACATCCGCCACGGCTACAATGCGCGCGGGCAGCGGTATGTCGTCACCACGAAGGTCGTTCGGATAGCCACTGCCATCAAACTTCTCGTGGTGTCCGAGGGCAATGACCGCCCCAGTTTGCAGATACTTCGACGGACTGTTTTTCAGAATCTCATGGCCGATGTCGGTATGGCGTTTCATGTTCTTGAATTCTTCGTCCGTCAGCTTCCCGGGCTTCCTGAGGATACTGTCCGGTATGCCGATCTTGCCGATATCGTGCATGGTTGAGGAAATCTCGATAACTCGGCACTCGTCTTCCGGCAGACCAATATTTTTGGCGATGATGTATGAGTACCTTGCCATGCGCAGGACATGGTTACCGGTTTCCTCGTCACGATACTCACCGGCTTTCGCGAGCCTGAGTAGGGTTTCCCGTTCGCGGATGCTGATCTCCTGGGTCGCCTCGGAGACCTTCACTTCAAGCCACTTGGCGCGGCCCTTGCTGATTTTGTGATGCCGGCGGAGCTCAAGCAGATTGTGGCAACGCACGCGACATTCGTTGTGATCGACGGGTTTGATCAGAAAATCGGTCGCGCCGGACTCCAGCGCCCGGTAGCGAATTTCCCTGTCCTCAATGCCCGTAATGACAATGAGCGGAACATCTTCGTATCGCGTCCGGAAAAGGCGGGTAAACTCGACTCCGTCCAGTCTGGGCATCTTGATATCTGTGAGCACCAGATCGGGTTCGCTGATCTGCACCGACTCGAGTGCGGCGACCGGATCGGAAAAGGATTTGATTGAGATATCTTCTCCCAGCGAGAAAACCAATTCTTCAAGAATCTTCCGGTTGGTGGACTGATCGTCAATGATCACGACACTCAACATGTCAAAATCTCCCGTACAGCTATCCACCGAAGTGGCGACCGTCGCCCAAGACGATTGGCTTTATCCCTTATAATTGGTAATTAACCTGAATCATCCGGCTAAAATGACACATGTTTCTTAAATCTAGCCCGAACCTGCGCATTTGGTAGGCCAGGAATGCAGAATTATGAAATATAACAAGAGAGTATCCTACTATTGTTATGGAAATATTATTTGAAATAATCATTTGCAGCAATAAGTTATACAATCTTCCTCTAAAGATTCTATAATAGATGATGATTCCAGGGGGATTTCCGATTAACGTTGGGAGGTACGAGGTACCACGGCGAAGAGCCTGTGGAAACCTGCCGATGGCGGATGCCCGGAGATCGAAAGCACGCTGTGACTGAGTATAGAAAAGAATTTGGAAAGTTCTGTTGCGTTAGTTTTAATCGCTGTCGCGAAACTACGGATGCCGTATGACCAAAAACCCATCCACCAGCGCCAGACGCGCGAACAGGTTATTTTCTCTCATATGTTCGGTAGAGAACTCCGGATCATAAATATCCCATCTTGAACATCTCCCGGATGAGCTTGGCCTTTTGGCGGACTGTGCTCTTGGACACCTTGAAGTAATTGCAGAGGGAATCGGTGCTGGCATAGGGCCGGCGCACGTTTGTTACTCGCCAACGCTCTGACCGGTTCCGGCGACGATGTCTGGGTCCGCGGCCCCATCATGAAGACCGACACCCGCAGCGGCCGGCTGGTCGGCGCCATCAACACGGTGACGATCCAATACAACGATTGCAAGGTGAAATTCCAGGTCACAAGTTGCGAATACGATGCCGCCAAACAAAGCGGCTACTATTTTGCAAAAGATGCAGCTCGGCGGGTTTAGCTACTACTACAATTGGAAGCTTGTGTATTGGCGATAGGCACCGGAACCCTGCGTCTGGACCCCTCCGTTTTAGGCACGCAACATCAGCAGCACCGACCCCGGTGCAGGCAGTCTCGGCCAGCATCGAGGCTCAACTACGCCAGCATATGCACCCTGCGGCAGTATAAAGTTCCCCTACCTAGGCCGTAGGCTGAACGGCTTGGTCATTTTGTGGCTGGAACAATATCATTGCGAACCCCGCAAGATTATGATTCTAGTCCTATTGGTCTTTGGAAGGAAATTCACGGATTTATCGGAATGAAATAACCATTCCACGGTTCCTGCCTGCGGCGTGAGCGGGAAATTCTGACCGCGTTCATCGGATATTACACCCCGTGATCCCCCTGTCGTGCGACCACAGAAAATAAATCGAAAATGATTGACTGCAATCAAGTTTCGTCTGCCGCTTCTATGAAAACATGACTGGCGCAGGGAAACACCGATATCAAGATGCCGCAGGACAGCATTTTGAGAGGGTGGTGTACGGAAAACTTCTAACACATGTGAGGACAACATCATGCAAAAGGACATCAAAAGAAGCTTGGTCGTCATGTTAACCGTGACACTGTTTCCAGGCCTCGCCCTGGCCCAGGGGAACGCCGACAAAGGCAAAGCCCTCTATGCCCAGCAATGCGTTTCCTGTCACGGAGCAAGCGGGAAAGGAGACGGCCCCGCTGCGGTCGCACTCAACCCGAAACCCAGGAACTTGACCGACAAGACATACATGGCGACGCGCAGCGACCAATCTCTCTTCGATGTGACCAAGAAAGGCGGGGCGGCCGTCGGCAAATCTCCACTTATGCCTGGCTTTGGCGCCGCATTGAAAGACGAGAACATTCAGGACATCGTGGCATTTCTCAGAAGCCTGGAGAAGTAATGTATTGCTTTTGCTGTGGCGCGCAGGCCCGGCGGTGGCGATGCCATGCCGATGTCTGTCATCCACATCGATATGACTGATGGCATTTGAGGTGGGCCAATTGGCGATAGCGGCGCCGAAAAACCCGTCATCGAAGAAATGCTCGAATGCAGAAATAAAGTAACGATCAGCCACCCCGGTGAGGTAAGACAGAAATGATGGCCGTGGAAGGGTTGGGCGAGGGCATGGAAAAGGTTATTGCCCTGTTTTTTCATGAGGGCACGGTATGCAGGTGGTGTGCTCAACGGTGTTGATAGCGCAGGGCACGGGTGGTCAATGAGGAAACGCACCACCCCGGCGTGGCCTGTTTTGCAGGAGTAACTGATGGCAGAGCGTGTTTATGGTTTTGACGGAGTCTCGCCAAGCAAGGGCAAGCCTGGGCGCAAGCGATACGCCATGGTGGTGGATCTGCGCCGCTGTACCGGCTGCAACGCCTGCACTGCCTCCTGCAAGACAGCCTTCGATGTGCCGCTGGGTGAATGGCGCCTCTGGGTCGCGGAGGCGGAACTGGGGGAATTTCCGAACACCAAACGCTATGTGCTGCCGCGGTTGTGCAATCAATGCGACGAACCTTCCTGCGTGCGTAACTGTCCGACCAAGGCCACCTTCAAACATCCCGACGGATATGTGTTGCAACGCTACAACCGCTGTATCGGCTGTCGCACCTGCATGGTGGCCTGTCCCTACAATGCCCGGCATATGCTGCCCGAGTACCGGCGCGATAAGCGTAATCCCCGCAACGTGGCCGACAAATGCGATTTCTGCATCGTGCGCGTTACCCGAGGTTTGGCGCCGATCTGTGTGGCTTCCTGTACCGGGGGCGCCATGGTGTTCGGCGATATCAATGATCCACGCAGTGAAGTGGCGCGCCTGCTCCGGGACAGCAAGACATTTACCCTTTGGCCAGAGCAGGGTACGGCACCGCAGGTGTATTACATCGGCCTGAGCGAGTCGATCTCGGATCCTGAGTTTGCATTCCAGCACCGCAGCGCTCAACTGCATGAGCGTTATAACACCTTCAAACGCAACAGCGAGCTCGGTGGCGAAATGGCCGGCGATATCATAGACACGGACATGGGGCTCCCGGGTTTAGCGAGGCATATCGGACGAAATTTCAAAACATTCTTTTCACAAGTAATACACAAATTTTTCAGGGGGCTGTACTAATGGAAGGGCAAATGATCGCCAACGCATTTCACCATGCGTATTGGGGCTTCCCCATCGCCTTGTACTTCTGGCTGGTCGGCGTATCAGCCGGCTCTTTCGTGATCAGCACACTGGGCTGGGTGTTCGGGGTCAAAAAATACAAACCCACCGCTTTCTTTGCGTCCAATACCGCCATTCTTTTACTGATGATTGTACCGGTGCTGCTGGTCATCGATCTGGGCAAGCCCTACCGGTTTTTCCACCTGCTGGCATTTTTCAGCTTCAGCCACTGGTCTGCCCCAATGGTTTGGGGTTCATGTTTTATTCTGAGTTATCCGGTTGGCATGCTGATCTATAGCTACTTCGTATATCAGAAGAATGAACGCTGGGCGCGTGTCTTCGGCATCATGGCCGTGATTCTGGCCCTCTGCACGCACTGGTATACCGGTGTCGTCATGCAGTTGAATCCATCGCGTGTGCCCAACCACAGTTCCGTGGCACCGATTTTGTTTCTAACCGGCGCCTATGTTTCGGGCATCGGGTTGCTTATTTGTTGCCTATGGCTCCGTAACTACTTCGTCAGGGAAGAACATAAAGTGTCGGTTGAGTTGATGGCGAATATGGCCCGCCTGATGCTCTACGGTATTGTGTTCGACCTCTTTCTGCTGGGGAACGAGTTCCTGCAGATGACCTATGGTCCGGGCGAGGAGCACACCATGCTCTATGACGTGTTCCTTGGGGTATTCCGCTGGCCCTACCTTTATATAGAGATAATCTGGGGGCTGGCGCTGCCGTTGATCATCCTGGTGATCCCCAAGATTAATCACCAACTCAAGTGGTTGCTGGCGGCGTCCTTCATGTGTGCCACCGGCGTCTATGGCATGCGTATATGGTGGGTGATGGGCACACTCTATTATCAAGGGCATTACTAGGGAACACCCGGGCTAGACAAATGAATCAGAGACAGAGGTGAACCGATGACGATTAATCGACGTCAATTCCTCAAAGGCAGCGCTGCCGTTGGGGCCGCTCTCGCCATCGCACAACCTGCTGATGCCATGGAGTTGTCTCTCGGCAACGAGTCATATAACTACATCAAACGGCAACCGCGAGAGCGGGTGTTTACCTGCTCTCCCATGCACGCCCACGACAATCCGATGATCGCCTGGGTGGAACAGGACTCCATGGCAGGAAATTCTCTTAACGGCAAACCGGAGAGACGGGTGGTTGAGCTTTCCGGTGTGACCGAATCTGTCCGCAGCCGTGGCCGGATGAGCGCGGCCGAGGCCTCCGCGTGGCTGCAGCTTTATGACGGTGACCGCTTACTGAAGCCGCTGAAGCGTTCCGGTGCGCGGGGTTCCGGAAAGTGGCAGGAAATATCCTGGCAGCAGGCACTCAAGGAGATCGCCGCCGCCATCGGGAAAAGCAACCCAGAATCGATCGCCTTGCTGCACGGCAAGGACACCAGCGCCGGCGCGTGGGAACACTTTCTGCATACCCTGGGCTCGAATAGCCTTATTTCGCTGGAGGGCGCGCCGAACCGGCGGGCGGCATGGCAGGCGGCATGGGGCGAGGGAGATTCCGTCCCTGATCTGGCGCATTCCCATTACATCCTCAATTTTGGCACCAACTTTCTGGTCACTCAACCGGATTACGCCGCGGAAGCCCTCGACGGAAGAATCTACCGCCGTGCCCGAATCGTCACTTTCGATCCGCGCTGCTCCAAGACCGCGGGCCTCTCTGATGAGTGGGTACCGTTGCGACCGGGGACGGATGGTGTGGTGGCCTTGGCCATGGCGAACTACCTTCTGCAAAAGGGGATGGGGAATCAGTCCGCCATTACGCGGTTCAGCAATCTCACGGTTGGTGGTCTGGCCAAAGAGCTAAAGCAGTACACGCTGGAACATGCGGCAGAGATAAGCGGCGTTGAGGCCTTGACCATTCGCCGTATCGCCCGGCAATTTGCGGAGAGCGGGCGGGGTTGCATCCTGACTGGCGCAGGTACCAGCGGCCATACCAACGGCTTTAACACGGAACGTGCCCTGATGTTGTTGCCGCTTATCACGGGCGGTTTTGAGGTTCAGGGTGGCAATTGTCTGCCCAGACAGATTGCACTGGGTGCCCTGGAACCGAAGCCGCCAACTCCTGGTGTTAAAAATCCGGTAACGCATCCATCCCGCTTTCCATGGGATGCGGGGAAACGATACCCCGTCAAAGTTCTTTTTGGCTACAACACCAATCCGGCTTTCGACGCCCCGGCGGCGGCCGCGTGGCGTAAGACGCTTGCCGATGAAAGCCGGGTCAAGCTGTTTGTTGCCATCGGTACCTTTCACAACGAGACCTGGGATCTGGCGGATCTGATACTTCCCGAGGCCCATTGGCTGGAACGCAACGAGCCCGTGGTTGGCCAAGGAAGCCTGTTGCCCTGGATTAGTCTGCGGCAACAGATTACAAAACCGGCACAGGATGCCAGGGAACTGCGCGAAATATTGCGCGACATTATCCATGTCAGGAACGACCCACGGACGCTCAAGTATTGGCAATTCAGCCATACCAAAGATTGGCTGGCGCAACAATTGGAGGGGGTGTCCGGTTTGCGGAAGGATGGCGGATGGGAGTTGATGGCCAAACACAGCGGCGTTTGGCCTATCTACGGCTATCTCCATCCCGAGATCCGCCGTATCGTTGATGAGCAGGGAGAAGAAGTATTGCCGCAGTACGGTAAGCCAGTGAAGCTGAACTTGAGGCCCTTCCCCCATTGGCAAGTGGCTAAGGATACGGTGGCCACCAGTGGAGAGCTCACCTTAGTGGTGCATGCGTCTGACTATTATGCCGGGGATGCCTCCGCCAATAACAAAGTCCTTATGGAAGCCACCCTCGCTAACCATCTGCACATCAACCACGGTACGGCGCAAGGCATGGGTATCGAGGATGGGGACCTGGTGCGGGTTACCTCCGTGGCGGGTTTTCTGGTCACCAAGGCCCATTTGACCCAGACCATCCGTCCGGATGTAGTCGCCATGCATAACGCCGGCGGACATTGGGGCATCGGTGGGGTGGCCAGTGGCAATGCGGGCCCTGAGCACGAGGAATCCAGCTCCAATCTGGATGCTGACATTGCCCATAACCTTTGGTGGTCCGATAGGGGGGTGCACCCGATGGACCTTATTCCCGCCCTCTTTGACGAAGCGGGGGGTGGCGCGGCCCACGCGACCTCCGTAACCGTAAAAAAAGCGGAGAGCGGAGATGTGTACGGCACGGTTAAGGTTGACGCCTCGAAGTTGCTTGCAGGCCATGGAAAAGTTGAAAAAGTTTCCGCCAGGGGTTAGCGCATGACGAAGAAACGCAAGATTATTTTTTCCGCGGCCGCTGTCCTGGGTCTGATCGTGATCTTTCTTGCCGGGAAAATCGGCGCTATTCCTGTCCCGGGTGTTAAATCTGTGTTCCAGACCCCGGGTACGTGCAGCAGTTGCCACGAGACATGGTACAACGAGGCCAGTTACGCGTTTAATAAAAATGGCAATAAGCAACCGCCCCGTGGAGTCACCATTGGGTGTGCCGAATGCCATCCTGTTCAGTATGAGGAATACCAGCTTTCCGCCATGGGTAGCAGCAAGAATCCGTTGCGGCCCGGGTGTGCGAACTGTCATGACAGCGTGCACTCGTTTTACGATTGGTTCGATTATATGTATTTGGCCCCCAAGGTCTGGATCAGAGAGGTGCAAATCGCGCTGCGCGATCGGGATTATTATAATAAAACTCTGGCACCGGAACTCGCTAACAAGGCGCGCGCGCAGTTTGTAGCAGTCGATAGCGCCAGATGTCGTGAGTGTCACACCGACCCAAAGCACCAGGCTTTATTAAAGGGCACGGTCGGGCTATTTCAGCCGGATATTCCGCCGCATCAGCAGATGGTGAAAGAAGGCATCACCTGCGTCCAGTGCCATCAGAATCTGATGCACAACCTGTCCTACCCGGCCCCCTGGACCGGCAAACCGACGGCGGCGGGAAATGGCAATTTGCAGGCAGGGGAGACGAAATCCAAGATATGCGCCGCCTGTCACGGCAACGATGGCAACAGTCCGTCATCCGTTTTCCCCAGCATCGCCGAGCTGGATGCCAATTATATTTTCCTGCAACTGGAAAGCTTTAAGAATGGGGGCAGGAAAAGCGCGATGATGGAAGGAATTGCCGCCTCACTGAGTGTTGAAGACATGGCGGACCTGGCCAAATACTACAGCAAGCAGGAAATGCGTCCGGCGATTACCATACCCAAAGTCTTGTCGCTCCAGGCGCGCGCCAATCTGGAAATTGGCGAGCAGCTTTATCGCGAGAAATGCAGCCGCTGTCACGGCTTTGTCGGCAGGGGTCAAGGCATCTTCCCGCGTTTGGCCGGCCAGCATCCCGAATACGTGCCAACGCAAGTCGATGCCTTTAGGACGGGGGCTCGCAGCAAACACTCCGTTATGCGCAACGTGGTGGCTGGGCTCAAGGGCCACGATATAGCGCTGATCGCCAATTACCTCGGTAGCCTGAAGTGAGCACAGAGCGCACCCCCGTTTTGCCGGGCGCGGTTCAAACGGTAACGGCAGCCGGCAGCGCCCAGTCGCCGCTGCGGATCTTCCAGGTGTTCGTAAACGTGGAGGGTCTCAGGATTCGCGGCCGGCGTTTCTTGGGGGTGATTCCACTGCCATCGTGGAAACGCTATGGCTTTTATGCCGTGCTCCTCCTGGCGGCTGATGAAGAAAGCAAACCACCCTTGCTGCTGGCATTGGCCCAGGATGCGCTCGCCGATGAATTTTCACCGCTTTCGCTCACGTCCCCTGAATCATGGAGCGTGCAAATGATGGATTGGCGAATGGTCGGGGCCGCGCCCCCGTTGTTTCAGCAACCCGGCTGCGTTGACAACGACTGGGGAGCGGCCTGGTATGAGAGTGCGGATGAAAAGGCGAAACAACACCGCTACCGATTGGTCAAACTCCGCTTATGGAAAGGAAAACGCGCTAAGAAGCAGCCGCCAGCGAAGCAATTCGCTGACCGGCCATCCACGGCGGGCAGTAGTGTCTGAAGGCGAAGGTCATGCTGATTCGCGAGGAATAATGTTATGAAGGAATTTATTAAAAATAGTGACTGCTTCTTCAATTTCATCAATTGTATTGTCGTGGCGAGGGACAGGAGCAATACCCTTAAAAACCGTATCGAGGACATCAGGGATTACCTGGGAGCCGACCGCTGCATGCTTTTTTTGTACGATAAGCAAACCGAGGAGCTGGTTTCGCGGGTAGCTCAGGGGGCTGATAATGAAGAGAGACTGCCGACTAATAAGGAGTCACTGATCGGCTATTGTTTTTTGTCCGGCAAGACGCTCTCTATCAATGACGTTTATGACGCAAGCGAACTTAAGGCCATTGACGAAGCAATTCGTTTTTCTAAAAAACAGGACCAGGCCTCTGGGTATAGGACAAAGAGTGTTCTGGTGACACCTATCATGGTCCGGGGTAGGGGGGTGGGAGTTTTTCAGGCGGTGAACAAGCCCGGTGGCTTTATCAACTATTCTGTTGAAGGGCTCATTGACTTCGCGCCCATGCTTGGTCTCGCCGTAGAGATCGTCATGCTGGACGAAGCCCTGAAAAAGGGTAAACGATATGAAGATCTTCCCTTTACCGTCTGAGATGAAGTAGCAGCCTTGAGAAAAATATCATGGGACCTGTAGCGGCCTGGCATGATGCCGCGGCTATAAGACCGGTACGCGGCGGGACCCCTGATGACCATGCAGGCCAAGCGGAGTGCAGAATTCTGGTAACACTCTTGCATAACCAAAATGGGAGGTAACTCAATTGCAGCAGTATAAAATTGGCATACTCTCAATCGCTCTTTCCCTGGCGCGGGTTGCAGCCGTCCACGCTGAAAACACTACTCGGCCTGGTGGAGCGGTAACGGCTTCCGGCAAACCATGTCATGGCCCCAAAGGATGAGCCCCGTGCAGGACCTGATTCCCAGGCTGTGCGGCCAAAACACCGAGCACCTCGAGGCGCAACTGTTATGTTCGAGGGCGGCCGACGCCCGCCGCCGATTATGCATGAGACGACCAGGCTATTGCCCGAGGCAACGAGTAAGCAGCTCGCTGCTTACTTTACGAGCGTGTCGTGTTCACAAAAGTGATTGGTTCTTTGTTTCCACAAACGCGTCATTTTTCTGATGAGGCAACGTAATCGCGTGAGCGCTGTGTTCGCCCACGCCCATACCGCAAGGAGGAAATATGAGCTATAGGTCAGCGTGGCAATCGGTAGTTCCGCTACTGGTCGCGGGGGTCTCTTCACTGGGCTGCACTCAGCAGGTGAGCTTCGAGCACGATGTGCGTCCGGTGTTAAGCGAGAAGTGTGTCGTGTGCCACAAGGAAGGGGGCGATGGGTACATCAAGAGTGGACTGAACCTGGAAAACTACGAGAGTCTGATGAGGGGCACGAAGTTCGGGCCCGTCATTAAACCGGGATCAAGTATCGACAGTACGCTCGTGATTCTTATCGAGCACAAGGCGCACTCGTCTATCAACATGCCCCACGGCCAGGACCCGCTACCCGAAAGTCAGGTGAAGCTGATCAAGCAGTGGGTCGATCAGGGAGCCAAGAACAACTAGGCTAGTGGCAGATGGCACAAACAGTCGCGCCAGCGTGGTTAGGGAGTCTAAGCGAGGCAGTTTTTTGAATCGTTTTACGACCTTCACAACGTTTACGCATTCAGGCAGCCATGCGGGTACGAATATGAATCTAGAACCATAACCTTATCAACGCCAAGTATCATATTATTGCCACTACGCCCGGCTATCGGGTCTGTCCGATGGACCAGCATCTACTGACTGGAACGATAAGTTTCCCTTTCCTTATATATACGGAACGATATGATCTTGCTGCCTGGGGTAGGGGGATTAGACGCATACCGAATGCGATCAGTAAGATGTTCGCTTAGCCGAAAAGCAGACTTCCAGACAACCGTTCAATGTCCGTTCCGGCAGACCTCACCGGCGGTAGGCGACCCTCTTCGGTAATACAGGTCGATGCAGCCGACCGTCCGCTGATCGGCCAATGGCGACGTTGGCCGAGTAGCAGACCTTCATGGCCATCACTCTGACTGACTTTTCCTGGCCGGAAATTGCCCATCCACCGATGGACAAGAATCAACTCGTTCCGGATGGTCGAGGTTATTGGAAGCGGATATTCAGCCATGTGCTTCAGTAAGTTTTTTGCGCCGAAAAAGAAACACGATGGCTCCCAGTGGCAAAGAGACCGACACTATCCACGCCCCATAAAGCGGCGAGAAAGCACCGGCCCCCAATAATTGTAAATGCAACAGATTCAGATTCCATTGTCCCGTTGTCCAATTCACTGCGAACTGACCGACCCCCAGTACGATAAAAATTATCCAAAGCCATTTTCTTTTTTCCATCTTCGTTCTGATACATAAAACCAGAACGCACAAAATAAAGAGCGGAAACAAAATAGCTAACATCAATACTGCGTAGTGGAGTGGACTCTTGCCCGTAAGCGTAAATCTATTGAGATTTTCTAAGGAGTCCGTAATTGGAGTGACACGAAATCCGACGATGGAAAAGCCGCCGTCTTTTTTCTGTGTTGCGACATTGACCAATAACCACTTCCCGGGAAACTGATATTCAAAAGTGATATTAGTGTTCGAGGAGTTTTTACCATTCATTGAAAGATTGGAGACCTGCGCCCCTACAACCTTAACTGATATAGGTTGCTGCGCTGGCATCAGCGCCGCCATACTGACCAAAGTTTCGCGAATATTGGGTCCCTTAAGGCTGGGATCGAAATCCTTCTCAATCAATTCGAATTTATTGCCTCGAAGAAAATTGATGTAGTTCTTTGCAAGCGCCTCATCCTCTGGTGGTGTCATCTTATTCATCATGCTAGTTTGGTCACAGCCGGATATGGCCCATAAAGCCAGCGATATGCCTATCAGATAGATGGAACGCATTGTTGCCTCTCGTAGAAATGACGGTGATGACAAATTGGAAACTGCATACTGTAGACCAACGTTCCTAGCCCGAATCAAAATCAAACCGACGCAATTTGTAATGTGCAGTGGCACCTGGGGTAGTTCTGGCAACCCCAGAACTCGCCGTGCTTTCCCGTCCTCCACACCATCTTGATGCCACACGATGCGCAAGTTGGAGTCGTGTAGTCCCCTTCTGTGGCAAAAGCCAGGAGTTTCTTTCGCTTGTCCTCTGGTAACTTCAATAGCATGGACAGGAACTTCTCACCATCTATCAGAAACAACTTGTCCTTGTGCTCGGCGGCGAACTGTCTGCCCTCATCAGAAAATACACTGGTCGCCATGAAGATCCCTTTACCCGCCGATTCGTGCGTCATGATACCAAAGAGCTCACGAATCGGTTTGACTCCAACCATACTATTCCAAGCCTTGCACTGTATGGCAAATTCCATGACGGTGGAATCATTGGCATAGACTCGCGCATCAAGGCCGCCATCAGGACCGTGGTTGACGGTTTCCACGCGCTTGCCGAGCACACGAAAATACTCAGCACAGAGCAGCTCGAACCTCTTCCATTCGATCCGACGCAAGAGTTCCAACGTCCACTCGGTGAGCTTGGTTTGAACACTGGGCTCAGATATGTCTGTAGTGGAAGCCAAAGATGGGGAGTTCCATTCGGGGTGTTGCCGACCTGGTGTTTTATCAGTTCGATTTGGAGCTGATTTAAAGGCTACTGACACATTCTTTTGCCGGAAGAAATTGACAAGGGCAATCAGTCCGAAGAACGCACCCACGATGTAACCGAATGGCTTGAACGATTGACCGAGTGTGTTAAGGATGGGGTTGCTCGCCGTGGTGGCGGGAATAATCCATTGAAAGGCAATGAACCCACCCACGGCAACGACCGCTGAAAACCACCACGGAGCGGCAAGAAATATATCGAGACCGGATTCTTTTTTTCTTCGAGCCATCGGGATGCCTGGAAATATCGGATTTGCGAACAAAGCACGCTACTGTTATTTGTAGAGTGTAGCCGCATTTGACTGCCTACATGGGACGCAAGCAAACTTTCACCAAGGGGCAGGACCGACCCTCTTCAGTCATACAGGCCGATACAGCCGACCGTCCGCTGCTCGGCCAATGGTGACGTTGGCGTTTCGATCTATTCGGTCCGCAGTGCGTGCAAGACCAGACGTTGGCACGGATAGGAAACTTGAACGACTGCTTTGATCAAGCTCACCGGCAAAAACCGACCCTGAGCGGTCTTTCACCATGTAGGTAAAATTTTCTCAATACCAAACGGACACTCGCGGCTGGATGAACGGTACAAAATGGTAAGACTGGTGTAAATCGGCGTCAGGCTGCCACGGTTGACAAGTAGCAGAAAACCCCTCATAGATATGCTTGACGTATCGCGTATCTTTACTATAAAATGAATCAAATGATCCAGAGTTATCGGGATAAGCGGACTCGGGCGTTTGCGGAAGGGAAGCGAGTCAAGGCTTTCAGTGGATTTGCACGGCAAGCGGAACTGCATCTCGATCAACTTGATGCGGCAACGTCACTTCTTGATCTTGATCTGCCAGGGAATCGACTCGAGCCCCTGAAAGGGGATCGTAAAGGTCAATACAGCGTCCGTATCAATGATCAGTGGCGAATATGTTTTGAATGGCCGAAAGGACAACGCGGCCCGTCCAATGTCGAAATCGTGGATTATCATTAGGAGGTACATTATGGGCCGTAGTGCCATTCATCCCGGCGAACACCTTGCCGAACAACTCGAGACGCTTAATTTAAGCGCGGCAGAACTTGGCCGCAGACTCAAAGTGCCTGCGAACCGCATCACGGAAATACTCAATGGCCAGCGTGCTATTACCGGGGATACGGCACTGCGACTTGGACATTTCTTCCATACCAGTCCGGCATTCTGGCTGAACTTGCAAGCTATCTATGAACTACGCCTAGCAGAACAAAAATCCGGCAGGGCAATCAAGGAGCTACCAACCTTGAACCGCCAGAGCAAGAAGGCACGTATGGGAAGCCAACCACGATTGGCATAAGTTATTCGTGTTTCGCCAATGTTCGGAGCTGGGCGCCGCGAAAGACCGGTCATGGCCGAACTTGGGCGTAAGACCAGTTGGCACGCACGCGTCTGCTTTATGAAGTAATAATTAGGTCGTCTAATTCTATTACTCTGCTCTAACATGTCTGAACCGCCTTCGCAAAACGGCTTCGGGCCGGACACGCCAGCGGCGAGGCATGCGGCGGACAACCTGAAGAGTGGATTTGCCGATCACTCTCAAGCCGCTTTTCTCCGTGCCAACCAAAGATCATACTCGGCCTGAATTCGCACCCACATTTCCGCTGTGGTACCAAGAACACGCTCAAGGACAAGCGCGAACTCTGGGGAAATGGACCTCTTCCCATTAACGATTTCGTTAATCTTACGAGGCGA
>Ga0315268_10000978_pt1 | contig 33300 bp, 32 predicted proteins | sample C1_top_MG_FD_204535 | JGI IMG/M metagenome (GOLD analysis project Ga0315268, IMG submission 204535) | Sediment microbial communities from Yellowstone Lake, YNP, Wyoming, USA - C1_top | ecosystem: Environmental > Aquatic > Freshwater > Lake > Sediment | place: USA: Wyoming | collected 2017-08-01
ACTGCTTCCAGTTTCAACTCCACTGAATATTTCCTCATTCCTTTTCTTCCAGACATAAAAGCACCTCCTGTGCTATTTTCTCACAGGAGGGCTTCCTTTTCGTGTCTGCTTTTTGGGGGTCAATTCACTCCACACGGAGAGGTTTTTTATATCAAATCATTCAACGCGAATACCGGTCCATCTTTACAAGCCATCTTCCAATTATGTCTGACAAACACCGCGCACACGCCGCACTCAGCGACTCCGCCGCACGGCATGGGCGTGGATATTAATATTTGCATTTCATGGATGAAGTACCCGCTTCCAACGCGGACTTTAGCCTGTTGACCAAGCCCAAGCCTTTCCCGCAACTGAGGCAAAGACGCGCGCGCTACATCCACAGCAATATAATCTGCCCATTTAACGACTTCATCCAACGCAGAAAACGGTTGGACTTCCACTTGCAAAGATAAGTCATCAGGCTGAGTATCAGATACAAGCGTCACAGCGGCTTCCTGCTTATAAGCCAAATTCGTCAAAGGCGCTAAGCGCGCTGAGAAATTATCCCATGCCACCAAAGCGACGCGCCGCGCAGATGATGGGATTACGAATCCATGACCAAGCGGTCCGCGTAGATGCAGGCGAGCGCCGGGAATCCACGCGGCGGGAATCGGCGGCGCGGCAAGAAAACCTTGAAGGTTGGATTCCGCTGAAAAAACGGGAACGGGCAAAGGCGCATCTGAACCGTCTACATGAGCAAGCAGATATTGTCCGGGCGCGGGAATCAGATTCGAGGCGCACAGAATCCGCGCGGCGGTTGATCCATCCAATAAAACTATTTCTTTCACCAATCCTTCGCCAATGTGCATGTGGTCATGCTATCATGGTTTGGATGATGAAACAAGCGTATAATAATGGAAACTTTTGTTTCGGAGGAAACATGAACATTTCTAGTTTACTGCAAGGAATCGCTTCGTTCGCCTGGCTGGGATTTGTGGGCGTGATCGTGCTGATCTTTATTCGCGTCAGCCGCAAAGAACCTACCAAAGGATTAAGTTCACTGGTGATCATTTTGCTGGTTGCCGCGATCTTACTAACCACCGTCGGCGCGGGATTGGTATTCCTGCAAGCCAATGAGTATGGCGTGGTGATCTCAGCCTTTGCGCCAAAAGGTTATCGCGAAGTAGCGTTGACCCCAGGTCTGCATTGGATCATTCCATTCGTTGAAAGCGTGCAAAAATATTCCATTGCGCGGCAAACGTATACGATGTCTTCTGTAGCCAGCGAAGGCGCACAGCAAGGCGACGACTCAATTCAGGCGCGCACAAAAGACGGACAACAAATTTTCATTGACGCTTCGGTCATTTATGCGGTGGATCCAACACAATTGATTCAGTTGCATACTCTTTGGCAAAACCGTTATGAAGAAAACGTAGTACGTCCGGTGGCGCGCGCGGCTATCCGCGACGCGGTCTCGCAATTTGGCGTGGAGGAATTGGTCAGTACCAAACGCGCCGAACTGGAGGCAGCCATCCGAGAGGAGATTCAAAAAGGCTTGAACGCCAACAATATCATCATGTCTGATTTCCTGCTTCGCAATATCCGCTTTAGCGACGAGTACGCCGCGGCGGTGGAGCAAAAGCAGATCGCAGAACAACAGGCGCAACAAGCCAAGTTTGTGGTTGAGCAAAAAAAGCAGGAAGCCGAGCAAGCCCGTCAGACCGCGCAAGGCGCGGCAGACGCGGCTGTGATCGCGTCGAAAGGCGCGGCGGAAGCGCGCTTGATCAACGCGCAAGCTGAAGCGCAAGCCAACACATTGTTGTCGCAATCGCTCACGCCTACGTTGTTACAATATCAATACATCTTGAAACTCGCGCCTGGCGTGCAGACGATCTTTATACCAAGCGGCAATCAATTCATTCTGCCGTTACCAAACACAACAACAACGACGCCTTAACATTAAAGGCGACAGTCGCTTTTGAAGAAGCGACTGTCGCCTTTTTGGAGACTTAGTGAACGAAACTCACCCATCTGGAAAACAAATCCGCTTGACCAGCCTATCTGCTTGCGCGGGCTGAGCGTCCAAACTAAGCGCGGACGCGCTGGCGCAGGTTCTGCGCCCCATGCAGGATGTATTCAATTCCGCTTCTTACCCGGACCTTTTGGTTGGTCTCACGGGACCTGACGACGCGGCTGTTTGGCGTTTGACTGAAGACCGCGCGCTCGTGGTCACCACGGATTTCTTCACGCCGGTTGTGGATGACGCTTATGATTACGGCGCCATCGCGGCAGCAAACAGTCTCTCCGATATTTATGCCATGGGCGGACAGCCTTTTCTTGCATTGAATATCGCGGCTTTGCCGGATGATTTACCGGTTGAAATTTCCATTGACATTTTACGCGGCGGCGCGGAAAAAGCGCGCGAAGCCGGCGTGGTTATCGCGGGCGGACATACCGTCAAAGATAAGGAACCAAAATACGGCTTGGTCGCGATCGGCTTCGTTGATCCGCGCAAGATGCTCACCAAAGGCGGTTTGCGCGCCGGAGATATTTTGGTGTTAACCAAACCAATCGGCTTTGGCGTAACGACCACAGCCCTCAAACAGGAAAGAGTCAACGATAAAGATTTGCACAAAGTCATAGATTGGATGAAGCGCTTGAACCATACCGCCGCGCGCGTCGCGCTGGAATATGGTCTGCGCGCAGGCACAGACGTCACCGGCTTCGGATTGTTGGGTCATGCAATGGAAATGGCGCAAGCGTCAAATGTTGGCTTGCAAATTGATAATAGAAATATCCCATTAACCAACGGCGCGCGCAGATATGCTGAAAAGGGATTTCTTCCGGGCGGCGCGTTCGATAACATGAAATATTTTGGCGGCAATATAAAATTCAGCGAAGCCGTGGATGAAACCGCCCGAATGTTATTATATGATCCGCAAACAAGCGGCGGATTGTTGTTGGGTGTGCCTGCTGAAAAATTGGATGCCTTTGAAGAACGCACACAAAGTCTGGGACAAGCCATGTGGGTGATCGGGTCTGTTGTAACAGGAGCAGGCATCGAGATTAGTTAAGAAGCGATTTACAAGTAAAATAATATCTGTCGCAAATAATTGCATCAAAAAAAATCATGTCTGAAATCCCCGTAGAAATTAATTTCACCAGCGGTCTCCTCGCAATCGCCATATTACTTTTATTGAATGGCGTACTTGCCATGGCTGAGACCGCGCTGCTTTCTGTTCGCAAGACGCGCCTGCAAAATCAGAGCAACAAAGGGAACGCGCGCGCAGGCGTCGTTTTGAAATTGACCGAAAATCCCAACCAGTTTTTATCTGTCATTCAAATCGGCATCACGTCCATTGACTTGTTGATCGGCGCGTTGACCGGCGCGACGCTGGGCGTGTGGATCAACGGCGAGTTGGATAAATTCCCCAGCCTGCAACCTTATAGCGGAACAATCGGCTTGCTTGTGAGCATATTGCCGATCACATATCTTTCTCTCGTGTTGGGCGAACTGGTCCCCAAACGACTGGCTTTGCGCGATCCTGAAACGGTCTCTGGAATTATCTCGGCGCCGATGATGTTTTTCTCCAAAGTGTTTTCTCCATTTGTGCGCCTGCTCAGTTTTTCGACAGATTTTATTTTGCGGCTGATGGGAGTCAAACCAAGTATAGACCTGCCGGTTACCGAAGAAGAACTTCATCTATTAATAGATCAAGGCACACAAGCGGGAGTCTTTGAAGAATCCGAACAGGATATGGTGGAAGGTATTTTCAGTCTCGGCGATTCACGCGTCTATTCGCTGATGACGCCGCGCACCGAACTGGTCTGGCTGGACGTAACAGATTCCATCGAAGATATCCGCCAAAAAATTGCCGACTGTCCATATTCGCGTTTTCCCGTCAGGCAGGATTCCCTTGAAAACATTGTTGGCATTGTAAAATCACGCGACCTTTTGGTTGAAAGTTTATCAGGCAAAGAGATAGATATAAAAACCCTGCTCAAACCGGCGTTTTTTATTCCTGAAACCATGTTCGCTTCGCGCGCCCTCGAACTCTTTAAAGAAAAAAATACCGAACTTCTTTTGGTCGTTGATGAATTCGGAGGTTTGCAAGGCTTGCTCACGATCAACGATATTTTGGAAGAAATTGTCGGCGCTATGGAATTCGAGGAACCGCAAGCCACTCAACGGCAGGATGGTTCGTGGCTGCTGGACGGCATGTTGGAAGTGGATGAATTCAAAGAACTATTTGACTTCAGTTCGTTGCCGCATGAAGATGAATATGAAACATTAAGCGGTTTCATTATGACTTCGCTTGGACGCGTACCACAAGCCGCAGATAACTTCGACTGGAATGGCTTTCGCTTCGAGGTGATGGATATGGACGGACGCCGCGTGGACAAGGTACTTGTCACCACATTACCCAAACCGCATATTTCGTCCTGAGCGTAGTCGAAGGACAGATCTAAGCGAAAATCCTAACTTCTTAAACATGACAAACTTCTCTTTTATATCCCGCCGTTCGCCTGTCATGGGACTTAACGGGATGATCGCTTCATCCCAACCTTTGGCTTGCGCGGCGGGACTGAACATTCTCTCCGCTGGAGGCGCCGCGGCTGACGCGGCAGTGGCGGTCGCCGCGGCGCTCAACGTAACCGAACCAACCTCAACAGGAATCGGGGGCGATATGTTCGCGCTGTATTACGACGCGCACACAAAACAAATCTCCGCGCTTAATGGTTCGGGACGCGCGCCATCATCTCTTACGCTTGAACGGTTGCAAAAAGAAGGCATCACAGAATTACCGCCGTTTCATCCATATACAATCACCGTACCCGGCGCGTGTGCCGGTTGGTTCGACCTGGTCGAAAAACACGGCAGGCTGACAATGAATCAAATCCTTGCGCCCGCGATTAAACTCGCGGAAGATGGATTCCCTGTCGCGCCCATCGCCGCGCATTTTTGGGAACGCGGCGTAAATCGTCAACTTAAATCATCATTGAATGGAACCGAATTAACCATCGAAGGGCGCGCGCCGCGCGCCGGCGAAATATTCCACAACCGCGGCTTGGCACGTACCTTTCGCAAGATTGCAGATGAAGGCAAACGCGCATACTATGAAGGCGAAATTGCAGAATCAATTGCAAAGGTTATTCAGGAATCTGGCGGCTGTTTAACGGTTGACGATCTCGCCGCGCATCGTTCCACGTGGGATGAACCGATCTCGGTTGATTATCGCGGCTATCGCGTTTGGGAATGTCCGCCAAATGGACAGGGACTCGCGGCGCTGTTGGCGCTGAATCTGCTTGAAGGATTTGATCTCGCTTCGCTTCCGCCGTTATCAACAGAACGTTTGCATTTGCAAATCGAAGCGATGCGACTGGCTTTTGCGGACGCGCGCTGGTACGTGGCTGACCCAAAATTCTTCGACATTCCTTTGAAGGAATTATTATCCAAAGCATACGCGGACGAAAGACGCAAACTCATTAATCCAAAACATGCCGCGCTCGATCAAAAACACGGAACTCCGGTAACATCCTCCGGCACAGTTTATTTTTCTGTCGTGGATAAAGATGGAAACGCCTGTTCATTTATCAACAGTAATTACATGGGATTCGGTACCGGCATCGTACCAAAAGGCTGGGGATTTTCATTACAAAACCGCGGACACAATTTTAGTCTTGAAGCGAATCATCCAAACTCACTTGAACCGCGCAAACGTCCCTATCACACCATCATCCCCGCCATGGCGACGCGCGCGGATGGAAGTTTGTTTGCATCGTTTGGCGTAATGGGCGGATTTATGCAGCCGCAAGGACACATGCAAGTCTTCTCCGCGCTCGTAGACGATGGCATGGATCCACAGTCCGCGCTGGATATGCCGCGCTTTTGCATTGAACCAGTTGAAGATGGCGGTTGGACAAGTCTCGAAGAAGGCATTGATAAAAAGGTAATTGCATCTCTTACCAAACGCGGACATCCAACGAAATTGGTAACAGGCTGGGAACGCGCGGCGTTTGGGCGCGGACAGGTCATCGTCCGCGAAAGAAGCGGGGTTCTCATCGCCGGTTCCGATCCGCGCGCAGACGGCTGTGCGATGACACTATAATTAATTACAAGGAAAACTATGCCAGCAACAAAATCGAAAATATCCGCACAGCTTGCCCTATTCGCCGCGCTCTTTCTTTTTTCAGGCGCGGCAGGATTAATCTACGAAATCATTTGGGAACGTCTGCTCGAATTATATTTCGGCGTAACAATGACTTCGATCACGCTGATCGTTTCCGCGTATATGGCGGGGCTGGGATTAGGTTCGCTCTTTGGCGGGCGGCTCACTCAAAAACTAAAAACGCCGCTTTTGATTTATGGTTTATTGGAAATAGGAATTGGCGTCTTCGGCTTGATCAGCCCAATTTTATTGAACTGGATTGGACGGTCAACAGCGGGCAGTCCTTACTGGCTGGTCTTTATCTTAAGTTTTGCCTTTTTGCTCGCGCCCACTTTTTTAATGGGCATGACATTGCCCTTGCTTTCTCAGGCATTCATTAACCGCGTGGAAACATCCGGTCAAATAGTCGGTTTGTTATACGGCATCAACACACTCGGCGCCGCGTTCGGATGTTTACTGGCAGGTTATGTTCTTATCGGGAAATTCGGCTTCGATGGCGCTTCGCTGGTCGCAGTGATATTCAACGTTGGCGTTGGCTTGATCGCGGCGCTTGCTTCGCGCTGGATCAGTTTTCCAATCTCCAACCCGTCAACGCAATCCACGACAAAGAACGCGTCAACATATTGGACATATCGTCAAATCCTCTTTACATCATTTTTGGTCGGCTTCATTGGGCTTGGCTTTGAAATGTTATGGATCAGAATCCTGCACATCATTAACAAGAATACCTCTTATGGATTTGCATCCATTCTTTTCGTATTCTTGATCGGTCTTGCCATTGGCGGTTATTACTGGGGACGCCGCGCCGATTTAGCGCCGGATATTGAAAAACTATTCTGGCAATTGGAAGTAAGCGTTGGCATTATTGCCTCGCTTGTCCTTCTTTACCTTTGGATTTCACTTAACTCTCATATCTACTTTCCCGGATTAAGCGACTTTTCATTTATGCAAAAGCCCGCGCCTCCTTTTGTGGCGGTGAATGATGTGTTCGTTTTTTCGCGGCGGCAAATGCTCATCAGCCTGTTTAATTATTTTCTTCCCATTCTTGTGATCGTCCTGCCCGCAAGTTTTATCATGGGTGGCGGCTTGCCCATTTTAGATCGCATCGCCATTAATAGTCCCGAAGTAGCTGGCAGAAAAATCGGAGATATACATCTCGCGAATATTATTGGCTCAGTCTTTGGGAGTCTCGTCATCAGTTTTTGGATGCTGCCAAATCTCGGCACTGAATGGACTCACAAAGCCCTTGTCCTGCTGGGACTCACTTTTCCTGTTTTCTACTTCATGCGGAAATCAAATCGCTTCTTTCGGGACCCGGTATCTGTCGCCGTTATATTGACTGCCGCCGCGCTTCTGCTTTTTTTGCCCAACAAAGGTCAACTCTATCCGCGCTTGTTTGAGACCGTAACTGGAAATAAAGCCGTCACACTTGAGTCAAGCGACAGTGTAGTTACTCTGACGTTTGATTCCACAGCCAAACCCAACTGGTTATGGATTGGCGGAGAGACCAATAGTTTTTATCCGCCAGATGGAACGTATGAAAGCCGCGGCATTTTATGCGCGGGAGCCAGTCAGCCAAAACGTGTTTTGATCATCGGCATGGGCGGAGGCGTGGCGTCTCGTTTCTTCCAAACCATTCCAGATATTCAGGAAATCGTCATCGTGGAATTAATGGCGGATCTGGGCGATTTACTTTACGACAATGTCGAACTCACCAAACCGGTTTTTGACGATCCGCGCGTTCGCTACATCGCCGACGATGGTCGCCGTTATCTTTACGCGCATCCCAACGACAAATTTGACGTCATCTTTGCAGACCCATTACGCTGGTATTCATCGGGTCACAATAATTTATATTCGCTGGAAGCCATGCAGTTATATCAAGCGCATTTGACAGAAACTGGCGTTTTCTGCGCGTATGTAGATCAACTGCACGCCCTGCCGTTCACTATCGCGCAGGTATTCCCTGAAGTGGATCAATTCGCTTTTCGCGCAGTCATCGCAAGCAATCAAAAAATTCAATACAATCTCCCTTACATGGAATCCATTGAACAAAATTATGCCGCCGAGATGAGCGCTTTCCTAAAGCCTGGAACGGAAAAAAAACTTTCACCCAAATATTTGCTCTCCGAGTTTTTACGCGACCGCGCGCAAATCATCACAGACGAAAAGAAATCCCCGATCCTATCCGATCTCAAACCCGAACTGGAATATTATTTCTTGAAACCGCCAATCAAGAAAGCTATTTGGCTAAAAGGTGATTTTCGTACAATACTCATTCCGCGTATTCAGACCTGTGATCAAATCTGTCAGCAGGAAATTTTCGACCTCACATCTAAAAAGCCATGAACAAATCAATCAAAGGAGTTTGAAACATGAGCGCTTACGTAATCGTAGATATTGAAATCACAGACCCCGAAGGCTATAAAGAATACGTCAAACTTGCGCCTCCATCCATAAAAATATTTGGCGGACGCTACATCGCGCGCGGTGGACAGAATGAAACGCTCGAAGGCGAATGGTACGCGAAGCGGTTGGTGATCCTTGAGTTTCCATCTTTCGATCAGGCAAAAGCATGGTTGAACTCAGATGAATACGCGCCAGCCCGCGCTCTTCGGCATAAATATGCGAAAACAAATATGGTGGTTGTGGATGGAATGTGAATTAGATTATTTTTGTACGCGATAGGGAATCAACAAGAGAAAACCAACCGCGATAAAAACCTGTCCAATAATAACCCCCAAAGCCTGCCATGGTCCGAAATACGGTATCATGGGCGGAGGCTGTGAGCCAAGCCCAAACACATCCGCCATGCCTGCAAAAACGGCGATAACATAACCGGTACTCACCAAACGTAAACCAATATCCGCGGCGATGGAACGTTGTTTCCCCTTCCATAAAGCCAGCAAGGCGATATAGCCGCCAAAACAGATCAGCGCCAAGCCAACCAAAAAGACCGAGATCTGCACAAAACCTATGACTATACTGCGGTCCCAGCCCAGCCAACCGGGTTTGGCTCCCACAATAAAGACGAACAATCCGAATAGCGTAATAAATAATCCCACACGAATACGGATTTGTGACGGCGATTCAAATCGTCCGGTATCAACCAAAGCTACAGCGGGAAAATTACTATTTTGATTCATGTGGAAGGCAAGTCTCGTTTCAAACGCGCCAGCCAGTTGCCGCCAAGAATATTCGTAACGTCTGTTTCAGAGTAACCGCGTGTAATCAAAAGCGGCTTGAGGTCATGCAGGTCGGCAATTGTATCCATGCCATGTGGAATTGATTGTAATCCGAATCCGCCATCGAAATCGGAGCCGATCCCGGCATGTAATGAATTGCCGGCAACCTGACAGACGTGATCAATATGCGCGGCTAAAACATCCAAAGGAACTTCTTCGCGGCGATTTTTTCCGCGCTTCCAACCGGCAACCAGATAACTATTGAACGGGACCAAACCGACGACACCATCGCGTTCAACGATTCCGCGGATCACACGGTCAGAAAACTGACGATTCCCTTCGGAGTTTGGCATAAGCGCCTGACAATTTGCATGTGTGCCAATAATTGGACCACGATACAAGTCAAGCGCTTGCAGAGCGGCTTGTTCATCCATGTGACTGAGGTCCAGTGTGAAGTTGAAATCAGCCATTGCTTTGAGCAGGATTCGTCCATCGTCGGTCAACGGACCGGGTTCTTTCCAACCGCCGCTATAACGCGTCCCAACCCAGGCGGGACCGATCAAACGTACGCCAAGCTCATGCCATTCGCGCAGTTCATCCGGTTTGCGGATACAGTCCGCGCCTTCAATGAGAAATACCAAGCCAACGGGATGACCGGTCTCTTTCGGGGTTTGCCAATCTTCAAGATGGCGCGCCAGCTCCGAGTTTGAGCGGATGATGCGGAATTTATCCGGGTGAGAATCGGCTAGTTGATGATAAAGCTGTCCTTGTCCGCGATAGAGGCGATGGGCTTCGTCAAAAGTCTTGTAGACTTGAGTCTCGGCTTCGCTGGTCTTGCGCCGTTCAGGACAGGCAAAAAGAGTGGAAAATACAATGGCAACCTGACCGCGTTGATAATCGTGCCAGCCGATTGTACAATCTCCGTTTTCTTCCACGATCTTCGAGCCTGCTTCAAGGCGGCGCGTTTCCATTGCGGAACGTGTATAGTCGCGTCTGTAAGTGAGCATATTCCATGCAAGGTCTGCGTGTGCGTCAACAATAAGATTCATAATTGTTCCAGTTAGAGAAGAGCGCACCCTTTGGTGCGCTCTGTTTATTTTTATCCTTCTTTTTCTTCCCTATTTTCGTCAGGTTGACTTTTATCTTCGGGTTCGTTATCATCTTCGTTGCGGAATTCTTCTGCGAGCATTTTGAAGTCTTTATCCGCAAAGGCAGCGGAGTCAACCTTGCGAAGACTGAGTCCGATGCGGTGATTTTCAGGGTCAATGCGGATCACACGCAGGGTTTTGACTTCGCCCTCTTTAAGGACTTCCTTGGGATGCTCAACACGGTTTTCACTAAGTTCAGAGATGTGGATGAGACCTTCGATATCGCCTTCAAGACGGGCAAAGGCGCCGAATTTGGTGAGGCGCGTAATTGTGCCTTCAACAAGTTGACCGACGCTAAAACTTTCAACGCGCGATTTCCACGGGTCTTCCTGAAGTGCGCGCATGGATAAGCCGATGCGCCTCTTTTCAAGGTCAATGTTAATTACCTTAACCTTGACTTCCTGACCAATTTCAAGCATTTCCTTGGGATGTTGAAGGCGATCCCATGAAAGTTCGGAAAGATGGACAAGACCATCCGCGCCATTGACATTGACGAATGCGCCAAATTCAGCGAGGCTGGTAACGCGTCCGGTATAAACTTTACCTTCTTCCAATTCGCCGATGACGCGATCTTTCATGGACGAGCGGCTTTCATTTCCAGTAGAGCGCTCAGAAAGGATCAGACGGCGGCGTTCGCGATCCACTTCAATGATACGGACAGAGATCGGCTCTCCAACCATCTTTTGCCAGCGCGCTTCAGGCGTATCGCCTGAAGACATACTGCGACGCATCGGGCTGATCTGGGATGATGGCAAAAAGCCGCGCAACCCGCCGACAGGCACGATCAAACCGCCTTTGTTGAAACCGATGATCTTACTCTCGGTCACGGTTTCATCGGCGATCATCTTGCCCGCGTTATCCCAGGAAAGTTGTTCCTGCGCGCGCTTGAACGAGAGAACGATATTGCCTTCCGAGTTCTCAGGATTGACAACATATACATTGATTTCCTGCCCAACTTGAAGAGCGGCGCGCTCCTCTTCGGTGAGCTGTTCTAATTCGCGGCCGCTAATCACACCCTCAGACTTGGCGCCAATACTTACCAATACCTGACTCGCGCCGATACTGGCAATAACTCCTTTGCGGATCTCGCCGGCTTGCGGCAAGTCTACGCCAAGAGATTCAGTCTGGAGAAGTGACTCCATAGTTTGACTGTGGTTAATTTGGTCATCCTGTGGGTTCGCGTCCGCGGCCCCCTGCCCAGTCAGGGCATTGTTCTGATCAATCACTGATAGACTCCGGTTAACAAGAAATATAGTAGCGATTATAAAGGCGAATGTATAACTTGGCAACCCCGATTTTGTCCAATCTGAAATGGTACAATCTTCTCATGCTTTCCCCCATGACGATTGTTGAAAAATATATCCGTAAACACCTGCGTTATAACATATCCGCTAATCTACTGGATGGCGGAATGTTTGGGTTTGCTTTAGGCTTCGCTTCCTTTGGGACCATCCTGCCCCTCTTCGTTGCATCCATGACAAACTCCGCGACTCTCATTGGTCTTGTGCCTGCCATCCATTCAGCAGGTTGGTTATTGCCGCAATTATTTACCGCCAACCATACCGCGCGCCTGCGTCGTTACAAACGGACAGTCATGCTGGCAACCATCCATGAACGGCTTCCATTTTTAGGGCTTGCCATTATCGCCTTACTTCTGCCGAAGATTGGTCTACGCGTCGGATTAATATTCACCTTTATCATGCTGATCTGGCAGGGATTAGGCGGCGGAATTACCGCCAATTCATGGACAAGCATGATCTCGAAAATTATTCCGCCCGAAATACGCGGCACATTTTTTGGATCACAAAGCGCAGTTGCAAATTTATTTATCAGCGCCGCCGCGGTGTGCGCCGGTTATTTATTGAACTGGCTCGATTCTCCCTTCGACTTTATGGCTTGCTTCCTCATCGCAAGCTTTTTCTTCGCCGCTTCCTGGTTCGCGCTTAACCTGACGCGCGAACCGGAAGATACCGAAAAAGTGATCGAAGAAAATCAATTTCCCTTCTGGCATAACGCGAGCCGCATCTTAAAACGGGATATGAACTTCAACTGGTTTCTGGTTGCGCGCTTCCTTTCGCAATTTGCCACCATGGGTTTTTCATTCTACATCATTTACGCCTTGCGCCGATTTAATATGACCGTAGTGACAGCAGGTTACTTTACTGCCACACTGACCATCTCACAAACAATCGCGAACATCGGCATGGGCTGGTTGGGAGACCGTATCGGTCATCGCTGGATGTTGATCCTGGGCGCGGTCGCGGCAATGTTCAGTTCCCTGCTGGCATGGTCGGCTTTATCCATTACATGGTTCTTCCCCATTTTTTTTCTATCAGGACTCGCCAACGTTTCCATTTGGACAATCGGCATGGCAATGACCGTGGATTTCAGCAATGAAGCCGAGCGTCCATTTTACATTGGTCTCTCACAAACGCTGACCGCGCCCGCCACCATTATCGCGCCGCTCATCGGCGGATGGATCGCAGACACATCCGGCTTCATTCCAACTTTTGCCATTTCAACAATCATATCCATTGTTATGATGGGAATTTTATTTTTGCTTGTAAAAGATCCGCGTATTGCATGGAAAAAGATATAGACAGCGACGGTCTGTGATCTAAACACACATCGGGTAAAATAGTCAGATATGACTTCTGATTGGAATATTTGGCAAAATTCAAAATCTCTTAGCGTAACGCTCGTCTCGACATTTATCCTGTGGATAATGGTCAATATGGGGATATTAACCGTCTTCACGCATCTCGCCCAAACTTTTGGCTTGCGCTTTGATCAATATGCCTTTATCTCTCTTTTGCTTTTTCTGACGATCTCCAGCGGAATCTTTTGGCGCTTAAAAAAACAATGGGTTGAAATTAAAACAAAAGATGCGACAGTTTTACTGGCGGTTATTTTTATCGCCCTGCTCGGCGCGTTCGTCTCGCTCTCCATGCGCCGCATCGGACGCTTCATTCCCGACGAATATTATTACGGTACAAATCCAGCCTACTACGTTCAACATCCAACTTCAAAGATGGATTTCAAGTTATTATTTTTTTATAGCGGCGGACAACCTTTTTACAGCGTCAGCTATCTCACAGCCACCGCGTTCGATTACATCCTGGGCGTTTTTTCCTATCTGACAAAAATCCAATTTATAAAAGTTTATTACGAACTTGGCGGCGGACTGGGCGGATTTCTGATTCCAATTTCCATTTTTCTCGCGCTTTCATGTTTTACGCGCAACACTACCAGCGCCGCGCTGGGAACATTTTTCACCACGCTAAGCATTTTTCTGCTCGCCGAAACCGTATGGACTCCCGGCGGTTATTCTTTCATCCGCGCCTTTGAAGGCAAAGTCATCATGCTCTTCGCAGGGATTCCGCTATTTATCTATTATTCACTCAAATATTTTGCTGAGCCTCGCATCACATATTACGCATCACGCATTACGCCAATCATTCCTCTCTTCTTCCTTATCACCGCGCTCACAGGCATGAGTACATCCGCCTTTATGATTTTCCCCATCCTCGCCGCGATAATTTTTGTCTCTTACTGGCTGACATTTAGGAAAATTTTCGCATCATTCCGTGATGTCGTGGAACGCGGCATCTTCTATCTTTTATCCTTTTCCTATCTTTTCTACTTTGCCATCTTTGTAGCTCTGCGCGATAAAGTGGATACTGCCCTCGCCATAAATGTCAGCAATGGATACACCGACTCCGTTCGCGAATATCTTGTCGGATATTACAATCCATCCATTCCGCTTACGCCAATCTTATTAATTATTTTCTCGTTTGCCATTCTCTTTATAACAAAAGGCAAACTTCGGGCGTTCCTCACTTTGTGGATGGGAATCGTTCTTATGACGATTCCCAATCCAATTATCGCAAAATTTTTACTAAACCTTTTTCGCGGTATTTATTTCCGTTTGATGTATATATATCCATTTCCGCTTATCATCGGCATTTCCGTCGCGGCTTTATATGAGATAACAAGTCAAACGACGCGCAAGAAGATTATTTGGGCAATGGCTTCTTTGGCTTTTTGCGCGATTCTTTTTCTCTCGCCGTCCTCACTTTTTGTCAGCGACCGTTATACTTGGGGCGCTTGGTCATCATACAAGGAAAACGAATCCGCTTTTGAAATTGTGAACGCCGCGCCGCATGGATTGATGGTCGCGCCTTATCCCATTTCGGGCGCGGTGCGGATGATTGACACGGATTTCGACCAGCTTATCACGCGTGACGACCACATGGATGTATATCTTAATCTGCAAAACCGAGGCGCTGAAGCAAAACTCCGTATGCGCGCCAGCGATTTTTTAGACGGTAAAGCTCAGGAATATGATTCGTTTGTTCGCTTAATGGACATGTATCCTGATGTACAATCGGTTGTGTTTTATCGTAAAATATTTTATAGACAGGAATATACTGAAACTGCAAAACAACTTGTCAATCTTATGCAAACTTTGGGATTCGCCAATCGTAAAGATTTGGACGATACAGTGGTCTTCTGGAAATAGGAAAAACTTATGAAAAATTTTGTCGGATACAAATGCTCGTTGTGCGGCGCGGAATATCTGCAAGGTCAGGTTACTTACACCTGCCCAAAAGACGGCGGCAACCTGGATGTCGTCCTGGATTATGACGCCATCAAAAAGAAATTTCAACCCGAAGATATTACTTCGCGGGCTGAATCTTCACTGTGGAGATATTTGCCTCTTTTACCTGTCAGCGAACCCCCAGGCGATTCGACGCCTCTCCACGCCGCCGGCTGGACTCCCGTTTTCCATTTACCGCGGCTTGCCAAAAAGCTGAGACTGGAACACGTCTGGCTGAAAGATGAGGCGCGTAATCCCACCGGTTCTTTCAAAGACCGCGCCAGCGCCATCGTAGTGGCGCGCGCGCAGGAAATTAAAGCCGATGTTATCGTAGCCGCATCTACCGGAAACGCGGGCGCGGCGCTGGCGGGCATGTCTGCCGCGATTGGACAAAAGGCGATTATCTTTGCCCCCAAATCCGCACCGCCTGCCAAAGTGGCTCAACTACTTATTTTTGGAGCAAGGGTATTTCTTGTCAACGGCACTTATGACGACGCATTCGATCTGGCTGTGAAAGCCTCGAAAGAATTTAAATGGTATTGCAGAAACACCGGCTATAACCCATTTACCGTTGAAGGGAAAAAGACAGCCGCGTTTGAAATCTGGGAATGGTGGCAGGAGACGCACCGCGCCTGGCATGACGAGATCGGAGAAGACGCCGACCACGCGCCTCTTACCATCTTTGTTTCGGTTGGCGATGGGAATATCATCTCAGGAATCCATAAAGGTTTCAAAGACCTGCTCGCGCTTGGCTGGATTCCTCGTATGCCGCGCATTATCGGTGTGCAAGCTGAGGGTTCCGCCGCGATTGCAAATGCGTTTCATGCCAACACAGAAGTTATTACTCCGGTCTCTGCCACTACAATCGCGGATAGCATTTCTGTTGACCTGCCGCGTGATGGAGTCCGCGCGGTGCGCGCGGCAATGCAAACAGGCGGAACTTATGTTACGGTTTCAGACGATGAAATCCTCAAGGCAATCGCGGAACTCGGTCAGGTTGGCGTTTTTGCGGAACCAGCCGGGGCAGCCGCGTACGCCGGATTGGTACGCGCGGCAGATTTGGGCTTGGTCAGAAGCGCCGATCCAATTCTGGTATTGAGTACCGGAAGCGGACTCAAAGATATCCGCGCGGCGATGCAGGCTGTATCTGCCGCGCCGGTCATTGAACCGACTTTGGATGCAGTGAAGAAACTAATATGAACAATCAAAACGAACCTTGGAGTCCGCCGTTTCGATATATTGTCGGACTCTTAATTTTCATTGGTTTCGCGGCATTATTGATCTATGCGCGCGAAGCGGTAAAGGCGCTGGTGATTGCCGCGTTCGTCGCATATTTGATCAGCCCCGCTGTTTCATTATTAGTGCGTAATACAAAACTTTCGCGTACAGCCGCGGTGAACATTGTATATTTTTCATCGTTGATCGTGCTGGTGGGCGTGCCTGCTACATTGACGCCGATCTTTTTCGATGAAATAAAAATTGTCGCGCAAGACGTGTTGGATCTGTCAAAAGAAGTCAGCGGCACACTTTCGCACCCCGTACAATTTGGCGGAATGATTTTTCATTTTGAACAAGTTGGAGAAAGTTTGGCTCATTTGCAAGATGCGGTACTCACGCCGTTACCCGAAGAAGCGCTGGCATGGCTAGAGACGACATCTGTAAGCGTCTTGTGGTTCTTGGTGATTATTGTGAGTGTGCATTTGTTCATGACCGAGTGGCCGCGTATGCGCGACTGGCTGGTTGAGCTTGCCCCGCCTGCATATCGCAATGATATGCGCGAGTTATACAAACGCCTGCGCCAGGTGTGGATGGCGTACCTGCGCGGCCAAATTGTGTTGATGATCATTGTTGGACTTGTCTTCACGATTGCATGGATTATTATCGGCATTCCCGGCGCGCTTGTGCTGGGAATGTTGGCGGGACTTTTCACACTCGTGCCGGATGTTGGTCCGTTTATAGCAGCGGGACTGGCAGTGGCTGTTGCCCTCCTGGAAGGTTCAAGCTGGATTCCGTTCCCGAATTTTTGGGTGGCGGTAATTACTTTTATAACTTACCTTGTCCTGATAGGTTTGAAGAATTTTCTCTTGCGTCCATATATCATGGGACGCAGCGTTCACATGAATGAAGCGTTGATATTCATCGCCATTATGATCGCGACAATTTTGGAAGGTATCATGGGCGCGTTGCTGATTGTGCCTCTGATGGCTTCGGTAGCTGTGATCTTTGAATACCTGCGCCGCCGTGTGCTGGGATTGCATCCATTTGCAGACGATGGCAGTACGCCATTTATCGCGCCGCCAGGAGAAATCATTCCGCCGCGTCGAATCTTTATCCGCAAACGAAACGGACGAAAAAAGGAACTATGAAAATAATTTACTCCATTATCGCGCCCATCTATAACGAAATAGATAACATCGCCGAGTTATACCGCCGCGTCAAAGAAGTGATGGATTCTTCCAAAGAGTCCTGGGAACTAATTCTCGTGGACGATGGCTCAACCGACGGCTCAACCGAAAAAATCCGTGAGCTGGCTCGCGCCGATAAAGCTGTTCGCCCCGTAATCTTTGCGCGCAACTTTGGGCATCAGGTCGCCATCACCGCGGGCTGGGACTACGCGCGCGGCGACGCGGTCATCATCATTGACGCGGATCTGCAAGATCCGCCTGAAACCATCCTTGAACTTGCAAAAAAATGGAAGGAAGGTTACGAAGTCGTTTATGCCGTGCGCGCCGAACGCGAAGGCGAATCGTGGTTCAAGAAATTTACAGCCGCCGCGTTCTATCGCATTATCTACAGCATCACCGATGTAAAAATTCCAGTGGATACCGGCGACTTCCGCTTAATGGATCGTAAAGTGGTGGATGTGCTTAAGCAGATGAAAGAACGTCATCGTTTTCCGCGCGGCATGTCTGCCTGGGTGGGATTCAAGCAAATCGGCGTGAAATACAAACGCGCCGCGCGCGTGGCAGGCGTGACGAAATACCCATTCCGCAAAATGCTCAAACTGGCATTGAACGCCATCACCGGATTTTCCTATTTCCCTTTGCAGGTCGCAACTTATTTTGGATTCTTCGCGGCAGGAGTTGCCATCCTCGCCATTCCAATTGTGGCGTATATGCGCATGATGGGGTCAGGCGCTTTCTATGGTCAAGCCACCACATTGATCGCGGTGCTGTTTCTTGGCGGCGTACAATTAATTTCATTAGGCATCCTCGGCGAATATATTGGCAGACTCTATGACGAAGCCAAAGGCAGACCTTTGTACATTGTCCGCGAAGCGCCGGAAAAGAATTAGTCAGTTAGTAGTCTCATGGTTTTATAGTCAAACGTTTAACGTTGAACGTTAAACGTTTTTTCATCTTTCATAATTCATCCTTCATAATTCCCATGTCCCTTTCCTTCTTCAAAGACCGCGCCTTCATCCGTGAATTGCTTATCATCGCAATTCCCATTTCATTCCAACAACTCATCAACGCTTCGCTCAACATGATAGACGTCATCATGGTCGGACAGTTGGGAGAATCTGCCATCGCCGCGATGGGTTTATCGAATCAAGTTTTCTTTGTGCTGATTCTGATTCTCTTCGGCACGACCAGCGGCATGGCAATCTTCACCGCGCAATTTTGGGGCAAGCAAGAGATCGAACCGATCCGCAAAGTATTGGGCATGAGTCTGATCACCGCCACTTTCTTCGCGCTTCTTTTTTCCCTCGCGGCGCTTCTCATCCCCGAAACCGTGCTTGGCTTATACACAACCGACGCCGAAGTCATCAGGCTTGGGAGCAGTTATCTCCGCATCGTCGGCTTCACCTACGTTCCCATCGCCATCGCCACGTCATACATCGCCGTTTTGCGGAGCATTCAACTCATCCGTATCAGCGTCGTCGCAACCGTTTCTGCTTTAATCTTCAAGACCATTTTAGGATATGGATTGATCTTTGGAATCGGCGGACTGCCTGCAATGGGAGTGCGCGGCGCGGCGATAGGAACCGCTTCCGGCTGGACCCTTGAACTAATTCTGCTTATCATCCTTATCTACACCCAGAAGACTCCTCTCGCCGCCAACCCGTTGACATTTTTCTCTTTCGACCTTTCCTTCTTTGCGCGCGTAATCAAAACAGTATCGCCCGCCGTCGCCAATGAAATGTTTTGGTCAGTAGGCATTACCACCTATAATGCCATCTACGCGCACATCGGCACAGATTCCATCGCCGCGATCAACGTCAACGCGACGATAGAAGAACTTGGCTTTGTCGTCTTTATGGGACTTGGCAGCGCCAGCGCGGTGATGGTTGGCAATCGTATCGGCGCGGGGAAAAAGGATGAAGCATACGAAACAGTCCGACGCGTGACAATTATGGGAATAATATTTGCACTCGGCATTGGCGCCATTATTTTCTCCCTGCGCGATGTTATTGTTGGACTTTACGACCTTTCCCCAAGCGGCGTGAACAATGTCCGCTGGCTGTTGCTGATGATGGCTTGCACATTATGGATCCGCATGTTCAACTTCTCAGTCTTTGTCGGCGCATTACGCGCGGGCGGCGACACGCGCTTCGCGTTAGTCATGGAGATATGTTCCATTTGGCTCATCGGCGTCCCTGCCGCGTATATCGGCGCGTTCGTGTTTCACCTGCCAGTCTATTGGGTTTATCTCATGGTGATTCTGGAAGAGGTCGTCAAAGCCTTTGTCAGCGCGTGGAGGTTTAGGTCGCGCAAATGGATCCATGATTTAGTGAATATGTAGTTTTATTTCGCAAGGCTTATTTTCAACATCGTGTTTTCCACCTTTTTTCTATTTGCCTGCCAGCGGAAGAATAAGAACATCAATCCATATTTTTTCTTCATCAAACTTTCAACATGTTGCATGGCTTCGGGGGAATCATCCGCCATTGCCTGCGCGCTGAGCCACTCGCCGCGCGGTTCACCAGTTGCCGTAGATGGAACGACGCGCACCAAGCCGTCCCTGCGAATCCGCTTGGCTTTGCCGGACCCAGCCTGGGTCCAGATGTGAAGCGTTTCTCCATCCTGTACAAACCAGACAGGAGTCTTGACTCCCTGTCCATTTTTGCGAAAGGTTTCGATGTTCAAATATTTTTGTTTTTCAAATTGTTTGAGTGTCATGCGAGTCCTTTAAATTATTAATTCGTCATCAACTTAACATAAATTTCTTCCAGCGCCGATTCTTTCATGGACAAATCTGCCAGCGCCCATTTATTTTCTGAAACCGTTTCGAGCATCGCCGCGATGTCGTCTACTTCCGCCGCGCGGAAAATATAATTTCCGTCCACCATTTCATAGTCGAGTTTTTGATCCGCTTTGAAAACGATTTGATATTCGCGTTTCCCCAATCTCGCGCGGATCGCGTCCATCGTGTCGAAGATCAGCAATTTTCCATTCTTGATGATGCCCACGCGGTCGCAGATCGTTTCAACATGGAAAAGATTATGCGCGCTGAGAATAATCGTTTTTCCTTCGTTCTTGAGGGTTTTTAAATAATTGAGGATGAAGAACGAAGTGAGCGGATCCAGCCCGGAGTTGGGTTCGTCGAGAATCAGCAGGTCGGGATCGTGGAGCAAGGCGCGGGCAATGGCGGTCTTGCGTTTCATCCCCTTGGAAAAATCCCCGGTGAGTTTATCCTTCTCCGCCAAATCCAATGAATGAAGAAGTTGGTCAATTCGTTTCTGCGCCTTTTGCCGCGGCATCCGATAAAGTTCGGAGAAAAATAATAGATATTGTTGGGCGGTCATGGCTTCATAAAGCGGACTTTCCTCAGGCAGGAAGCCGATATGCTGTTTGATCTTGACGCTGTTTTTTTGGATGTCGCGTCCCATTACGCGTATGTTTCCCGAAGTCGGCTCGACCAAGCCCGCGGTCATTTTCAAGATGGTGCTTTTACCCGCGCCGTTATGTCCGATAATGCCGACGATTTCACCTGCCTCGATCTGCATATTTAGATTCTCGACAACCGTAGTATCATTGTAGCGTTTGAAAATATTTTCAAGTTGAATCATGTTTCAATTTTATCCCAAAATACAATATCGGGAACATAAATAATGCATCAGATCCTGGTCATTGCCTGGCGCGAAGTGTCTCGCTTACGAAAACGTTTCAGCGGCACGAGTCCGATCACCGTTATATTATTGCTGGCGGCGCTTGGCTTTTCCGCGTTCGCGCTTCGTAATACCGTCGCGCTTGGAAGCGGTTTGTACCGCGTCGGCATTTCAGGCGAGGTCCCCGCGATCCAAGACAGTCGTTTTTCCATTGTCACGGTTGACGCAATCGAAGGCAAAACACTTCTCGACAAACATATCATTGACGTCTTCATTAACGGCGCGCAAGTCATATACCGCGACGACGATAAATCGCTTTATGCGGTTAAGGCGCTTAAACAATATCTTGAGAAACAAGAGTTGATTCGTATCGGTTCATCCTATGCGGAGGGTGAAGCGTTTCCGCTTCGAGTTGGGATCAACTATCTTAACGCGTCCCAGGCTTCGGGACAGAATGAAGCGGCTCCGGCAAAACCTGAGGAGATCATCATCCCATCTTTGACGCCTCCGCCCGCGCCGTTCACTCAGGTAATTGTCGCCTTGTTCTACATCATGCCCATCACATTCATCAGCATTTTTTTCACCAGCAGTTTTATGGATGAAAAAATTAATCGCCGATTGACAATCCTGTTGTCCGCGCCGATCACGCCTTTTCAGATCATGCTTGGCAAGATGTTACCTTATGCCGTCTTCGCGCTTGCCACCACTGTATTGATCGCGATACTTACGAACGGGAATATATTGCTTGCTCTTGCCATTTTTGCGCCGACTACATTATTCATCTTTGCCATATATTTAATGGTTCCTATGTTCTACCGCACTTTCAAGGACACAACTTTTATTTCCATGCTCGTGACAACGTTGACGACTTCTTATCTGGTTTTTCCGGCAATGTTCACCGGCTCCAATGATCTCGCTTATATTTCTCCATTGACGCTGGCGGTGAAGATGTACCGCAATGAGCCGTTCGGCTGGCGGGAATATTTATTTCCATCCTTGCCGATGGCGGCGATTTTTGGTTTTGCCATGTTCGCGGGGACCAGAATGTTAAACGAAGAATTCCTGATGGGATATAAGCCGATCTCGCGCAAGGTTGCCGATGCGATCTATTTGATGATGGCACACAGCCAACCGTATCTGTCAGTCCCGATATGGAGTCTGTTGATGATTCCGGCTGTGTACATGATTCAGGTGGCATTCCTGGCATTCGCATCCAATCTGCCAATTGGCATGATGCTCGGCGCAATATTAATTGCTTCCGCGTTTGTGGAGGAAGTTGTCAAATCCATTGGGATTGTGGTGCTGGCAGAACATGGCGTGGTGACGTCCACTCGTAATATTATTGTTTTGGCATTTCTGTCCGCGCTGGGATTTCTCATCGGCGAAAAACTTTTGCTTCTGGTTTCGATCAGCATCGTGTCGCAATCTTCAATTTCCAGCGCGTTGTTCAGCGCGGGCATATTTCTGCTCATACCGCTTTTCGCTCATTTTACATTTACCGCCATTGTCACCGTATTGAGAACAAAAGTAAAACTTCCCTACACAGTCGCTTTGACTGCCGGAACATTGGTGCATTTTTTCTATAATTGGTATTTGATGGGAGGAATGCGATGATCCCATTTCTGGCAGTCGTCAAAAAGGAATTAAGCTCGGTCCTGCGTGACCGCACGATCATCATCTCCATCCTGATCCAATTATTCATCGCGTCGTTTTCATCGGCGCTGTTGTTAGGTATGCTTTCGTTATACGACGCGGATACGATCATGAAATATGGCGGAGCAAGTATAAAGATTGGAATGGTCGGCGCATCCGATAATCCGCTGGAATCGTTTATGACCAAGCGTGGCATACAGATCACTCCGTTTGCCACGCTGACAGATGCAGAGACCGAGTTTTATCAAGGTAAATTGAACGCCATTATCCTCATCCCCCCAAACATATTTAATACGGCAGAAATCAAATTGTACCTGCCAAATTCAGACGCCATCAGTTCGTTGATCCGCATGGTGATTCAGGAACCGCTCAAACAATATGAAAATTATCTGCGCGCGCAAAATGGAATCGAAGTTCGTTACACAGATTTGAAAGGAAAACCGACCACCTCTTTTGAATTTGTCTACTCGGTTCTCCTGCCTATGCTGATGTTCTTTCCGGCATTTGTGGCTGGCAGTATGACCGTTGACTCAATCACAGAGGAAGTGGAAAACAATACACTGCAAACGCTTCTATCCGCGCCGTTGACGATCAACGGGACAATCAGCGCGAAGATTACCGCCGCTGTCATCCTGTCAATCATCCAGTGCATCGCCTGGATGGTGTTGTTGTGGTTGAATAGAATCGCCATACAGAATCCGGTATGGATTCTTTTGCTGGCGGTGATCGTTGCCGGAATTACCTCGACATCAGCCGCGTTGGGAGCGGCTTTACTTAGAGACCGCGAACGCTCACAGTTCGTTTACTCGCTCATCTTGCTGACGGCAATAGCGATTAGCACATTGCTTGATCTCTCGCCAATCGAAACTGTGTCGCGTCTGGCAATCGGCGATTATTACACAAGCGGATGGAATGTCGCGGTGTTCGCCGTTTTTCTGGCTGGGTTGTATCTGCTTTTATTGAAAATATCCCGCCGTTTGGTTGTTTAGCAATGGGAGAAAAACAATTAAGCCACAGAGACGTTTAAGAAAAGGTTCTAATTCTTTTTTTCTCTGTGATCTCTGTGGCGAAAAAGACTTATTATTCAATCACATAACATCCCGCGTTGGTGGGATGATCTTCAACAAGAGTATTTGGTTTGACATCGCGCAACATCCATAGGACAAAAAAATCTCCGCTTGCGGCAGCCGTGTATAGAAAGCCATAGAAGAAGAACAGAAGATTCCCTGTGACCAGGCTGATAAGCCATGGCAAAATGCCAAGCAAAAACCCAGGCGCGAAAGAGCCAATGCGATAGGATCGAATGTCCATTGGTTCTTTGCAATGCGCGTACGGCGTGAACGATTTCCATTGAAAACCGAGTTTGAAAGCCTTCAAGGATTTTTTTGCAGAAAGCGCCCATGCAGCCATGTGGATCAATTCATGGATAAAGATTCCCAACAGTAAAAGAAATTCATACAAGACTATGTTCGCGGTAATGGTTACCACAGGATAGCCATGTGCCAAAAAGAGCGAGACAATCTGAATGATTGCAGCAAATATGGCAATCAGCAGAGACTTGTTCGCGGCTTCGCCCATCGGGATAGACATATCTCTTTTCGTTTCGTTCATGTTTACCTTTCAATAGACCTCTTGCATAAGTAAATTGTTGTAACCCACGAAGTCACCAAGACACTAAGCCACAAAGTTTTTCCCTTTGAGTCTTCGAGACTTCGAGACTTTGTGCCTTTGTGGCAAAAAACGGACTTCTGCAAGAGATCAAATAAAATTATCTATTTCCCTTTTTGTAAATATTTTGGTTGATAAACTTCCTGATAATGCAATTCAAACTCAGGCGTTTTTCCGGTTTTAGTCAGGTTCTCCCAACCGACGCGAATAAGTCCAAGCAAAGGAGTCCACGGCTTGAACAACTGGACTTCACGAAACTCTTTATTATTACGAGCAATCGAATTCACCAATTCATCCGCGGCATATTTGGCAGGCTTGCAAAGAAAGCGCAGCACAAATCCAAAGTTCTTCATCATTTCTTTTCCGCGCTCACCAACCACCGTTGGATTGGTGAGCATATCGGTTGTCATCATGCCTGGGCTGAATCCCAAAATTTGCACACCGCTTCCTTTGAGTTCCGCCGCGAGAGTCCGCGTGAAAGAGGTGATCCATGCCTTGGTTGTGCCATAAAGTCCGGTTGGCGAAGCGGGGCGCAGAAAACTTCCGTTGCCATAAATGTTGACCATGATTCCCTGCTTACGCGGCAGCATGTAATGCATGATCGCTTGCGCGCAATAAAACACACCGAGATCGTTTGACATAAACATATCCAACGCGTCTTTTGGATTCATATCCATCATCATACCCGCCGCGTTGGAATATCCCGCGTTGTTAATCCAAATATCAATGCGACCAAATTCCTGGACAACATCTTCGACTAATTTGTAGACTTGTTCTTCCTCGCGGACATCGAGAACGAATCCGCTCACGCGCCCTTTGGGCTGGAGACTGGTCAACGAGTTTTTCACAGCCTGTTGGCTTCTTCCGGTAACAGCGACAGCCGCTCCCGCTTCCAACATGGATTCGGCAATGGCGTAGCCAAATCCGCGTGAAGAGCCGGTGATGACAACGATCTTGTCTTTGATAGCGGTCATGGTTTGATTACCAGAATGATGCCAAAGATGATTTCAATGACAAGGCTGATGATGTTTGATTGGACAACGGATTTATCCACAAACATGGAGATCCCGCGCACCAATGCAACAGCCAGATAGGCAACGCCCAGCATCATGTACGCGATGGGAGAGTTGACGATCAGTGGAAACACGCCCAGCGCGATGAAGAACCCGCCAAGCACAGCGCGGATTTCGGTGATGCCGCGTCCACCTTCGGGGCGCAAGCCTGTGAAGCCCGTGAGGGTGGCAGGTCTGAGCAGCGAATACAATCCCGTGAGGATGGTTCCCACTGCGGCGATGATTTGTAAGATTTGAACGATCATGTTTTTCTCCTAAGTTTAAAAGACTCGGCAGATTTCTACAGATCCTTATTAGCCCGCGGTTGCTGTAAATGAAAATTATAACCGGGGAATTAATATAGGGGTTCTCTTTTTATATGCCTCATAATCTTCCTGCCCACCCCATTTTTTATCCGCCTTTTTCTCAAGCAGGGGAACTCCACTGACACGAGTAATAAGCAATGTGACAAAAACAGGAGAAATCAGGGCGATCCACTGCCAGCCTTGCAGAACAGGTAAAGCGATCACTGCTACGCCAACCCAGAGAGTGATCTCTCCAAAGTAATTAGGGTGGCGGGATCGAGACCATAGCCCTGTTTGAATAAACCTGCCTTTGTTATCTGGATTTGCGCTGAAGCGGCTTTTTTGGTAGTCAGCTGCAACTTCAGTAGCAAAGCCGAAAACCCATATCAGAAAACCGAGGACGGCAAATAAATCCAATTCTTTTCGGGCGGTTGTGGTGATGGCAACCAGCGCAGCAGATATTGTGAAGGTTACCCACAAACCCTGGATGGTCCAAACGTTCAGGAAACGGATAAAGGAAGGTTTTATTTCATCGAAACGATCATCCTTTCCCGCTTTCCTGATGCGACCGAACAGGAAAGTTCCCAGACGGATTGCCCAGATCACTACAAGAGCCGATAGAAGGATTGACCTGAAATCAACGCTCTTACTAAAAAGAACCGCAATTGTTATCACGGAAATATAAGTGATGCTTCCCGTCAGATCGAAGAATTTTTCGGTCTGTAAAAAATAAGCCGGGACAAAAGCCAGCCACTGGATTAGAAAAGCCAGCCCGACCGACAGGGCAAATAATGGAACTCCAGCTATCGAAGTCCCGCCTTGACTGCCTGCCAAAGCGACCAGCAGACCAATCAATATCAAAATAGGAAAAACAATGAGTGAATTGCGATCTGTTGTTTTCATGGAATTTTATCCTTGTAGAAACTTTTGTTGGATATAAGATTAAAACCCGCGCCGTTGACCTTGCCACGGGGCTGGGGTGTTGTTGCGAAATTCTTCCAAACTTGGGCCGCGTAACTGCGCGAGACGCCATGTGCCGTAGAGATAGCTGAACACAAGTAACAGAATTATTGCGGGCCAGCCTGTAAACGCGTTGACCAATGCCAATTGGCTGATGTTCTGTCCTTGAAAGAGTGTCACTTGCCACCACAGACGAATGGCGAAGAAAAGTGTCCAAACTAATGTGACTTCGGTGTATGCAGGACACACCTGGGCGTGCCAATACCAATCCAAAGGCCAGCGGCGAGCGAGATAACTTGTCCATGCTACCATTGGTTTGCGTATCAGCAAGCTGACCAGCGCCAGCGCAACTGTGATGCCGCCGTTAACGATATCCGGCAGAAAATACCCTTCGGAACGTCCGAACAGGTAAGCCAATGCAATTGCCAGCCCGACACTTCCCATGCCTGCAAGAGCATACACCAGAGATTGTTTTTGGCGCACACGAAGGATGGCAATCAGCATCGCTATGCCAAGCGCTCCGTACATCGCGGCTTGAAAGCCTGCCAGTCCATTCAAAAAAAGAAACAGTATTGGCGGTAGGATGGTGTCAAGCAGTCCAACCTTGCCGGTCACTGAGCGGAACTCTTCCAGAAGTTCGCGACTTTTATTTTTTGTTTCAGGCATGTTTTCCCAGCCAGAATTTGCGCCAGTCGTCACCACTGGTTTGCAGGGCGATGAAGGCATAGAGACTGCCAGTGAAGAATCCGAACGTCATCATAGCGATTGTCCACAGGATGGCGACGGGCAGGGATTTTTCGCGGTAGATGATCCAGGCGGAGAAGAGGGTGAAGCCAGTATACAGGTCAACGAGGGAGACGATGCCCCACGGCATGGATGTCAACTTACTGCATTCGCCGAAGAAGTCGCCGACGGTAAAGCCATAGATCAACACGGCAGTCATGGCAAGAATACCGAGAATAGAAATGAATTTTGCGATTTTCATGAATTTACTCCTTTGATATACAGGCAAATCCCAGTGCGCCGATGCCGAGGTGCGCGCCTAGCACAGGCGTGATTTGCACAATGAGAACTTCGCTTTGTGGGAGATAAGAACGCGCCTGCTTGTACAAGGCTTCTGCTTCGGTTTGTACGCCGGCGTGCAGGATGGCGAGTTTTTCGTAAGGTGCATATTCAGCCAGCCAGTCCAGCAGTCGTTCGGTCGCGCGTTTTTGTGTGCGTGCGCGGTGGGCGGTGGCTTTTCCCATGTTCATGTGTAGCAAGGGCTTAATTTGCAACAGTTCCCCAAATTTTGCAATAGCAAAGTTCATGCGTCCACTGCGGCGAAGATATTCCAGGGTTTTCAAGGATGCGAAAACATAAGTTTGCTTCATCAATTCTTTAAGCGCCGAAAGGATCTCTTCCATTTTTTTGTCCACTTGCGCCATCTGTGCAGCTTTCTCAACGATAAAACCCAAGCCAAGACTAAGTTGGCTGGAATCCAAAACAGTGACGGGAATACGGGTAAATTGTTCAGCGGCGATGCGCGCCGAGTTGATGGTGGAGCTTAATGTTTCCGAGATGTGGATGGATAGGATGGCTTGCGCGCCTTTGTCCGCGAGTCGTTCGTAGGCTTGCTGAAAGACTTCGGGACCTGGCGCGGCGGTTTTCGGGGCAGGATTATAGTTGGGTAGTTGCGTATAAAATTCATCGCGAGAGAGATCAACACCATCAAGAAAAGTTTTATCGCCCAGATTGATATTCAGGGGAATGACCGTGATTTCATGCCGACTCACAATCTCTGCGGGCAGGTCGCAAGCGCTGTCTGTGACAATGCCGATGTTCATTTTATTCATCTCCTTTACGGATATCGCAAGGCGGCGATATTATTACCAAGAGATTGAAAGCAGGTAGTCAGACCTTCGCGACTTGAAATATTGTACTGCGTTCTCTGGCTAATTAATGTGATGACGCAGACTTAAAGAATATTACCTGCCACACGAATTTGTTCATGTAAAGAGGCAAGTAGCTTTTGGTATTGTGGTATAAAAAGTTACGGCGCTCACATACAAAATTATTCGCAAGAATATCTTTGTATGGTTTAATCAGCCAATGCAGAAATTACCATTTTCCGCGTTTGCGGAGGTTCAGTGAATACGCCACAATTTGTTCGTTATCTTGCCCTGGGAGATTCATACACTATCGGCGAAAGCGTCGCGGAAAACGAACGCTGGTCCAATCAACTTGCGGCGATGCTTGCCGAAAAAAATATCCAAGCCGAAGTCGCCATCATCGCCCGCACCGGCTGGACAACGGATGAACTTTGGCAGGGAATTCAAGTCAATCCGCCGCAAGGGATGTTTGATCTGGTATCATTATTAATCGGCGTGAATAACCAATATCGCGGATATGACATCAATGAATACCGAGAACAGTTTCGATTTCTGCTGAATAAATCCATTGAATATGCAGGCAATGACGCGGCTCGCGTTATCGTTCTCTCGATCCCCGATTGGGGCGTGACGCCTTTCGCATCCAGCCAGAACCGTGAACGGATCGCGCGAGACATTGACGCGTTCAATGCAGTGAAACGGAAAGAATCGGAAAAAGCAGGCGTCCGTTTTATAGATGTGACTCCAATTTCACGCGAAGCTGTAAATGATTTATCGTTGATCGCGTCAGACGATTTGCATCCATCAGGAAAAATGTATTTTAAGTGGGCGAAATTGATTTTGCCTGAAGCCTTGAAAATTCTGGAAGCCATCAAAAAATAAAAGGAAACCTTATGACCAACTTTGACCTTGTTCCAAATCGCCGTAATTCCAATTCATTGAAGTGGACGTTGTATCCAAAAGACGTATTGCCCATGTGGGTGGCGGATATGGATTTTTCCGCGCCCAAGCCGGTCTTGAACGCGCTTCATAAAGCTGTGGATCACGGCGTGCTGGGCTATGAATTTGAATTCCCATCGAATGTTTTACAAGAGACTGTTTCCGCTCGTATGGATAAATTGTACGGTTGGAAAGTGAAACCCGAAGCGGTTGTGGTCGTAATCGGCATTGTCAGCGGATGCAATGTCGCGGCGCGCGTATGCTGTACTCCAAAGAAAGGCGTTCTTTTGCAAACGCCTGTTTACAACGCGTTTCATGAAATTAAGCATACGGTAAATACTCCGCAGCTTGACGCGCCGTTTGTAAAGCATATAAATGGAAATATCCTGAGCTATAAAATTGATTGGGATATTTTTGAAAAGCAAGCCAAAAAAGCGGGCATGTTCTTACTGTGCAATCCGCATAATCCGCTTGGGATTATTTTCTCGCGCGCCGAATTATTGAGAATGGCGGAAATTTGCATCAAGAATAATATTGTAATTGTTTCGGATGAAATCCATTCCGAGTTATTACTCGATGATAATAAATTTGTCCCGATGGCGAAGTTATCCCAGGAAATTGCAAAACATACAATCACCTTGATCGCGCCTTCCAAGACGTTTAATGTTCCCGGTTTATTTTGCGGATTTGCGATCATTCCTGACAAGGAATTGCGTGAGCGATATGAAAAGGAAGTCAATCATTTACGCTCGCACGTCAGCAGTATGGGATTAATCGCCGCGCGCACCGCGTTCTCCGGTCAATGCGATGGCTGGTTGAAAGAAGTGCGCCGTTATCTGACAGGTAACCGCGATTTTCTGCTGGACTATGTCACTGAATACATGCCCGAAGTCCGCACAACAATCCCCGACGCGACCTATCTCGCCTGGCTTGATTTTACACAGACCGGAATCAAAGGCTCGCCTTTTGAATTCTTTTTGAAGAAAAGCAAAGTGGCATTTAGCGACGGCAAAATTTTTGGTCAAGGCGGCGAAGGACATGTCCGCTTGAATTTTGGGACTTCACAGAAATTACTTGAGCAAGGATTGGAGCGGATGAGAAAATCGCTTCGTTCGATATAAAATTAAAAAAAGACGGATGGGTGTTACCCATCCGTCAGGTACTTACATGACAAAGGAAAGAGCGAATTTGCAACCTTCATTTCGTTTGGTGAACGTCTGGAGCAAAATCAAACGCTTTGTCCAGAATGGGGCATTACGGTCTTTCCTTCTTTACGTATTTCCGGTGGCTTCTCTATTTGTGCCTCCTTTCTCTTGCGCTTATCATACAACAAAACCAAGCGGCTTACATTAAAATAAACCGTCAGTTTTGAAATGAATCGTCAGCCCCAATTTTTATTTTCCGGTGAACAAAAATCTTATTTCTCGGTTTATCGGATAAAGCGGCAATAGGTCTACGCGATAGCTTTTGCCCGCGTACACTTGCATAAGCTCACGCGCGCGGCTTAATGCAACGCGGTCCCAACTTAATGGCAATGACATTATCTCGGCGATCACAGCACTTGGATAATTTCCGTTGAGCTGACGATAAAGACGATAACCTGTTTGCCACGCTTCCAATTCCCCGTAAACTGACAGAGCCGCGACCAAGCCTTGTTGCAAATGTTTGACTTCATGCGCAAGCAGGCTGAACATGTCAGGATCTGTTAACGCTGTGGCATAGGAATAATAATGTGAATTTAGATAAATCCTTTTTGACGGAGTCCAAAAAGCGGCGACACTGCGTCTTGCTTTTTTGAATCCGATAACCGTTCCGCGTGAACGAATATAATCGGCAGTGACACAGCCATCTTCGGTCTGCGCCAACGCTTGTAGAAAGTTTTCCTTCCAAAGAATGTGTTCGTTTTTTGATAGCACTTGATAGCCTTAACGGTTAGAATTATATTCAGTATAAATCATTCGAGGTATTCATGCGGAAAATAGCCGTTCTCGGAATCGGTCAAATAAAAATTGACGAACATTGGGAAAAATCCCTGCGCGAGATCGGGGGCGAAGCCGCTTTTGCCGCCATGCAAGACGCGGGCGTGGATAAAGTCGACTCGCTTTTCGTGGGCAACATGCTTTCTCCTTTAGTCAGCGGACAAAATCAACTAGGGACTTTCTTTGCAGATTGGGTGGGACTTTGGCATCAGGAAGCCGTCAAAATCGAAGCCGCGTGTGGATCAGGCGCGGCGGCGTTTCGCGCGGGACTTATGGCTGTTGCATCAGGCGACATCGAATCAGCGCTGATAATTGGCGTCGAGAAAATGACCGATAAAGCGGGTCACGACATTACCGCCGCGCTTGCCACTGCCGCAGACGCGGACTATGAAGTAGAACAGGGCATTTCGTTTGTCGGACTCAACGCGTTGGTAATGCGGCGTTATATGCATGAGTTCGGCTGGAAACACGAAGACTTTGCGCCATTCTCGATCAACGCGCATGCAAATGCCATGTATAATTCGTATGCGCGTTTGCATGAAAAAATTTCTGTTGAAAAATTCGAACGGTCCAGCATGATCGCGACGCCAATCAATCTTTTGGATGCATCTCCGGTTGGAGATGGCGCGGCGGCGGTGGTCATCGTCCCGGCGGAGCGCGTCGCTTCCTTTAAGGGAAAGCCTCGGATAACGGTGGCAGGTTCGGCGTCCGCGACAGATACGATTGCCATCCACTCGCGCAAAGACTCGCTGTTTTTATCCGCCGCGTATCAATCATCCAAACGCGCTTATGAAATGGCTGGACTAAAACCTGAAGATATTGATGTCTTTGAATTGCATGATGCGTTCTCGATTATGTCGGCTCTTTCGCTGGAAGCAAGCGGATTTGCCGGGCGCGGTCAAGGTGTGCGGCTTGGCTTGGATAATGAGATCAGCCCAAAAGGACGCGTCCCAATTTGTACGCGCGGCGGCTTGAAGGCGCGCGGACATCCGGTGGGCGCGACGGGCATTTATCAGATCGTGGAAGTCATTCAGCAATTACGCGGCGAATGCGGGCAAACGCAAGTGGAAGGCGCGCAGATCGGCATGACGCAAAATATTGGCGGGGCAGGCGCAACGATATTAACACATATTTTTAATGTGGAATGATGCGTTTTGTTTTACACTAAACGAATAAGGAGGCTGATATGCCGGAACGACGAAAATTAGATAGACGGGATTTTTCTGAGTACTTGCGTTTGATGAACGAAAACACCGGTGAGTTGGTCGGTCATTTGTCTGATATAAGCACTGGTGGATTTAAGCTCGAGAGTAAAAAACCCATTGACCCCAATTCGGATTTCTTATTGCGGATGGATAATATCAATGCTGTCGCGGATAAAGATCATTTGGTTTTTTCGGCGCGCAGCAGGTGGTGTCAGCGGGACTCTACTGACCTGTCTTTATATTATGTGGGCTTTCAGCTTATTGATATAGCCCCGGAAGATATCGAGATATTTATTCGAATATTTGAGAAGTACGGATCAAATATTAAAGACAATAAAAAAAATCGTGATTATTTGTGGAAATAACAGCCAATAAAAAAATCCCGCCGCATTTGAAGCGGCGGGATTTCATGGCTTTACCAAAGTCACTTGACAGGATAGAAAAAACAGATCCTTCTCGGTAGAATTGCAAGTAGTCGCAAGCAATAAGCCGAGGAGGATCTGAGATGAATTGTAGCATAGGGAAAATAGAACG
>Ga0315268_10000980_pt1 | contig 33289 bp, 29 predicted proteins | sample C1_top_MG_FD_204535 | JGI IMG/M metagenome (GOLD analysis project Ga0315268, IMG submission 204535) | Sediment microbial communities from Yellowstone Lake, YNP, Wyoming, USA - C1_top | ecosystem: Environmental > Aquatic > Freshwater > Lake > Sediment | place: USA: Wyoming | collected 2017-08-01
GGACGTGAGGCCCTCCTCAAATCCAAAGCACAAGGGACCAAACGGAAATTATGCACCCTGCTTTTGGATGGAGACGATTACTTAACAATTTATGGTGGAGAAGCCATTTATGCGGCAGGGAAAGTTGTCTCTCGTGTCCGCAGTGGTGGTTATGGGTTCACCCTTAAACGCAATATAGTCTTTGCTTATCTGACACCTGAATTCTCCAAAGCAGGAACAAAACTGGAAATTGAGATCTTCGACAAAAAAATCCGGGCTGAGGTAGTCGCGACAGTTTTATTTGACCCAAAAGGTGAACGACTCCACGCTTGAGAAATCGAATTATGACCAAGTCAAAATTATTTAATTCACCGCAAGTTGTTGGTTTTGGCATGCTCACTCCAGTTTCCATCCTGGTTGTTGAAAAATTGCCAGAACATAATACCGGCGCCTTGATCCAGGAAGTCAGTGAATTCATCTTTGATGATGCTTCCATTGTTGCCTGCCTGCTCAGGCAATGGGATATCCCAACAGGCATAATTGGGACTTCAGTGGGGGATGATGCACGTGGGCATGCGCTTGCCAACCTTTTGGCTAAATGGGATATCTGTTCGGATGTTCGTTTTTCCAGGGATTTCGATACTCCTTATGAAGTGGATGTATCCGATCAGAGTGGAGCACGTACGTATTTTTGGCAAAGGGAGCCAAAGGTTCTTTCCACACTGGATGACGCCGACTTGTCCATGCTTCAGGATGCAGAAATGTTGTATGTGGATTGGTATGATGGGGATCATATCATGCGAGCTATGGATGAGGCTAACCGTTTGAATATACCAGTTTTTCTAAACTTTGAATTTGGTCACGGGGACCCGGAATTATTAATAAAATATGCAAGCCGGGCGACCATTTGTCAGGCAGTGACCGATGCTGCTCAGAAGGAAACTTGTGATCCTTTGGAAGTAGCTCAAAAACTTGTGAGCTCTGGAATACAAACTGCACTAATTACTCTTGCAGGAGAAGGAAGCCTTGTTGTCAAGGATAATCAGATCCTCCGCATACATGCCCCTCAGGTTAAAGCTGTTGATGGGTGTGGAGCTGGCGCAACTTATTCTGCAGGTTACATTTATGGGCATTTGAAAAGTTGGGATCTTCTTCAATCAGTGAAATTCGCAACTGCGGCAGCTTCGCTTAAGGTCACAAGACCTGGATTGGAAATGTTCTCCGTTGACGAAATCCTGGCATATACCCCAAAGATCCAAGTTGAAAACCTGACCACAAAACCTTGAAACATGCGGAGAAACCTTTGAATACATTTGCATCCCTCCTAAGTCCCGGACAAATTGAACAAACCCATATAGCTTCCCTTGAAATCCTTGAAAAAGTAGGCTTGCTGGTGCGCCATGAAAAAGCCCGAAATATTTTTTCAAGACATGGCTGCTTGGTTGATTCCGAGACCCTGGTGGTTCGGTTCCCACGTAAAGTAGTGGAAGAATTCCGATCATATTTTCCATCAACTTTCACTTTTCGTGGGCGCGACCCACAATATGATCGATCTCTTCCAAAAGACAGCCCTGTGATCGTCACTGCCAGTTCTGCTCCCAATATTGTCGATCCGGTAACAGGAAAAGAGCGCAGAGCCACTTCCGCAGACATCGCCCGCATTGCCCACCTTGTCCAGGAATTGCCCGGTTATGATGTCTTTTCCGTTTCGACTCTGGCAGATGATGCTTCACCCAACCACTTCACCCTGGCACGGGTATACCCGGCTTTAAAATATTGTTTGAAACCAGTCCGAACCAACTCTACAGATCTCGCAGATTCAGAGATGATCCTGCGATTGGGCTACCTGATCGCTGGAGGCGAAGCTGCGTACCGGGATCATCCATTCATTACTCATCACTTCTGCCCGGTCGTCTCACCCCTGACCATGGATCATTCTTCAACAGATATGCTTATATATTTTTGCGAGCAAAAGCTTCCAGTCTATCCAACCATAGTCCCAAACGCAGGTCTGACCTCTCCCATGAGCCTGGCGGGCACTCTCGCACAAGGAAACGCGGAATTCCTTGCAGCCGGTTGTTTGATGCAAATGGTCCAGCCCGCCACCCCTTTGATCTATGCCACTCTTCCGACCGTTGCGGATATGCGTTCAGGCGCTTACGCGTCCGGTGGGATCGATTGCGGCATCCTGCACATGGCATGTGCCCAAATGGCTCGGTTTTACAATTTACCCAGCGGTGGGTATGTTGGTCTTACAAATTCCAAGCTGAATGATGCTCAATCCGGATATGAGACCGGGATGTCTACAACTGCGGGAGTCCTGGCAGGAATGGATATGCTGAATATGAGTGGTCTCCTGGACGCGTTAAAAGTGTTTGATTTTGGAAAAGCCGTTCTTGATGATGAAATCGCCTTAATGTTAAAACGCATCAAGCAAGGATTTGAATTTGGAGAAGCTGAGTTGGGTCTGGATGTGATCGCACAGGTCGGACCGGGAGGTTCATTTATGCTCCACCCGCATACAGTCAAACGAATGAAAACGACCGCATTCTTGCCAAAGCTCGCGGATCGGAATACCAGAGAAAATTGGGAGGGCAAGGGATCTCAAGATACTCAATCCCGGGCAATGAGACGTGTAAAAGAGATCCTTGAAAAACCAAGTGCAGCAGTATTTTCTAGCGAGTTGGATGACCGCATCCATGCAGCATTCCCAGGATTGGTCGTCGGAAAATTGGAAATTCCATCTGGTTGGTAATTGTTCAACCATTTGATTCTGATAATAACAAAAAAGGAATCTTGAATGAAAATATATTTTGCTACAGACGTCCATGGCTCCGAGATATGTTGGAAGAAATTCATCAATGCAAGCAAGTTCTATGAAACGGATATGCTTATTCTGGGTGGAGATATGACCGGAAAAGCAATTGTACCCATCATTTCCCAGGGAAATGATGTTTATAAAGTCACCCTGGCAGAACAGGAATCTCTTTTAACGGGTCAGGATGCTGTGAACAATATGGTCCAGACCATTCAAAATCGCGGTTATTATCCCTATGTTACAAACCCTGACGAAGTAGGTGAAATCGCTTTGATACCGGGCAGGTCCGACAAATTATTTCTTGAACAGGTTTTGAAAACGGTGCAACGATGGATGGAGTATGCTGATCAAAAATTGGCAGGGAAAGGGATTCGCTGTGTTGTCTGCCCAGGGAATGATGACATTTTTGAGATCGATAAGATCATCGAATCATCCAAGTATGTGGAAAACGTTGAAGGTCGAGTGCTGCAGTTGGATGACCAGCATGAGATGATCAGTTCAGGTTGGTCCAACCCAACTCCCTGGAAAACACACCGCGAAGAATCAGAAGATGCATTAAAAATAAGATTGGAAAATATCATCAGCAAAGCAAAAGATCCTTCAAATTCAATTTTTAACTTTCACGCACCTCCTTATGGAAGTGGTTTGGATGATGCCCCTGAATTAACCAAGGATATGCGCCCTGCATTTGCCGGTCGATCACTTATCCCAGTGGGTAGTCATGCAGTCATGGATCTGATCGACAAATATGAACCTTTGCTTGGGTTGTTTGGTCACATCCATGAAGGAAAAGGTACCCGTAAATACAAAAAGACGTTATGCATCAACCCTGGCAGCATGTACGAACAGGGTATGCTCCACGGAGCAGTAGTCGAACTCAAACCCAGGAAGATCGGAAATTACGTTCTGACAACCGGGTGATCCTTAGCATAACAATGCCAATGAAATGGAGGTGACTGATCGAAAAGATATAAGTTAACGATTTGCAATTGAAGAAAAAGTAAGAAAACTGATTGGTTTGTCTGTGATCAGTGTATTGCAGGCAAAGCTAAGAATCCAAAGGAGTATTGCGATGAGTGATGTTTCCCTTTTTGTTCGCAAGGCAAGTGGATTGGTGAGAGCCTGGTCAGTCTTTGATGCTTTCATTTATGCCACTTTTTCCATCAACTTGATTACCCTGGGTTTGTTTATCTTCTCTTACTGTTATTACTTCAACGGGAACCTTGCCACGGCGGTGGTGATCGGTGGAATCTTCACCATATTTGAGGTGATCGTTTATGCCAGCTTGATATCTGCCATGCCACGGGCTGGAGGTGATTATGTCTGGCAAAGCCGCATTCTTGGCCGCGGAATCGGTTTCCTGCTTTCCATTACCGGTTGGTGGTTCATTCTATGGCTTTGGGTACCGCTTTATGGGCAAATGCTTGTCTATGAAGTCTTCACACCGCTGTTGGGAATTGCAGGCGCTACAAAGACAGCCTTATGGTTCACACAAAATAACGTTGGTATGTTCATCGGAATGCTGTCTGTTTGTGCCATCGTCTTTATCTATATAGCAGTTGGCATGAAATGGTATGCCCGTATCCAAAAATTCTGCTTTTGGGGAGGAACTGTAGGTCTGGTATTGGTCTTTATCCTCCTCTTATTCGGAAACAATGCCACTTTTATTTCCAATTTGAATTCCATGGCACCGCAGATGTTTGGAACTGCTGCAGGGACTGACTTATATGCAGCCACTTTGACAGCCGGAGAGGCTGCTGGAACAGTTACAGCCCCACTTGGTGATTTCAGCAAAACTGCCACAATTGCCAGCCTGGCATTGATCCCAATGATGGTCTTCTTCAACCTGTGGCCGAACTGGGGTTCCACGCTTTATGGCGAAGTTCGAGGAGCTGGTGACTATAAGCGTAACTTCTGGGGGATGGCAGCAGCCATCATTGTTACAGCAGCTGGCGCACTGGTCTTCTTCGCCTTGATCTCCAAAACCCTTGGTTGGGATTTCTATAACAAGGCAAATGGAGCATTTTGGAATTTCACCTGGGGATATACCACTGACGCTCCACCACTTCCCTTCTGGCCATATCCCGCTTTATTTGCAGTATTCCTTGTTAAAAGTCGATTTGTACAATTCCTGGTCGTCCTATTGATGAGCCTGTGGTGGTTTGGGTGGTCTGGAACAGTATTCCTTAGCTCGACCCGTGTGATCTTTGCAGCCGCATTGGATCGGATGCTACCGGAATGGGTCTCCAAGATCGACGAGAAGACACGGGTGCCTATCAATGCTCTGCTTTTGATGGTCATTCCTTCTGCCATCATATCCTATCTTTATGCCTTCAAGATCTTCAGCTTCCAGACCCTGGCTTTGGATGCCACCGTGGTGATCGCCATCACCTTCCTGGGTTCCACCATCGCAGGTACGATCATGCCCTGGAAAACAAAAGAAATCTTCGATGGTTCCCCGATTGCAAAATTCAATGTACCATCCTGGTTGGGTTGGTTGGTGACCTTGCTCTATGCAGTTTTTGCGGTTTACCTGATCAAGGTATCCTTCCAGTACGGTTGGGGCATTATCAGTGGGATCGGGAGCCTACAGCCAAATTGGATGACCTGGTTCATTGTTTTACTGCTGGGCGTCCTGACCATCGTCAATGCTGTCATCCTGCTTTGGATTCTTTATTATGTTGGAAAGAACATCCTGGCAGGAGCAAAAATGCCATTGGTGACTCTGGCAGGATTGATCTTCCTGGGTTTCCTGGATTGGTTGCTGGTTGTTTGGTTCTGGGATCCAAGCGTTCTTCCTTCTGCCTTGCCTGCTGTTGGCATGTACGGTGTTGGTTGGTCTAACGTTTCTTCGATGTTCTTCATGTTGATCAATTACGTGGTTGCAGCTGCCATTTATTTCGGTTTCAGCAGCTACCGGAAGAAACAAGGTATCGATGTGAACAAGATCTATAAGGAAATCCCTGTCGAATAAACACAAGAAAAGGTTGATGGTTGGGAATCTTGACAATCATCAACCTTTGCAATTAATAAATAAATTGACTAACCATATCAATGATGCTAAAATAAAAAAAGTGATTATTTCCAACCTGAACCTTATTAGGCACGTTTTTCAGGTGTTGGGGGTTTCAATTGGATGATTCCTGATGGAGGTGAAATTTAAAAATGATGTAATCCTTGATGATCGAATAAATCAAAATTAATTCAAAGGAGAAATGGAGAATTATGCGTACTAATAAGCTCGTTTTCCCAATGTTTGTAGTATTTGTTATCCTGGCAACCTTGTTGTCAGCCTGCGGACCTGCTGCAACACCAGTCCCAACCGCAGCCCCGACCACAGCTCCAACCACAGCGCCAACCCAAGCCCCAACAGTGGCTCCCACTGCAGCCCCGGTCGATCCAATGGCTGCTCTCGTGACTGCAGCCCAGGCTGAAGGCACTCTGACTACCATCGCCCTACCACATGACTGGTGCAATTACGGCGAAGCCATCGACGCCTTCAAAGCCAAATACGGTTTGGCCGTGAACGAACTCCTCCCTGACGGTGGTTCTGGTGACGAAGTTGAAGCTATTAAAGCCAACAAGAACAATACCGGCCCGCAAGCCCCAGATGTCATCGATGTCGGTTTGCCCTTTGGTCCTTCATCCATGGCAGAAGGTCTCCTGATGCCTTATAAAGTCTCCACCTGGGACACCATTCCTACTGAAGCGAAAGACAAGGATGGGTATTGGTACGGGGACTATTATGGCGTAATGGGTTTCATGGTCAACACCGATATGGTTACTACTGTTCCTGCGGATTGGTCTGACCTGCTCAAACCTGAATACAAAGGAATGGTTGCCCTTTCCGGTGATCCTCGCACTTCCAACCAGGCTATCCAGGCAGTCTTTGCCTCCGGTCTTGCCAATGGTGGCACACTGGATAACGCTCAACCCGGGCTTGAATTCTTCAAGTCTTTGAACGCTGCAGGAAACCTGGTTCCATTGATCTCCAACAATGGATTAGTCGCTAAAGGTGAAACACCCATCCGCATTACCTGGGACTATAATGGTCTGGCTGGTATCGATACCTTTGCTGGAAACCCCAAGGCTACATTTGTTGTTCCGACTTCCGGTCGTTTTGCAGGTGTTTATGTCCAGGCAATCAGTGCCTATGCACCTCATCCGAACGCTGCCAAGTTATGGATGGAATTCCTTTATTCAGATGAAGGTCAACTCGCCTGGATGAAAGGTTACTGCCACCCGATCCGAGAGGCTGACATGCGCACCCGTGGTGTGATCCCGGCTGATCTGCTTGCCAAGATCCCGGATGTAACCGGGGCTGTCTTCCCATCCCTTGATCAGATAAATGCTGCCAAAGCTCTTATCACCAGTGATTGGGACAAAGTCGTCGGTGCCAATATCCAGAAAGCCCCATAATTTAATAGAAATTTTTTAAAATTGCGAGACCCTGCTTTGCAGCAGGGTCTCGTCATAAAAATTGAACCGTCAAGAGGTAACCTAAATGGAAAAATCCTTCCTCCCGGCTCGAAAAAACAAGACACCTCGCTCCAGCTGGAAAGCTTGGATTGGAGTCGTACCTTTCTTTCTCTTTGCACTACTCTTCCTTTTATTACCATCAGTACGTTTGTTTGTGGGAAGTTTTACAGACAATAGTGGGAAATTTACACTTGATAACCTGATTCAATTATTTACTCAACAGACAATCATAGATGCTTATAAAATAAGCATTCAGATCAGTGCAGTCACCGCTCTGGCTGGCGGGATATTCGGATTCATGCTGGCTTATTCTGTGACGGTTGGAGGTTTACCAAAACCGCTGCGTAGTGCTCTGATAACATTTTCGGGTGTGGCTTCGAACTTTGCCGGTGTTCCCCTGGCATTTGCATTTGTTGCCACTCTGGGAAGAACTGGATTTATCACTGCCATTTTGAAAAATATCTTTCACATGAATATTTACCAAGAAGGTTTTACCCTCTATGGTTTTATTGGATTATGCCTGACTTACATGTATTTCCAATTCCCCCTCATGGTCCTGATCATGGCACCTGCCCTGGATGGTCTTAAGAGAGAATGGAAAGAAGCTGCTCTAAACCTGGGAGCCAATAATTTACAATATTGGCTCAAGGTTGCCATGCCGGTTCTGCTTCCATCAATATTGGGGTCGATGATCCTGTTGTTCGGAAATTCATTCGGAGCTTATGCAACCGCCTATGCCCTGACTGGCGGTACACTCCCTATTGTGACGATCTTGATCGGTGCCCAGATCCGGGGAGATGTACTCCATAACCCAGGGTTGGGATACTCCCTGGCGATGGGCATGGTAGTAATTATGGCTGTTTCTCTGGGTTTTTATTCCTGGTTGCAGGGTTGGACTGAAAGGTGGTTAAAATGAACCTGATAACCAAAATTCATAAAGTTCCATTCTGGAGTTGGTTCTGGTTCATCCTGGGTGTTCTGTATTTTGTTTTGCCGTTGTATGCCACCCTGGTCTTTTCGCTTCAAATGGAACGGGATACTTTGAGTTTTAAAGCGTACGAATCGGCATTTGCGGACCCTGAATTTTTGAAGACGTTCACCTATTCGATTGGCCTGGCGATCATGACGATCATTGCGAGCATCGCGCTGGTAGTCCCAACTGCTTACTGGATCCGGTTACGCCTACCTGAAGCACGCCGGATCGTTGAATTCATCACATTGATGCCTTTCGTAGTCCCAGCCATTATCCTGGTATTCGGGCTGATCCGCATTTACAGTGCACCATTAAATATTCCATTTACATCCATCACTTTAATCCCACCTTTAACTAATTTTAAAGTAGGCACGAATATCCTAATCATCGCCGGGTATATTGTTCTGGGTTTACCTTACATGTACCGTTCGGTAGATACCGGCATGCGCACCGTAGATGTGCGAACATTGACAGAAGCTGCACAAAGTATGGGAGCCAATTGGGGTACGATCGTCGTGAAGGTCATTCTACCAAATGTGCGCACTGCCCTGCTAAGTGGTGCTTTGCTGACTTTTGCCATCGTAGTAGGTGAAGTGATCCTGGCATCCTTCCTAGGTGTACCGGCTTTTGGTCCTTACCTGTTCCTTCTGGGACAACATCGCGCTTACGAACCTGCGGCACTTTCATTTACCTCGTTCCTGTTGACCTGGGCAGCCATGGGAATTATTCAACTGATCACTGGTGGTCAGGGTCAGACAACCGGAGCTCACTAATTTCGAGAGGTAATCATGGCATATCTTGAACTCAATAATATTAGTAAAATATTTGGAAAAACAACCGCAGTTTCAAATTTCAACCTCAAGGTAGATCGTGGTGAATTGGTTTCATTCCTTGGACCGAGTGGTTGTGGTAAAACAACTACGCTCAGGATGGTTGCCGGTTTCGAAAACCCGACGGAAGGCAAGATCATTATTGACGGCAAGGATGTTGTCAATAAAGCTCCAAACCAACGAGATGTTGGTATGGTATTCCAGGCTTATGCACTTTTCCCGAATATGACAGTGGCAAATAATATCGGTTTTGGTTTAAAAATCGCGAAGAAATCACCTGAAGAGATCAAGAAACGCGTGCAGGAAATGCTGGATCTTATTCATATGTCAGATTTCGGCATCCGTTATCCCTGGCAGTTATCCGGAGGTCAACAACAACGAGTTGCCCTGGCACGAGCCCTGGCTATGAGTCCTCAAGTACTCCTCCTTGATGAACCTTTATCTGCCCTGGATGCCAAAATCCGGGTTTCCCTGCGAGCCGAGATCCGATCGATTCAACAGAAATTAGGGATCACTGCCATTTACGTAACCCACGATCAGGAGGAAGCTCTCTCGATCTCTGACCGGATTGTAGTAATGTACGATGGTCGCACCGAACAAATAGGTACTCCCTTCCAGATCTATAATTTTCCGGAAACTGCTTTCGTTGCCAGTTTCATCGGTACCCTGAATTCCTTCAATGCTGAAGTCACCGACTTAAAAAATAGCATCTTAAGCATTGGTGGTTTGCACCTGACCACGGCAGAAAACCTTGAGGGCAGAAAGGTTGGTGATAAGGTGATGATCGCTATAAGACCGGAAAGGATCAACTTCTCATCAGAACAGAAGAAAGCCAATTTGTTCGATTGTTCGATAGAAAACATAACCTTCCTGGGATCAATCGTTCGGATCCAGGTGAAAGTTGGAGATCTGCGTCTTTTCATGGACACTTTTAACAATCCGTTCCTTGAACTCCCGAAAATCGGATCAACCGCCGAGATCACATGCTCGCGTGAAGCAGTAATCATTTTAAATCAAGAAATGATCTAAGTAAGAAAGAAAATGCCACAGAACAAAGTCATCCTGGTTCTTTCTGATGCCTTGGGGTATTCTGTTGCCGTTTCTGGAATGGGCTACCTTGGGCATCTGCTTGAAAACAAACTCGCCAGTCTTTACAAAGTGATCGGTGAATTACCCAGTATGTCTCGCCCGATGTACGAGACACTTCATACTGGATTGAAAGCATCTCAACATGGGATCATTTCCAATCAGGTGGTGCGATTATCGACACAGCCCAATATCTTTCAATTGACCACTCAAGCAGGAAAAACAACAGCAGCGGCAGCGTACTACTGGTTCTCAGAATTGTATAATCACGCACCTTTCGATCCTGTTGAAGACCGGGAAGTGAATAATCCTGCCCTGTTTATCCAGCATGGGCGATTTTATACACAAGATGATATGCCAGACATTGACCTTCTGGCTACCGCCGGCTTATTGATCCGCAGGTATTCCCCTGATTACATGCTCGTCCACCCCATGGGAATGGATTATGTAGGCGAACTCCATGGCGCAAATTCGAGTCAATACCGAAATCATGCCATCCGACAAGATATGTGGTTGAGTGGTTACATCTCCGAATGGATGTCGATGGGTTACAATATCCTGGTAACTGGAGACCACGGGATGAACGAGGATGGTTTGCATGGTGGAACAACCAGCGATGTCCGTGAGGTACCTTTATACTTGATGGGGAAAAATATCACTGGTTTGGGTGATACCAGGGAAGTTATTTCCCAGCTTCAGATCGCGCCAACCATATGCAAATTACTTGATCTGCCACCCCTTGGAACAATGACTCATCTCTCGATCGGTTAGGTTCTGGCTCATATAATGTTAAAATAGGCTCTAAGCGATCTTGAACAATTTGTCCGGAGAAATTAATGAAATTAAAAGCAATTGCAGAAGCTCCTTCCAACCTTGCTTTTGTTAAGTATTGGGGGAAGAAAGATGCGGAATTACGGATCCCAACAAACAATTCCATTTCGGTCAATTTAAGCGAAGCAAGAACAATCACCAGCGTGGAGTTCGATCCAGAATTTGAAGAAGATTCTTTAGCCGTCGTTGGATCCAAAACTCCACCTGAAATTGGATTTTCAGATCGGATATTTAAACATTTAAATCGCATTCGAATGCTGGCAGGCGTAAGTTATAAAGCAAAAGTACAAACAAGAAATACCTTTCCAGCCGGTGTCGGTATTGCTTCATCTGCATCCGGGTTTGCAGCTTTGACTGTTGCTGGTTGTGCAGCTTTGAAATTAGAAATATCTGAAAAAGAATTGTCAGGATTAGCCCGCCTGGGTTCTGGTTCTGCCTGCCGCTCAATACCAGATGGTTTCACAGAATGGATAGCTGAGGATCGAGATAAGAATTCATATGCAATACAGATCGCACCCCCAACCCATTGGGATATCGTTATTGTCACAATTGTGGTTTCAAAACAAGCCAAGAAAATCTCCTCCACCTCCGGTCACGCGCTTGCAGCTGCTTCACCTTATTTCCCAGCCCGACTGGCGAGTCTCCCTGAACGATTAGAAGCCATACGATCAGCTATCCTGGATAAGGATTTCCAATCATTCGGTCGCCAAACAGAATTGGAAGCCATTTCACTTCATACCATTGCAATGACCTCCCCCATCCAAATGGAAAATAGTTGGTATTCAGGATCATATTATTGGCTGCCTGACAGTCTGGAGTTGATGCTGGCAGTTCAAAATTGGCGGAGTAATGGTTTGGAAGTCTATTTCACGCTGGATGCCGGTCCGAGCGTACATATAATTTGTTTATCCAAGGATCTTATTCAACTTGTTGGATCGATTCATGAAATCGAGTCAGTAAAACCCGATCGAAAATGGGATCTATTCATTAATACTCCTTCGATGGGTACACATCTTGTTGAGTAAGAACACTTTAATTCGAGCATCAAGAGAATATATCTTGTGAATGTAATTGCCTCTTCACCCGGAAAGTTAATGTTGTTTGGGGAACATGCTGTCATCCATAATTACCCTTGCCTGGTAACAGCCGTGGATCAACGTGTTCAGGTCTCAGTGGAGGCAATCGATGATCCAGTCGTCTTTATTGATACCCCTCATTTGATGGATCAGGGAGAATCAATTTCAATTCCCATTAACAAGTTGCTGACTGACCAGCTTTTAAATCCACATACGAAATTTATTGTTGCGTCCATCCAGAAGGTTTTTTCAAGATTTAAAATCCAGCAAGGTTTGAGAATTCGCACAAGCGGTCTGGTTAATAGTTTTGGTCTCGGAAGCTCTTCAGCCGTCACAGTAGCGACCGTTTTTTCCCTCCTTAATTTATTCAACATCCCTTATGACAACCAGTTGTTGTTTGATCTATCATTTTTATCTGTCCTGGAGGTTCAAAAATTAGGTTCTGGCTTTGATGTTGCTTCCGCAATCTATGGTGGAACTTTGTATTACAAGACCGATCAAAAACCAGAGGTTTTGAAATTGGATAAATTGCCGTTAATAATTGGTTATTCAGGTTCCAAGGTCAGCACAATCAACCTGGTGCAAGAAGTGGAGAACCTGAGAATCGATTATCCGGAAATCATTGAACAAATTTTTAAGACTATCGGAAAGGTAACTGAAAGTGCCAGAACAGCCATCATTCATAATGACTGGAAAACTCTAGGAAGTCTGGCAAATATCAATCAAGGACTCTTGGATGGACTGGGTGTCAATACACCATGTTTGAGTCATCCCATTTTTGAAGCGCGAAGATCTGGAGCTTTTGGAGCCAAGCTTTCTGGAGCAGGCGGAGGCGATTGCATGTTCGCAATCGTAGATGAAAAGACTAGATCAAAAGTAGAGATGGCAATTGAATCTTCCGGAGCGAAAGTACTTCAATTAAAAACCAATACTGATGGGGTTAGATTGGAATCTTAAGTTGCTCGAGAAAAGTATCTGTTTTTTTGATTTTGATAATACTCTTTATAGAGGTCAGACTCGTTACTTGATCCTCGATTTTTCAATTTATTTGGAATCTTTCGCTGCATTTAATTCACAAGATTTGGTTCACTTGAATTCACTCTTCACATCTTACCAGGCAGGGAACCTCAAGCGGTTTGATTTTGCCATTCAAGTCGTTCTTACTTATTATCATGGGTTAACTGGATCTAAATGGAATGTTATCGACCAGCATGCCCATAATTTTTGTAAGGATTTGCCGGAGAGCGCATGGTTTGAATATACCTTTCCGTTGGTCAATTTAATCAAACAATATTCCATTCCCATCTTGATCTCCGGATCACCAATTGAGATCCTGTCTCATGCAAGAAAACTACTTGGGATTGATGAGGTTTATGCCTCCAGAGGAATTATCCGAGATGGAATCTATACCGGTGGAATGGAGCTTGAAATGGCTACACAGGCATCAAAAACCCAGAAGGTGTTTGAATTATCCACTAATCTAGACTTTAACCCTCAAACATCATTTGCATTCGGTGATTCTTCCAGTGACTTTCCGTTGCTTCAGGCTGTTGATCCAAAAAATGCCTATCTCTTAATTGCAAATGACCATCAAAAAATTGAAGTTGTAGATAAAAATTGGAATCTTTTGGACCAAGATATCACACTCATCGAGCATGTTCAAGACCGGATTCATACTTTGTTCTCATAATATAATTATTTATCCCAGGTAAATCTTCACAAATATCCAATCATCGCCTGTGGTAATATTAACCTGAAGGCTGAAATTTATTTATTTTTAAGCCAAATTTATAATTAGTTCAATGGGTGCCTCCGTCATGCCTGTAACCATAGCACTTGTTCAACTCAATACTCACCTGGGTGATCTCTCCTTCAACCTGGATCACCATCTAGCTCTTGTTACAGAAGCCCGCCAAAACAATGCGGATTTGCTGGTATTCCCAGAACTTTCTCTAACCGGGTATTCTCTCCAGGATTTAGTTCCACAGGTCGCGATAAAACCTTCTAAAGAGGATCCCATATTTAAACATTTACTCCATGCAAGCCGGGAAATTGATCTGGTCGTAGGGTTCGTTGAAGAAGATCCCCGCCATCGCTTTTATATAGCTTCAGGATACCTTTCCCAGGGTGAAATTGTGCATATTCACCGCAAAGTCCACCTGCCAACCTATGGGATCTTTGATGAAAAACGTTTCTTTGCAGCTGGAAATTCCTTCCGAGCTTTCGACACAAGATTTGGTCGTGCAGGTCTTTTGATCTGTGAAGATTTTTGGCATGTTTCTTCACCATATTTACTCTGGCAGGATGGAGCCGATATATTCTTGCTGACTTCAGCATCTCCAGGTCGTGGAGTAACCGAGGAGAACATTGGATCTGCCAATTGGGTGGAAACTGTTAACCAGGCTTATGCTGGATTATTTACAGCTTTTTTTGCTCATTCCAATCGAGTAGGTTATGAGGATGGACTTTATTTCTGGGGAGGAGCCACCCTCTATGATCCAGACGGTAAACAGGTAGCTTTGGGGCCTTATGACCAGGAAACCATTGTCTATGCGCAAATGGATTTAAGTCAATTGCGCCGCACACGTTCCCGTCTACCTTTATTGAGGGATGAACGTCCGAACCTGGTAATGGATGAATTGGGAAGGATTCTAAAAAATGATTGATCTAACAATCAACACTGACCTTGTTCAGAACATTCTTACCGGTTTTATCAAAAGTGAAGTTTCCAGAACAGGTTATTCACGCGCGGTTATTAATCTATCGGGAGGTCTTGATTCTGCGGTTTCATGCGTTTTAGCAGTTGAAGCCCTGGGTAATGAGAATGTTCTGGCTCTCCGCCTTCCCTATAAAACATCTTCCAATGATTCCCTTGACCATGCCCAATTATTGATAAACGAATTGAAAGTACGATCATTAACCATTCCGATCACTGGAATGGTCGAGCCTTTATTTGAACAATTTTCGGATATGTCCAATATTCGTAAAGGGAATATCATGGCACGCAGCCGCATGATCATAGCATATGATCAATCTGAGGCATTCCATGGATTGGTTATCGGAACAGGGAATAAAACAGAGATCTTGTTGGGTTATACAACTTTATATGGTGATTCTGCTTCTGCACTAAACCCAATTGGTGATTTATATAAAACCCAGGTCAGGCAGCTTGCCACCTCGCTTGGCGTACCAAAGGTGATCATCGACAAACCGCCATCCGCAGACCTATGGCAGGGGCAAACCGATGAAGATGAGTTGGGTTTTACATACGGAAAAGTGGATCAGTTGCTTTATTTGCTTGTGGACCAGCGATATCAACCTGCTGATTGCCTCGAAGCTGGGTTTGAAGAAAAATTCGTCCATTCAGTTATCAATCGCATCCAGCGTATGCAATTTAAACGCAACCTGCCACTTATCGCCAAGGTAAGCAGTCGGACAATAGGTTCAGATTTCCTTTATTTTAGAGATTGGGGAACATAAATAATTTTATATTTAGCCTGAAACAATGCCAATTCACATCCCCCCTGCCCTCCATCATCGCAAATTTCGTCTTATTTGGTTTGGTTTGCTGATATCTGTAGCCGGTTCTCAAATGCAAGTCGCCGCCATTCACTGGCATATCCGGGAATTAACCGGTACACCTGATCCTCTTGCGTTGGGAGGTATCGGCCTAGTGCGCATACTTCCCGTGATCATCTTTTCGATAATCAGCGGACCGGTTGCAGACACATTAAATCGACGCAGTATCATGTTCATCACCCAGAGTGTCCAAGCTGTAACTGCCGCAGGCTTGGCATTCTTTACATTCACCAACCAAATCAATATCGGTCTGATCTACGCTCTCACTGCCCTGCAAGCTTCAGCCGTTGCATTTGACCTGCCCGCCCGACATGCCATGATCCCAAATATTGTTCCTGAAAAGGATCTGCCAAATGCATATAGCCTCCAATCCATTGCATTCAATACTGGCGCGATTGCTGGTCCAATGTTGGGAGGTATTGTTATTGCAACTCTTGGGCAGGGTTACACATACTTATTAAATGCTGTGTCTTTTCTCGCAGTGATCATTGCTCTGGTCCAGATCGGGAATATACCTCAGGATGAGAAACGGGCTTCCGGCATCAACCTATCTGCGGTACGGCAAGGCATCCAGTTTATCCTATCAAGACCGGTCATACTTTCTACAATGTTAATGGATTTCTTTGCCACATTTTTCGCATCAGCCAATACCATGATGCCGATTGTTGCCCGAGATATTCTTAAAGTTGGAGAAGTTGGGTATGGATTCTTAGCTTCCGGGCAATCCATCGGATCAGTTGCGGCCGGACTGGTAATATCTCAAGTTCCTACGATCAAACGTCAAGGTTCGATCTTTCTTGGATCAGTTCTCATATTTGGCTTGGCAACCATCCTCTTTGGGATCTCTCCAATTCTTATTCTGGCTATGCTGGCATTGATCGTAATGGGCGCAGCAGATGCTGTGAGCACAATCATTCGGAATACCATTCGTCAATTAAATACACCCGATCACATACGAGGCAGGATGGTCAGCATCAATCAGATTTTTTTCCAGGGTGGGCCTCAACTGGGCGAAGTGGAAGCAGGCATTGTAGGTAAATTATTCGGCGTGCCAGTTGCGATCATCTCCGGGGGGATCGGTGTTATTATCGCAGTTTGGATGATATGGAAAAAGTGGCCTCAATTGCGATCCTATAACGGAGATGAGCCGATGCCAACAACGATGGCTCTTGAATAATCGTAAGAATTACGAAATATATATTTTTGAAAATTATCCTTATTTGGTATAAAATATTAATAAATACAAATTCATATTTTCACAGGCTCCCATCAAATAGGAGGAACTTTAATGGATCCGGTTACACTCTCACGATGGCAATTTGCCACAACCACCATTTATCATTTCTTTTTTATTCCCCTTACACTAGGATTGGCTTGGTTCGTAGTCATCATGCAAACGATGTTCTATAAGACTGGTGACGAGACTTATCACAAAATGACAAAATTTTGGGGGAAATTATTCCTCATCAATTTTGCCATGGGTGTGGTGACCGGAATCGTTCAAGAATTTCAATTTGGGATGAATTGGTCGGAATATTCCCGTTATGTTGGCGACATTTTTGGTGCTCCCCTGGCGATCGAAGCCCTGCTGGCTTTTTTCCTCGAATCTACTTTCCTGGGAGTATGGTTATTTGGAGAAGGCAAACTATCCAAACGCATCCACCTAGCATCCATCTGGCTGGTTGCAATTGGGACTAGTTTGTCAGCGTTATTTATTCTGCTTGCTAATGGTTTCATGCAGCACCCGGTCGGGTATGTGATCAACGAAGCAAATCACCGGCTTGAGTTGGATAGTTTTCTTGCTCTTGTAACCAATATCAAAGGCTGGTTGTATTTCTGGCATACCTTATCAGCCGGGTTTGCAACTGCTGCAATATTCATCCTTGGGATCAGTGCCTGGCATCTGGTCCGTAAACAAGCCGAATCTGTTTTCAAGAAATCTTTTTCCCTTGCTGCAATTATTGGAGTCGCAGCCATAATTAGTGTTGTGCTGGCTGGAGACACCCAGGGAAAGCTTTTGCGTTTCGATCAACCAATGAAACTAGCGGCCCTTGAGGCTATATGGGATTATGAACAACCTGCTTCCTTCTCACTTATAACAATTGGGGATTTAAGTGGGAAGAAGGAAGTGTGGTCTCTTCGTTTGCCATATTTGATGAGTTTCCTGGAGTGCAATAACTTTAAATGTGGATTGCAAGGTGTAAATAATATTCAAGAACAATACCAAAGGGATTATGGAGAAGGTGATTACATCCCATTTATGGTCCTTACTTATTGGAGTTTTCGATTGATGGTTGCATCAGGATTAGCCATGTTGGCTGTCACTTTTTACGGTCTATTCCTGGTTTGGAAAAAATGGCCGGCAAAGTGGACAAAATGGTTAAAATGGATCCCTCTAACCATCTTTCTACCCTGGCTGGCAAATGCCACCGGTTGGATAACAACCGAATCAGGTCGTCAACCCTGGATGGTGCAAGGATTATTAAAAGTTCAAGATTCCGTCTCCCCTAATCTCACTCCTGGGATGGTGTGGTTCAGCTTGATAGGATTTATTATCGTTTATTCCGGTTTAATGATTGCAGATGGATATCTGCTTCTCAAATTCGCAAGGTCTGACCCGGATACTTCGAATAGTGATACAACCGATCATTCGCAATCCTTTTACGGATCCGGATATTAGCGGGAGGTAATATTAATGGCAGCTGAAACATTACAAACAATCTGGTTCATCTTGATCGCCATACTTTGGGTGGGTTTCTTTTTCCTGGAAGGTTTTGATTTTGGAGTAGGTATGCTGCTTCCATTTCTTGGAAAGAATGACATGGAGCGGCGAACGATTATTAACACCATAGGACCACATTGGGATGGAAATGAAGTCTGGTTGTTGACTGCCGGTGGTGCGACTTTCGCAGCATTCCCGCACTGGTATGCCACCCTTTTCAGTGGATTTTATATTGCGCTCTTCTTGTTGGTTGTAGGTCTCATCGTCCGTGGTGTCGCGTTCGAGTTCCGTTCGAAAGATACGAATCCACACTGGCGGACTTTTTGGGACTGGTGTATTTTTGCTGGCAGTGCCATTCCATCACTCCTACTCGGTGTTGCTTTTTCAAATATGGTAATCGGTGTTCCAATCGATGCAAATAAAATGTTCACAGGGAATTTTTTAACGTTATTAAATCCAATTGGTTTGATCGGTGGGTTGAGTTTGGTGGCAGTATTTTTGTTTCATGGGATAAATTTTCTCAATTTAAAACTATCTGGTGACTTGTTGGAACGAACAAAGCGCTTATCACCTAATCTCTGGATCTTGTCTTTTGTTTTTCTAAGCTCGCTTATGGTTTCCACTTTATCAATATCTAAAAGCTATGCGCAACATGGTTTTTTGATCATAATTCCCCCATTGGTCTCATTCCTGGCATTGCTTGCAGCAGGTTTTTTGCTCAAGAAAAAACACGAAGGTTGGGTATTTGCTTTGACAGGGCTGTCAGTCCTTCTAATCCCATCAACCTTCTTCTCGATCATGTTCCCTCGCGTTATGATATCAAACACAAGCCCAAATTACAGTCTGACGATATTCAATGCCTCTTCCTCAGTTAATACTCTGAACGTTATGAGTGTGGTCGCTTTGATTTTCATCCCACTTATTCTTGGTTACCAGATCTGGTCTTACTGGATATTTAGAAAAAGACTTGAATCCAAAACAGATAAACTCACTTATTAGACGGGTACCTGCTAACAATAGAGCGTGGTTGTTCTCCATGCTCTATTGTTATTTAATATATCGTAATGCCCAACTTTATGATCGCTTTTTTGGTGAATTTTTATCATTCAATTTGTGAACTTGGCCACCAAGTCATATTCTTCGATTGAGAATCATTAAATAATATCATTTAAGCAATGCACAAGCTGGATTTCTCATCTTAAAGGAAAAGAGTATCTGGTCGATAAGTTTGAAAGCATCCAGGATTAAAGTCGTGGGACTTATTAATTCGTGAGATTAATTTCAACAAAATTTTACTTGTTTAGTATATAATTTTTTTAGATTAATTAATTTGATTTTTGTTACCAGTTTCTTTATTAATCTAGTATTTGAAATTCTTTTGACCAATTAAGGAGGAGAAAACGGATGAAAATTAATTTTCCCATGTGGAAGAAAGCGTTATCCACTTTAGTGAAAATGGATGACAAACACGAGTGGGATCAACTGGATGTAATCTCAAAATGGTTGATAGCCACAAGGTCCGGTGTCACCATCGTTACAATTTATTCCTGCATCATTGCAGCTTTTCTGGCTTTTCGGGAAAAGTATTTCGCCATCGTCCCCTGGCTGATCGTTACCCTGGGATTATTCATTGCCCATGGTACAAACAACTTGCTCAATGATTATACTGACTTTTCACGAGGAATCGATTCAGATAATTATTTCCGCACACAATATGGAGTTCACCCTCTTGTCCAAGGTTTTTGGACAAAAAAGCAGCAACTCAAATGGTTTGCTATCAGTGGGACAATCGCTTTTGTTAGTGGGATTTATGCTCTTTTTTACACCAATTTTTCTCCGATCATAATTGGTTTGTTTGCCCTGGGTGCAATAATATTATTATTATATACCTGGCCATTAAAATATATGGCATTGGGTGAGATATCCATTTTCCTTATATGGGGGCCGATCATGGTATCTGCGGTTTATCTTGTCCTTTCACGAGGTATATCTGACAACATTTGGCAGGTTGCCCTGGCTGGTATACCTTTTGGATTAAGCGTTGTAAGCATAAACCTTGGAAAACACATCGATAAATCAAATGAGGATCGAAAGAAACACGTAAGAACTTTACCAGTTTTGATCGGTGAAAAACTTGCCAGGTATTTGAATATGCTTGTATTTCTCCTTATATATCTTGTTGTTTTCTACCTTATCTTTATTTCTCATTATTTTTCACCAGTGATGTTGATCATTCTTCTGGCAGGCAAAAGATGGTTGTACGCATTTGGCGCTTTATCAAAACCTCGCCCAACCGAACCTCCGAAAGAGTGGCTGGGTTGGCCAACTTGGTTCTCCGGTTTTGCTTTTTACCATAACCGTTTGTTTGGGAACCTCTTCCTTCTTGGTCTTTTCCTGGATTCTATTTTACGGATCTTCAAACTTTGGCCTCTGTCTTGATAAAGAACCCTCTACGCAACGTCTATCCTACGGTTCCCATACGATTTAAGCGATTTGTGTTGCATATTGTTGACTTTCATAATGATATGATTTATACTTTTGCAAGGAAAAATCTCTTATGCGAGTAATGGCGAAAAAGTTTGAGTGATTTGTTAGAAAGGCATGCAAGTATTTGCGTGCCTTTCTTCATTCTTACATAAAATCCAATATAAAGGAGATATAAAATGGACTATGGAATGATTGGAAAAATAGAAAAAGCCAAACGATATGCCCAGGAAAGAAACCGGTTCGTATTCGAATCGTTTTCAGTAAAAATTAATGGTGAAAATAATTCCCATAGCGTCAAATTTGCAGATAATCAATGGATTTGTGATTGTGATTTCTTTCAAACCAGGAATGTTTGTACACACACCATGGCACTTGAGGAAGTCCTTAAAGGGATGTTACCGGTAACCCAACAAGTCTAACTTGAAACTTTGCCTGTTTGAATCTACCCTCGGTCCGAGGGTAGATTATTTTTAAGCCCACATCCCCTCTTTCTTGTTTTCAGGTTAAAATGAAAAGAATGAATCCTTTTTCCCGCCGCGATTTTCTCAAATTAAGCAGTCTGGCATTGGGCAGCCTTGCATTTTCGCCTTTCCTGCCACAAATCACTCAATTTGCTGATGTTGATCTTGTACGGGTTGGAACAGGCTCAGTAAGTGTCTATGGTGAACCCACCGATACTAGTGATATTGTCGCCACATGGAAACAGGATGACATTGTAAATATTTATGAGGTCATAACTGCCAAAACACCTGCATATAATCCAATTTGGTACCGTGTCTGGGGTGGGTACATGCACCGGGCACATTTACAGAGAGTAAAGGTGATATATAACCATCCAATGACCGTTCTTTCAGAAGGTGGTCACCTTGGAGAGATAACCGTCCCTTATTCGCAAAGTTTGCAATTCACTCAACGATTTGGATGGGATTTTGCCAACAGACTTTACTATGGAACCGTGCATTGGATTATAGGAATCGATGAGGGTCCCGATAAACAACCCTGGTATCGAATCCGGGATGAGCTAAATAGCGCAAGCTATAATGTTCCCGCCATTCATGTTCACATTATCACAGAGAATGAATTGACTCCTATTACACCAAAAGTTCCTTTCAACCAAAAAAGGATCGATGTCAAAATAAGTACTCAAACCTTGACATGTTTTGAATACGATAAAATCGTCATGCAAACCAAAGTATCCACAGGGTTGCCCAGCTCATATACCGGAGCTGGCATCTCCACCTCTACACCCACCGGGTATTTTAATATTCAGAACAAAATGCCTTCCAAACACATGGGAGATGGGAATTTAACTTCCGATTTAAAAGCTTACGAGCTTGTGGGTGTCCCCTGGAATTGTTTTTTCACAGATGAGGGACATGCATTTCACGGTGCTTACTGGCATGATAATTTTGGAGTTCCTATGAGTCATGGTTGTGTAAATATGCGAATTATTGATGCAAAATGGCTCTTCTTATGGGTTTTACCGATAGCTAATTATGAACACGAAGCGACCATCGATTTTGGGACAAGCGTCCACATTTTTTAAACATCCAAGATGCCAACATTAAACTGGTCTGAAAAATCCCTGCCCTCTCCCCAACCTGGCGAGTTAACCCTTCATTCTCATACTTACCCGGGTGGAATAGGATACCCAAGCTGGATTCCAGAAAACCATCTGTACCTGGGAGATAATTTGAGGATCATGGCAGCGCTACTGCCGGACCATGCGGGCACGATTGATCTGATTTATGCCGATCCACCTTTTTTTACCAATAAGAATTTCCCGGCACGAATTGGACGAGGGGAAGATTCCCGCCAACCGACTGCATGGAAATTAAGCGAAGGTTATGATGACAATTGGAAAGATATTGATGCATATCTAAGTTTCTTATATCCACGCATTGATTTAATGTACAAGTTATTATCACCAACAGGGAGCCTTTATCTACACCTGGATTGGCATGCGGATGCTTATGCTCGTATCTTGCTCGATGAAATCTTCGGCCGTGATCATCTTATTAACCAGATTGTCTGGCTTTACCATGGCCCTTCGCCAATCCGTAACGCATTTAACCGTAAACACGATACGATCTTTATTTATTCAAAAACAAAAAATTATACATTCAATGCGGACGAAGTCCGCGAACCTTATAATCCAAATACAATAAAAACTTTTTTATCATCGAAAAAAGCTGGTTTTGGAAAAGTTCCGAATCTTGAGAGAGGGAAAGTCCCTGAAGATTGGTGGTATTACCCGGTAGTCGCCCGCCTTCACAACGAACGAACAGGTTATCCCACTCAGAAACCGGAATCTTTGCTAGAAAGAATCATCCGAGCTTCATCTAATCCCAATGATCTGGTTGCGGACTTCTTTTGTGGGTCTGGGACAACACTACTGGTTGCAGCCCGCCTGGAACGCAGATTTCTCGGTGTTGATGCCACCTGGCGCGCAATTCACACTACCCGAAAGCGGCTGGCTGGTTTACCTTCGAAACCTTTCAATATCTGGCAGGAAAAGGAAAGTCAAATTCCACGGTTGGATAAAAACGTTAAAAGTCGAATTGAAGATTTTTCAATATCCCTAATCGATCCACCTGAATTAGATTATTGGGAGATTGATCCAGATTGGGATGGAAAAATATTCAAGAGTGCTTTGCAGGTAATTCAACCCATTCGAAATGGAGAGCTACCATTGACAAGTAGTTTTCCACAGATGGGTAAGAACATAAAAATTCAAGCTGTCACTATAAACGGGGAATTAAGTGAAGAAATAATTTCAAATCCCACGGATTAGAGATCCAACTGGTAACCAACCCCCCGTATCGTCTTTAGAAATCGTGGGTTTATTGGATCCACTTCAATTGCCCTTCTCAACCATGAGATATGCACATCAAGGGTTCGAGTATCGTCTGTATAATCTGTCTCCCAGACTTTGGAAAATAATACTTTCCGTTCAATCACGTCGCCATGTTGCTGCATCAGGATGGATAAAAGAGAAATTAACCGTGGTGTAAGACGTGTACGTTTTCCCAGGCATCGAACAATTCGCTGCTCTATATCCAGGCGGATTGGTCCTATATGAAGGGTTTTATTACTCTCGTGAGGCAAAACGTGCTTCAATCGATTAACTAATTTTTGAACCGTAAATGGCATATTGAGAATGATATCTGCTTCCCCATTCTCAAACGTCACCCCTTCTTCCAGGATTAATATGATCGGGATATCTTCTGTAATTGCCCGGATTGATTGGCAGATCCTTTTACCAGTAGTCCTCATGGACGCAGCAGAAACAATAATGACGTCAGGTATGACACCTGCTTTCAATCGATCCAATGCGCCATTTCCACTGATCACCAATTCAACATCAAAACCCTTCTTTCGAAGGGCAGGTGTAAATGCAGGGTAATCTGCACGTTTTCCTTCAATAATTAAAAGCGATGCCAATCCCATAATAATTGTAATAAATTAAATTCTTTAAGGTTTTCTTTAACATTATACCCCAATGTTAAAGAAATCCAACAAGCCGGCTGGGGAAATTCAGGACTATAATCATTAATTATTTAATGGAGAGATTCATGTCATCAGCAGTAAAAATCGTTCAAACACTTCCCGAACACGGTTGGTGTTACATCTGTGGTAAGGATAATCCTAAAAGCCTGGGGGTTCGATGGTTCTTAATGGAAGATCACTCCATATTCACGAAGATAACATTGAATTTATCCCAACAAGGCCCTCCTGGTTTTGCACACGGAGGTGCATCTGCCGGTTTGTTGGATGAAGCCATGGGGAGTGCGGTATGGTCAGCAGGTCACCAGGTAGTTGCTGTAAACCTGGGAATAAATTATTTAAAACCGGTCCCCCTCAATCAACCGATCATGGTGAATGCAAATATTGAAAAAACAGAGGGTCGGGCGATCCATGTCACTTCATCAATAAGTCTGGAAGATGGGACATTATTGGTTTCCGGTCACGGGATCTATGTGGAAGCACCTCAATTCTTTGATAAAATGTGGGAGAATATAAATTCATCGAAATGATAACCTTCCATTTCCATCAACCCTCTGGTAAAATCATAACCCGAAGCGTAGTACCCTTCGCTTCACATCTCATTAAGAAAGGGCTTGACAATGAAAGTATTATTAGTTAAAGATGTTTACAAATTGGGGCGAGCAGGTGATGTAAAACGTGTAGCTGATGGATTTGGACGAAATTATTTGCTGACCCAGGGACTTGCAGTGTTGGCGACTCCCGGTGCATTAAAACAGGCAGAGTTTATCCGGTCAAAAGCAACTGAGCAAAGAGCTGTCGTCAATAAAGAAATGGGCGCAGTTGCAGAACAATTGTTGAAACTCTCCCTGTCTTTTCCAGCCCGTGCAGGTGAAACCGGAAAACTTTATGGTTCCATCACCAGTCAGGAAATTGTAGATTCAATCTTAAGCAAATCCGGCATCACAATAAAACGTCACCAGGTCGATATGCAACCTCTACGCATGTTAGGTGAACATTCCATCCAAATTCGCCTGACCATGGATCTTATTCCAGAATTGAAGGTCACAGTCTTCCGTGAGGGAGAATCCAGTCCTAAAACTGAATCGACCCCATCTGACATTGTGGAAGAGATAAAAACGGAACCTCCGGTCGAAGAATAATTACCTGAAAGGGATTAAATATTTGAAATATCACCGGTTTCACCAAAAGGGGTACCGGTGATATTTTCTTAATATCTCAAATGGCTGACACTCCAGGAAACTTATTAAAAACTGCACGTGAAACCCGAAAATTAAACATCGCACAAGCATCCAAAGGAACCCGGATCCGGGCTTTTTACATTGAAGCGATGGAGGCGGATGATTTTTCTACTCTTCCTTCCCCAGTTCAAGCGCGAGGATTCTTACGCGCTTATGCAGAATTCCTAGGATTGGATGCGAGCGAGTTGCTCTCAGCAATAGAACTTCCACAGAAAATAAAAGAAATAAATAATTCTGAAGATTCCAAGTCAATCAATGATAATCTGGTATCCAATGAGGTTTTCTCTAAACCTCTCCCCGTTGACCAAATCCAAAGCCCCATTATCAGTCGATCTGATATCGATCGTCCCTATAAGAAAACTCTCGAAGAAGTGGGAAACGATCTTAAAGATCCATCAATTGATCAACCAATTTTAGAATTTGTTCCACCTAAAAAATCACAATTAATTTATAGATCGATTGGTGAGAAACTAAAAGACCAACGTGAGGCTTTATCTCTCTCCCTTGATGAAGTCGAAATTCATTCTCACGTTCGCAGGCATTACCTTGAATCGATCGAAGCGGGTGACTTTGAAAAATTACCATCGACAGTCCAGGCGCGCGGGATGCTTACGAATTATGCTCGTTTTTTGGAGATAGACCTTGATGAAGTCCTATCACTCTTTGCAGACGCGCTTCAATCGCAGAGGATCGAGCGACAACCTTCCAACGACGGAAAGAAGATATCAACTGATCCATTAAAAAAAATATCAGCATTGCAAAGATATATCACAATTGACCTGATTTTCGGTGGTGGTTTAATCGTTCTGTTGATAGTCTTCGCATTTTGGGCAACTGGAAATGTGATTCACCTGTACAATTCACCTGCTTCCGCAGCAACTGCTCGCTCCATTTCGGATATCATTCTGACGCCTCTTCAAACAATGACCTTGGAAGGGGCTGGTGTACCCTTACCACCTCTTGTCTTAACCAATACACCAATAATCAATGAAACACCCATCTCTACTCCAGGAACTGGGTCAGGACAGGTCCAAGTCTATGTTATTGTTCTTCAAAGCGCCTGGATGCGAGTTACCGTGGATGGAAAAATTGCCTTCGAAGGTAGAGTGGAGCCTGGTAGTGCCTTCCCATTTAATGGGAACAATCAGGTGGAAATTCTTACAGGGAATGGTGCAGCATTGCAAATCGTGTATAACCAAACTGATCTGGGAGTTTTAGGAGTTTTTGGAGAAGTCATTGACAGGATCTATACTCAGAATGCGATCGTGGAACCAACCGCATCCATCACACCTTCCCCAACGATCACACCCACCCCAACCAGGACCCCACGATTAACCAGTACACCTCTGCCAACACGCACACCATTTTATTCCACGACTCCATAAATTAATACTAATTCTTTTCCCAAATAGACCATATTTTATTAGACAAACCAGAGTTAAATTTAGCATGAAACAAAAAACTTTTCACCTTGTATCCCTGGGCTGTGCGAAAAATACAGTTGATTCAGATTCCATGGCGCTACTACTGATCCAGGACGGCTACCAACCCATGGACGAGCCACAAAATGCTTCCGTTTTAATCGTTAATACGTGCGGGTTCATCGGTTCTGCTCGAGAAGAATCATATTCAGTACTTCGTGAATTAGCTAAACACAAACTTCCGAATCAATTATTGATCGCTTCAGGATGCCTTACCCAGCGTTATGGAAGAGAGGTCGGGGAACAGGTTCCTGGTCTGGATGGGGTTTTAGGAACTCGCCGATGGATGGACATAATTCAGTTGATTGGAGAGATCCGAAAAGGACCACATCCAGATCCGTTGTACCATTTGCCTGATAATCCAACAGTTGGTCAGGATGAAGGAAATATATTGAGAGCCAGTATTGCCGGCGCAAGCGCATATCTAAAAATCGCTGATGGCTGCCGGAGACCTTGTGCATTTTGCGCAATCCCCCTGATCAAAGGCACAATCATAAGCCGTCCGATGGAAACCATCGTGAAAGAGGCAAAGCAATTACAAGCCTCGGGTGTTCGAGAGCTCAACTTGATCGCCCAAGACACAACTGATTATGGTCACGATCTTGGGGAAAAAGATGGATTGACTTCATTGTTGGAAAAATTATGCGTGGAAGTTCCTGGTATCGATTGGCTTCGAATAATGTATGCTTATCCAGGATACGTCACGGATCGACTGATCGATTGCATGGCATCTCACCCACAGATACTCCCATATTTGGATATGCCTTTACAGCATGCACACCCGGATACACTAAAGCGAATGCACCGTCCAGCCAACATTGAATGGGTTTATAAAACGATCTCAAAAATGCGCTCTGCTTTGCCAAACCTGGCGATTCGAACTACGTTCATAGTTGGCTACCCGGAGGAGACTGAGGTCGAATTTGAAAGCTTGCTCAATTTCATTTCAGACATCCGTTTTGACAGGGTGGGTACCTTCAAATTCTCTTTCGAATCTGGCACTGCCAGTGAACCTCTCGGTGATCCGATTCCCGAGAAAGTAAAAGAAGAGCGTTACCAAAGACTGATGGAACTACAACAGAATATCTCCCTGCAGATCAACCAGGGTTTTGTCGGAAAAAAACTCGATGTTTTGGTGGAAGGTTATGACCAGGGTCTCTCGATCGGAAGGTCGTATCGGGATGCACCAGAAATTGACGGTCTGGTGATCATTGAAGGCAAAGCCCGACCTGGTCAAATAATCCCTGTTCATATAACCGGAGCCATGGCTTATGACCTTACCGGTTCGATCTCCAGGAGACCTGTTTAAAGCCTTAAGGTATGGGAATTAGAGCTGAAGTTGAAGTTGGAGTGATGGTTTGATCTATTGTTGGAGTGGGGATAGAGGTTTCAGTTTTGACAACCGGGCGTGGAGTGGGCTGGTTACCTTTCTCACACTGTTCCCAGACATATGTTGCTGTAGGTACAACCACGGGATTGTCCTTGTTTGCTATCTGCATAGCTGCATCGTAGTACTGCTTGGCACCGCAGACATCTCCGCTGGCGACCAGACTATCTGCATATTTGATCGCAGCATAACGGTACCGTTGCTGAGCATTCATACAAGATGAATCCATCAAGTATGGAGTGTTTAAATAAAGCTGGTCGAAATAATAGACGGCTTGTTTCCAATCAATATCCCAAAAGCTTGCTCCGGTAATATATAACCTTGCCCATTCTCTTAAACCCTGGGCGTAATTATCCAGGGGTCCAAAACGTTCTGCAAGCGCCAGATCGTAAATTCCACCCTCAAGGTTAATGGCTTTACAATCGGCATTGGCGATTTTGTTTTCTCCTTGCTGCATTAAAGCAATATAATACATCCCATCCACAAGGACAGTTTTATAGGTGGGGTCAGCTTTGCGTAACGCGTCCAGTGCTGATAATACAGCTCCCCAATCTTTTCCTGCTATTGCTGTTTGAACAGAAGAAAAAATCGTGTCTGTACTCCTGGTATCTGGTGTAGCAGTAAACATGGGAGTTATGGTAGGACCGCTGGTTGGGGATAAACTCAACTTGAGCAAGACTTCAACCAGTTTATCCTCTGCACCAGGATAACCAGGGTCATTCTGAAGAATAAATTGGAAATTCTTTAAAGCCACTTGATACAATCCATTCTCCATGGCTTTCACGCCCATTTGGAATTGTTCTTGAAGCTGTTGATCCAAAACCACCGAGGCTGCTTTGCGTCTGTCACCCAGGCCATTCTGATAACCGAAAAGAATTCCAATTACAAGGATCAATAAAAGGACCAGAGTTGTGAGCCAAAAAGAAGTTCTTTTCTTAATTTCCTTTGGTGGGACAGTGGCATTAGGTTGAGTATCATCAATTTCAGACATGGGTGCAATTATACTCCAGGTGTTATCGCATAGAATTGTCCATATAATTGGACTTTTTCCTGCTTTTTGTCAATTTTATAGGAAATTCTTTTTAATTAAAGCCGGAATAGCAGGCGAATATCAGGGAAGATGACTGGTAATGCCATCAATCCTCCAATAATCATCCCAACCATTGCCGTGATGGCTCCAGAACCTGGAAGGTATAAAGCCACAACATAGGTAGTTATCCCACCTATGGCGGCTGCCAGAAAACCTCGCAATAAAGCTGGTCTTACAAAGATCTTCGTATTCATCTTCCTGTTAAACCAAATCAAAAGGATGATCGCTTCCAAGGTGATCGATAATTCAGCAAGGGCAATGATATAAGTTCCAGATTTACGGAAAAAGTTAATAGCCACGAATCCAATGGTGAAATAGAAAACCATCCGAATTAGGACCCCATAAAGGGGAATCATAGCTTCCTTGCGGGCATAGAATACACGTGCCATAACTTCCTGGATGGCATAACCGGTCAATACGACCAGATATGCTCGCACAGTCCAGGTTAGCATGAATGTACCAGCAGGTCCAAAATCGAATGCTAATGCCAAAATGGGACGTAATCCGGCAGCCATTATTGCTGCCACCGGAAGACTCAATGCGATCAAAATCCTTAACGCCTTTTCAATTATCTCATGGAAGGTATCCCACTCTTTTCGTGCTGCAAGTTCAGCTAAGGTTGGCAGGAGGGCTGTAGCGATTGCAGTACCTATCAAAGTCTCAGGAACCTGCATGATCATCCAGCCAATCGTTAATGAAGAAGCTGCCCCCGTTAGGCCAAGTCGGGAAGCAAAATTATCCCGGGCAATGAACATAAGCTGAATAAAGAACATTGTTAACAAACGAGGACCAACAACCTTGAAAACTTCAATAACCCCGTTGTTGTGGATATCCACCGCCGGGATCCAGTGAAATTTGTATTTAATCAACGCCGGCACTTGAATGAGCAGGTGCAGGATAGCTCCAAGAATAACTCCATACACCAATCCATGAACCCCCAGCCCAAACGCTGGAAGTTTTATCACGCCAAGTTGATATGGTTTGGAAGGAGATAATACCAATGCTCCAAATAACTGACCTATGTTGTATAGAATAGGCGCTAAAGCGGGAAATAGGAAATGCTGGTTGGCTTGTAATCCAGCCATGACCAACCCGCTAATGGAGAAAATACACGTCGCGATCAAATTTAACCGCATCAACTCGGCAATTAAATTTTGTTGTTGCAAGTTGAAACCTGGGGCGATGCCGATCTGAGATCTTACGATCGGATCGGCAAAAATTGCCACTACAACAGCCAACCCAGCAGTGATCAAAAACGCCAGGTTTGCCACCCTTGAGAAAAGATCCCAGGCAGCCCTTTGTCCTGACTTGGTAAGATATTCCGATAAAACTGGAATAAATGCCATCGCCAATGCGCCGCCTGAGATCAAAGCGAAAAGCAGATCAGGCAAATTATTGGCAACATTGAAAGCATCAAACTCAAACGTAAGTTTGAATTGACGGGCAATAACGATGGAACGCCCAAAAGCTATGATCTTATCAAGGGCAAATAAACAACCAAGCAGGATGGATGTGCGGGTTAAATGGGATAATTTTCGCATGGAAATTTATATTGAAATTATTCCAAACTTCCAATTAGAGCTTCGACTGCATCCAGGATCTCTCCAGACCTAATTAGTGCCTTCATCAAATTATGATCCCGGTAAAGTGGTCGATCCTCATCCAGATGAGTCACATGACTCCGGACAACTCTCCTGGCCTCATTTACCCCTTTCCCGGGAGTAAAATCCCTGAAATCCAAAGCCTGACAAGCAGCCATAAACTCAATTCCCAAAATACCGTTGGCATTATCCAGGATTTGTCCATTCTTCAGGGCTGTATTCATACCCATGGAGACAAAATCTTCCTGGTCTGCTGCTGCCGGGATTGATTGGATACTTGCAGGAGCTGATAGAATACGCTGCTCCGTGATCATCATGTCTGCCGTGTACTGGCTGAGCATCATTCCCGAAAACATGCCTGCGCCTTTGGTCAGGAATGACGGCAAACCCTGGCTGAGAGCTGGATTGGTCAGGCGGTTCAATCTCCTTTCAGAAAGGACACAAACCATGGTTATCGCCGTGCCAGCCATATCCATGGGCAATGAAACCGGAGAACCCTGGAAATTTGCACCGGTTAGTGTCAGCCGTTCGTCCGGCAGGAAAATTGGATTATCGCCGACCCCATTTAATTCGATCTCGACCTGGCTGCGAGCATAGGCTATTGCATCGTGGGCGGCACCAATGACCTGTGGGGATGAACGCATGGAATAGGCATCCTGCACTTTTGTTTTCATTTTACCGGTTGCCAGGTCTGAACCATTTATGCACTTAAGAATGGCATTGGCAGATCTGATGGAACCTTTAAACCCTCTCAATGTATGTACGCGTGCATCATAAGGTTTAAGATTCGCAAGCAAAGCTTCCAAGGATATGGCACAGGCGATCTCTGCCTGTTTTAACCATCGATTCATATCGTAAAGCTGCAGACCGCTCATAGCAGTTAATAAATTTGAACCATTGATCGTTGCCAGTCCATCGCGTGCCTGTAGATTAGGAATGGTTATACCAGCCCGTTGCATGGCTTCACTACCAGTCAATCGTTCATCCTGGTACCAGGCTTCACCTTCACCCATCAACAATAAAGCGATCTGAGACATGGGAGCCAGATCACCACTCGCTCCCACAGATCCTTTCTGACAGACAACCGGTGTAACTCCCTTATTTAACATATCGATCAGGGTTTGCGTGATAACTGGTCGACAGCCCGAATTACCATGCGCATGAACATTGATGCGACCCACCATTGCAGCCCTGACCTGCTCGATAGGGACAGGGTCACCAATTCCAGCAGCATGGTTGTAGATCAGATAGCGTTGAAATTGGGATACTTGTTCATCAGTTAGAACAATTTCTGAAAACTCACCAATCCCGGTATTGACACCATACATGATCTCATGGGCCCTTAATTTTTCCTCCAGCATGGCGCGGCAGTTTTGGATCCTTTTCAAAGCAGTCGGGCTGATTTCGACTTTTTCTCCATGTCGAGCAATCTGAACGAGTTTTTCAAGAGTCAGGTTGCTACCATCCAGTACGATCGTCATATCAAGCTCCTTGGATCAATTTATCGTCTGCTGCTGGTTTTCGCCTCATCATTCATGGAATGACACCTTAACCAGTCTGTGCAACACGTTTTTTCTTTCAGGGCGATTATAATATGTCTAAAGGAGAATCTCCATGTCAATTCAAAATCCCATGCAATTTATAGGATTAAACGATCGCAAGAAGGTATTCATATTCCTCTTGTTAACTGTTCTTTTTATTTTTTCTATTTTTCGTTTTCTGGATACCCCACTCCAAACTCAAGCATCTCCTTCTGGGATCGTTTCTTTTGAATTGGCTGGATCACCAGAGAAATCCACCCAGATTTTGTCCTCATGGGACTCTAATGCCAAACTATTTGCTGCCTTTGGGTTGGGCCTTGATTTTCTCTTTATGGTTGTTTACGCTGCCACAATCAGTCTGGCATGCTTGATGGCTTCCACCAAACATTCAGGATGGTTTTCCAGGTTGGGAGCCTGGTTCGGTGTGGGAGTATTTCTGGCAGCTATGTTTGACACGATTGAAAATATATGCCTTTGGAATTTACTTAATGGAAATATCTCACCAGTCTGGTCTATTCTGGCATTCTGGTGTGCCACTTTTAAATTCACATTGATTGTGTTAGGTCTGTTTTACGCAATGG
>Ga0315268_10000981_pt1 | contig 33254 bp, 36 predicted proteins | sample C1_top_MG_FD_204535 | JGI IMG/M metagenome (GOLD analysis project Ga0315268, IMG submission 204535) | Sediment microbial communities from Yellowstone Lake, YNP, Wyoming, USA - C1_top | ecosystem: Environmental > Aquatic > Freshwater > Lake > Sediment | place: USA: Wyoming | collected 2017-08-01
CGGGCGTCCAATATCTGACAAAGAACGAAACTCGCGATTTGCTGAGGAAGTTCGGTTTCGAACTTGAAGAAGAAGCAGCAGAGGAAACTCAGGAGCCGCGGCCCACCTAGAATGACCACCCAACCGCCCAAATGCCCACTTCATGGGTCCGTGAAGAAACTCACCGTAGAAACCGACATCGCGATCTACCGATGCGAGAAGTGCGGAAGTACCATCAGGCCGCCAAATGTGCGAACAGTCGCGAGGATCTACCGCGGCAAAATCACCGGATGAACGAGAGAATGAGAAGGGTTCTGTCAGTTGCCGGAGAAGCACTAGCCGAGTTGCTGAAATCAAAGTCAAAAGCAGAAACGGATGGCTGACTCTAATTCAAAATGGGAAGGCAAAATCTGATCTAGGGCAAGTCTAGAAGGTTATCTCAAAGATGCATAGAGAGTTGCCCATAGCCGCGCATGATTTCTCAACCGCGGCCGTGGCTTTGGCGCCCAAATATGCTTCAAGCCAACCTGTAAGAATCCCACGCATCATATAGCACATCGGCTTCGAGGCTCTGCGTTGGGATGATAGGGGTGCGTTTCGTAGGTTGAATATGTAACTCTTACGTGGCCCCGTTCCCTTGGAGAAGCCCACGCATCGTCCCCATCCGCGAGCCCGCAAAACCTCGTCAAAGACTTTCCACAAGTCATCTTCGGTGAGTATTCGGTCCTTTGAGTACTCCATGCCAGACCGCCCGATGGAATTGCCAATCTGACTCAGCAAGGTCTCGGTGACAGGTTCTCCCGCTATCGAGGTCAACCTGTCGACTATGCCCTGCCAAGTATCCAATCTGAACGTGATTAAGCGGTTATTCTCTTCGACTATGCTGCCTTCTGCTTCATCCCTCTTCAGTTGAGCAGACGGGTCTATCCTAAGCTCTGTGAAGGGCAAGCCCCATCTAAGACCATTCAGGACCATTCAACGTATTTTGTTTTTTTGTTCTGTTAGCACCAAAAGTTTGCCGTAGCTGTCGAGACCGAACTGGGACTTGACAGAGCCATGAGCAGGCAAGAGGCAGTTCGTGTGCACTCGCGGATACCAGGCGGCAATCTCAAAGGCGCTTTCCAGTGGGCCCCGAAAGAGTACATAGACAAACGTGAGACAGCTTCAATGGAAGCCATTCGGATTGTATTCTCGCCACATGCGATTCTCTAGCATCGTCAGCGTTCTTTCCCTATATTCGGTTGGTAGATGGTAAACGGCCTGCATTTTCGCCACGTTTCTGTCCTTGGGCGCCAGGTCGGGATTGGAACACAAATCGGTAAGGTTGTACACTCGCCCTTTGGCGAGTTCGTGCATTACATTCAACTTTCGTGGAGGATGGCGCTTGTATCGTTCCGGCTTGTTTGCTCCTTGCAAGAACAATCTTGCGTGCCTCCTCAAATCGCATCATAGTCTTCGACGGGTCGCGCATGTTGAGTCTTCGCAATTCGATGCACAAATCGATCAATTTGAGAAGAGTTCGCTGGTCGAGGAGCCCATTCCAACGAACCGCACGTTGAAGTTCTATCATCTTGATGAAAACCTCGAAATGTCTTCTCTTCAAGATAACGTGAGGGCGTAGTAGTTCTACTAGTTTCGTGCAGTTTGCCCAATCTTGGAACTGAACCATGAAGGCGGGTCTGTACAGACTGGGACGATGTATTCTCGACAAGTTGTACCTAATTCCTGTGAAATTGGCCAACTCTTCGAGAATCTCACGATTGGTCTGTGCGATGCTCATGACGGGACGGAGATCGAAGCCGTAACAGTTTGCGCTTGGATCTTTGACAACCAGCACTGTGATGGATCCTTCGCCATCGAAGAATCCTCCTAACCAGTTGAGATTCATGCTTTGGGTCGATTTCTCGTGAACCCCTTACGATTGGTGTTCGTCTGAAGGTGACAGTTGAACGAAAGTGAAGGAAGCTGTGAAACATATGCATCCCCAAGTTGTTGGCGGCAATCTGAGAGAGAGCTTCAATTGGGCACCGGACGAGTGTAGCACTTGGCGCCTCGAAATCCGATTCCTCGCCCAAACAGAAGCTGGAAGCGTCTACCACACCCGAGCCATCCACGTCACCGACATAGAAGCTTCGGACAGTACCAAGACACGTAACGGGGTCGAGTTCACAGAAGAGGAACTCAAGGTGGCTGCCAGAAGCTTAGGCTATCGCCCTCCAGACCTTAACCACGACATGCCGTTCCTCGGGTTCCCGCAGAACCGCGTCATCGACGCCGAGTTTGAGGACGCAAGAGTGGAAGCGCTGATCGCAGTTCGCGATACCAGCATAATGAGCATGATCGAATCCAAGAAGATCACTGCTGTCAGCATCGAAGCACAATTCCGCTGGGCGGATGTCGTCTGCGATGATGAATCCTGCTGGCTACGCCCCGTCGGCATCATCCTCACAGGCCTCGGCCCGCTAACGCCCGGTGTTCTACCGGGCGATCCATTGGCCAGCATTGTGATGAAGCGAAGTGGCCAGCCTATCGCGGGAGCTAGGCCTGCATTATCCGTCATCCTAGGTACGACCCAGAAGGTCGATACCACACCAACAGAAGGAGGTGTGATTTTGAAAACTAAACAGGCTGCACCTCCACATGAACAGCCATCAGCTGCAACCCCTGCTCCGCCAGAAACCGTGCCATCAACCGAACAGCTACCGGCAGAGGAAACAAAGTCAGCGTTGACGCCAACTGCGCACAGAAGTTACTCGAAGCCGTCATTACCCTGACTGGCGAAGTCAGGGGCGTCAAGGACCGTATGGGGTCTTTCGAGGACCAAGTAAAGCTGCTGAAAACGCAGCGCCGGAAAGCACCTCGCAGAGACATCTGAAACCGCACTAGTTCTCGAATCCGAGGCTGTTCAGGGAGAGAAGCCTACACCACAAACGGAGGTGGAAAGAAAAATGCAAGACAAAACAATGAACTTAGAAAAGCAAACCGAAGAAATAGCAGCCAAGACGATTGAACTCTCAACGCCATCCGCTCCCCCGACAGGGAAAGGTATCGTCGCCGCGGAATCCGTCAGCGACGCAGATCTAGACAAGCGAACCATCACAAGAGAGCTCCGCCTAAAGAAGCAGAAAGAGATCCGAGAAGCCGTCGTCAGACGCATCAAAGGCGGTAGCCCAGGAGAACAATGGAACGCACCGGTCGGCCTAACCCCAGCACCGTCAGCCCGCCTTAGGAACTTCATTATAATCAGCGAAGTCACCGTTGGGGAAGCAGGCGACGTCGTCACAGTGCCATACGTGAAAGACTTCGACCTAGACATCCTTTCGAATGTGGGCGACCCACTTACCCCGAAGACCAGCCTAACCGGCACAGTGCAAACAACTCTCAAAGAAGCAGCTGCAACAACGGACGTCCCATACGCAGACATCGAGAAGATGACAGCTTTTTCTGGGCAGTCATGAACTTCCTAGCGTGAGCTCGGAACGCTAAGCTGGTACGCTGGCCTTGAGGCCTGACGCGTCTTGGAGCACGCGAACGGCGAATTGGAGCTGTTCGATTTGCTGTCGGAGTCGTGTCATCTCCTCCTGTGATTTCCGGTCGGGTTTGGTTTCTGTGAGCGCTTGGAAGTCGTCAACGGATTCCATGTATTCACGCCGTAGGCGTTCTTCGTCCATGCGGAGGTAGGCACTATCCAAACCAAATTTGTGTCCCATCAAGTACTCGGCGACGCCTCGGTCGACGCCGGCGCCGATGAGCTTAGTGAAGAAGTATTTTCGGAAGGCGTGGGGATTGAGCTCGTACATGCGACTGTCAGGGTCGAGTTTGCTACGTAGCCCTGTCCTTGTTAGTGTACGTCGGATTAGCTGGTAGAGTGCGCTTCGCCCAGCTGGTTTCTGTGGGTTGTACTTGTCTGGGAAGAGCCACTCGTCTTTGTGGTTGATTCGCTGGCGGAGGTAGTCGCGGAGTAGTCGGGCGGTTTCGGTGCTGATGAAGCTGATTCGTGTGGCGCGGCTCTTTGTCTTCAAGGCCATGACCGTGACTTTTTCGCGGTCCAGATCCACATTGCCGAGTCGAAGGGTACTGGCTTCACCAATGCGCAATCCAGACGTGGCCAGGAGGGAGATGAGGGCTCGTGTGCGCGGGTCTGAATTCATGAGAAGAAGGCGCAGTTCTCTTGTCGGGATTCTGTCTAGGCTGGATTCGATGTCGGGTGGCACGCCAACCTTCAATCGCACCTCGTAGTCATCCAACTTAATGCCCTCGTGTCGAAGCAGGCCCCTTGTCGCGGTCAGGTAGCCTCGGATGGTTTTCGGTGCCAACCCGCGGCCCGCTAGGGCGCTGACGTATTTCTCAAGCGCCTTGTAGGGGTCGAGTTCGCCAGCCTTAATTCTATCTACAACAGAATCCGCAGACGGGGGCTGGTGCGCTTCGCAAACCACTGCAACGCCACAGCGTAACCAACACGCGTCGTAGGCGTCAAACGACCCACACGGTCCAAGAAATCCAGAGAAGCCAACCCGCAAACCCCTGAAAGCGCGACGGACACCAGGAACCAGCTAAAAAGTGCACGGGGCCCGTAGCTCAGCTAGGCTAGAGCGACAGACTCAGGCTAGGAAGGTCGAAGCTCATACGCCCCGAAAGCTGAGAGACCTGCTGGTCGAGGGTTCGAATCCCTCCGGGCCCACCACATTTATCGTGGCGCTGTCAGACTCTGTCAAGTGGTATCCGTTTCAACTCGGCTACATGATCAAATTCTCTATCGCTGCTGACTATCGTTCCATCGTGAAGAAACGCGGTGGAGAGATGAATCGAGTCGAAATAGAATCGTCGAAAAGCGTATTTCTCCCGCATGAGGGCGGCTTGGGACAGGACAGCATGGCTCACGACTAGAACGAGTTCGGCGTCGAACTCGGCTCTAAGGCTCTCAAAGACTTCGTGTCGTCCACTGTTGGATATGCCAGTTTTCTTGAGCAGGAGGTCCAGTTCGATTAGTGCAGACGAGGCAAGCATCCACTCACCCGCCGATACCCGGCGAAGAGCTCTTAGACAGGACGCATGGAGTCTGTCCTTCTCGTCCAATAATCCTTTTAGGAAATCCGTCTCCAAGACAGGCATTTTGCCGTTCGCCCGGCAATTTAATATTTGACGGGCGAGATTATTAACGCGTGGCTTTTCCGTTGACTTTGGCAAAAGTTGGGAAGCGAGGGGGCCTAGTAATCCCCTCGGAAGAGCGAAGGAAGGCTCGGATTGACGAAGGGGACAGAGTTGAAGTTCATGCCAGCGGAAGAGGTTTTCTGGTTGTGAGAAAAGTTCCTCGTCTCGAAGATGTAAGGAAGAAACTTAGTGGGAAGCTCCCGCAGTGGTCGGAGCTAGAGGGACAAGCGGACGAACTGCTGGAGAAAGAAGCTCAAGACTGAATTTCTCGATATTGAGGGTTCGAATCCCTCGGGCCCACCACATCATCGATCCCCTTAAGGGGCCATGAACAAACCTATTCTGTTCAGAGTCTGGGAGATCCCATTATCGAGAGATCAAGTGGTGAATTCAAACGTCCGCAGATCAAGAAATTCGCATTTACGTTGAAACCTCTGTGATCAGCGCATACGAGTTCGGAGGAGGTGACGATTCTTCGATACCTGCGTTAGGAAGGGCCATGAGCTGTATTCCTCGGACATTACGCTTAGAGAGATAGACCGCGCAAGCAGTCTGACGCAGGGCAAGTTATACGGCGTCATAGAAAACTTCGGTATTCGAATCTACGTATTTACCGACCAAGCTGACCTACTGGCTGAGGAGTACGTTAAGAAGAAGGTTATTCCTGCGAACGTTAGGGCCGACGCTGAACACATAGCTGCTTGTAGCGTGAATGGAATAGGAGTCTTGACCAGTTGGAACCTAAGGCACATAGTCAATTTGAGAACCAAGACGATGGTTAAGAACATAAATGCGGAGAAGGGCTATATTACTCCGGATATCGTAAGGCCTGATGAGGTGTTCGACGGTGACTGAAGAACTACTTGAGGAGCCAGAGTTTCTGAAAGACCTGCACAAGATCAGGGAAGAGCTTGCGAAAGAGAAGAGGGAACAGGCCTTCAAAGAACTGAAAGCTGTTAGGGATAAGTATCGTGGCAGGTTAGGACACCTGTACATAGAAAAGTAGCAATTCCGGGGGGCCTTCTCGCTAAAGGTGCTGATCTGGTCGGGGGTCGAATGCGTCTCCAAACTCGGCCGTTGGCCCCTTGGGCCTTGCGAGTTCAAATCGCACTCTAGGGGCTTTAGGACGAAGCAGCCAGAGCCCACGATATTCGAGGGTTCGAATCCCTCCGGGCCCGTCACTCTAGCGGTTCCAGTGAAGGGTTTGCCAATTCTCAGCTTGAGGCAGGCAACTCGCGCAGGTCTGCCCTTGATGGCTTGCATTAGAGTGCGGATTTCCCGCCTCTTTCTCCCTTTTCTGAGGATCGACATACTTCGTATCTGGCTCCGAGAAGCTGTTCTGGATTAGGATCTCTTCCGGGTTCAGGCCGAGGCCCAGCGCAAACTCCTTGACCATCTCGATTTTGCTGATTCCCGATCTAGGCTTAGTGCTGAGTCCTGCGCCTGTGTAGGCGTTGCGGAGCTTCTCGATGCGCTGGCTGGTCTCGGTTTGCTTGAGAAAAGGAGAACTAAGTATTCTCTAACCAAATTCAGCAAGATGTCCCTACCTAGAGATTCAGCGCTTTATGTGGGGAATCTGTGGCGTTCTCCGTGCAGTGATGTGCTCTCGGAAGCATACGGTAATCTCGCGGTGGCCATTAAGACGGGTAAACCCGTTATGAAATCAGATATGAGCACGCCGAATTCTCTTACTGGGAAGACCAAGCTATCGCGAGCGCATATTGTCCGTTTGCGCTTGCCGCTGCATCTCGGCTAGCTCATCTAGAATTAGAATTCATCTAGAATAATCTAGAATATAGAATTCCACAGCATGTGAAAGAGTAGGCTTTCGAGCCCTCCATACTGAGAATTCGTATCCCTCCCGGCCCACAAATTCCTTCAGAAGGCGTGTCAACTTCAAAAGGCTTAGTACCAGTCGTTACGATTCTGGTTTAGCGTTTCACTTAGGGTGAGGCAGTATGGAATTTGGACGTAATAATCTGCGAGGCAAGGTCGGAAGACCTGCCGAAGATCGTGAGACTCTACGGTCGAGTCGGTAATTCTCCGACTGACTCATTCTCGAAGCGCGCTGGCGGAAATGCCATCCTTTCTTGTTGATGCGTCGAACAGTTTACCGCCCGGGTCCGCGAGTGTGACGAAATCTTTTCCCTCCTCGGCTGGCCTCTTTAGGGTCGCTCCAAGGCGAAGAAGCCGCTCTACTTCCTTCTCCGGCTCAGCAGTGTAGAGATCTAGGTGGACTCGATAGTCCTCTAAGGGCCCCTCGGGGGTTCGGTTCAAGGAGAGGTTGGGGCCCTGACCCTCAGGATCCTTCAACACGACAGAACCCTCTTCAGCTGGCTCCCGAGGAACGTCATGCAGAGCGTCCTGCAAAAAGGCCATCATTCGAGGAAAGTCACTGCAATCCACAACGATTGAACCAATCCAGATCTTGCTCTTCCCCACCGAAACGTACCTTGGCATGGCTATTAGTCCGCCCAAATTAAGGATGTCAGGGCAGCTTCCGAAAATGCACCGCTTGCGGCTCTCAGTCGGACATGGATCAATTCGCCCACTGCTAGAGATCAAACCTTCTATCATCATGACCGAGTGTGGGCCACGATGCCTCACAATTTCGGATTTGCGCACGAAGGAAGCTTGGCTCAAGGGGATGGCGCGGCGTGCGGCACAAGCGCGCAAGAGAAGACGACGCAGCAGGTAACCAACTCTGACCTGGAAGGCTGTCAATCGACTTCAACCACCTGGCAGTTCTTGATGAACTGCCAAACGTGGACTTCCTGAAATGCCAAAAGCTATCTCATTTGTTTCGTGTCAGCGAACGCAAGGCAGACGTTGGCAAAAAAAAGCAACGTCTAGCATATGCTATACACGATTTCGAACTTGGCGGAGTCGTGTCCGGGTTCAGTGAGAGAGACTGAGATCTAGGAAGTGAAGACTTGGAAGCGTCTTGCTGTCTCGGCCATTTCTCTCAGTCTTCTGTCGATTCTGTCGTAGATTGAGTCTTTCTCAAAGCTGCCATCAGCCAATTGTGTGCCCACAGATCTACCCGTGAGAACTCCAATGCCTTCCTCAATCGTCTTGACGGGGAATATGTGGAACTTTCCTTCACGCACCGCATCTACAACCTCCCTTTTCAGCATCAGATTCCGCAGGTTGCTTTCAGGTATCACGACGCCGTGCTGACCGTTCAGACCGCGAGCCTTGCAGATCTCGAAGTATCCCTCAACCTTCTCATTAACGCCACCGATGGGCTGAACCTCACCGTTCTGGTTCACCGAACCTGTGACGGCCAGATTCTGTTTGATCGGAACGCCCGACAGCGCGGATAGTAGAGCGTACAGCTCAGTGCTTGAGGCGCTGTCGCCTTCCACGCCCTCATAGTTCTGTTCGAACACAATCCGGGCGGAGAGTGTGAGTGGCTTGTCTCGCGCGAACTTTGACGCCAAATATCCAGCGATGATGAGAACGCCCTTGCCATGAATTGGGCCACCCATGTTGACCTCCCTCTGAACATCTATCAAGCCCTCCTTTCCAAGACCCACAGCGACGGTGATTCGTGACGGGGCACCGAAGGAGAAATCGCCTACGCTCAGCACGGACAAGCCGTTGATCTGACCAATTGCCTCTCCGTCGGTGGAAATGAGGATTATCTTTTTCTGAATTGCATCTCGAACCTTTTCTTGAATGAGGTTCGATCGATATGTTTTGGCCTCGATCGCTTTCTCCACGTGCTCTCCGGTAATGTACTTGGATGTTTGCTGCACAGCGTAGAAGTGAGCCTCGCGAACGACATCAGCCACAACGCCAAACTGTGTCGACAGTTTCTCTTGATCTTCCGCCAGTCTGCAGCTGTGCTCCAGGACGCGTGCGATTGCTGAGGAATCCAGATGCTTCAAATTCTCGTTGAGTGCCAAAGTGGCGAAGAACGACGCATAGTTCCTAAGATTGGTCTCGTTCTTCTCCATCGCATAATCGAAATCCGCTTTGACCTTGAAGAGTTCACGAAACTCGGGGTCGTATGCAAAGAGCAGCTGGTACATGTTTGAGTCGCCTATCAGTATGATCTTAACGTCCAGCGGGATGGGCTTAGGAGAAAGGGATCTGACACTTGCGTACCCAACTCTCTGAGGAAGATCCTCAATCCTAATCTCGGCGGCTTTCAGGGCACGCTTCAAACCTTCATACACGTTCAGATCTCGAAGAAGTTGTTCAGCACGGATGATCAGATAGCCGCCATTGGCCCGATGCAAGGAACCGCCTTTGACCAAAGTGAAATCTGTGGTAAGTGTGCCGAACTGGCTTTCCTTCTCGATCCGGCCCAGCAGATTGTCGTAAGTGGGGTTGTTCTCCACAATCACCGGCGCCCCTTTGAGGTCAGTATTATCAACAATTACGTTAACATCGTATACACGGAACCCTAGCTCTTCCTGCCGATCCTCCTGACTTGATTCCTTTTTCCCGCTCTTGCGCCCTCGAAAGCGGTCTAGGTCTTCAATGATGTGGCTCTGAATCGAGTGCAGAAAGTCCGTAATGTCATGGTGCTCCTTGTACTTGTCAAGTAACGTGGCCATGAGATGCTCGATCGCGTATAACGCGACATCTTTGTCGAATTCGTTCACTTGATTGCGAGCTTGTGCTTCGAGTTCGCGGAGCTGTCGGAGGAGCGGTGTCATTTTCTCGCGTACTGTCTCACGTTTCTTGATGAATTGCTGCTGTGTCTCTTTGGGGAGTGAGAGGAATTCCTCGTCTGATATGGGCTGGCCCTTCACGAGAGGGACGAGCGTTATTCCGAGTGGCGTAAGCTGCATCGTAAATCCTTGGTCCTCAGCCGTCTGTCCCATATCAGAAATGATTTCCTGCCGCTTGCGATTGACTTTCTTTAGCATCTCATCTCGCTTGGCCGCGTAGTCTTCACCCTCGAAAAGCTGAGGCATGGCAATTCGAGCCGCCTGGATTAGTTCACGCATATCCTGCTTGAGCTGTCTTCCGAGGCCAGGGGGACACCGAAGCACATTTGGTTGATACTCGTCTTCAAAATTGTGAACATGGCACCAGTCTGTGGGCGTAGGTCTCGCTTTTGCCATGTCTTCAAGGAAATCGATTGTTGTCGCTGTCTTCCCTGTTCCCGATGGACCGGCCGCGAATATGTTAAAACCTGACTCTTTCACCTGGAACCCAAAGAGCAGTGCTTGGTATGCTCGAGGTTGCCCAACCATCACATCAAGGGGTTTCAATTCTTCGGTTGACCCTGCGTTAATGATCTTCGGATCACATGTCCACCTAAGACTGTCGGGACGCAACTCAGAGACCAAGATGAATCGGGCGTTCTGGCGGAGAGCGTTGGCTAATTACTTTGCGTTGAGCCAGTCAGCCACCGCGCATTTGCGGATGAACTTGGAACTTGGAAGCTCAGGGCTGAATCTGATCGATCCTCACCGGCGCATGAGTTCGAGGGTCCACCCATAGAGACGGGTCGACCCACTCGTCGGTCAGTTCGATCTTGACCAGGTGATTGCATTTCGAGCATCGCGGTCCATCGCGTTCAAACACTGTCGTCGGACATTTGCATTGGCAGTTGACTCGAGTGAGTACTAGGTTCTTGCCCTCATAGTGGGCCTCGCGAGGTGGACTGCACGCTTCGCAGATGAGTCCCCAACTCCTTCCGGACCTGTCGGGGATTCTGCGCTTATGAGCAAGAGAGATGAGTGAAACTTATCCTGGATTATCGCCTTCGGTCGACTGCGCGAGCTTCCAACCTCAGCCCGTATTGCTCGCGTATCTTCTCAGCCAGCTTGAGCATGTCGAAACCGAACAGCTCCCGGAGCTCGTCGAGTGTGAGGTCCTCAGTCTCAGCAATCTCGCTCACCGTTACATCTCTGAAGAGCTTTCTCTTCCGCTCAAGGACCTCTCTTACGTGCTCCTCCACCGTTCCTTTCACGACGAAATTCACAGCGAGCACTTTGCTAGTCTGGCCGATTCGGTGGAGCCTCGCGATGCGTTGCTGCAATCTTGCGGGATTCCAGGGTAGATCGTAATTCACTACAACGTCCGCCGCTTGCAGGTTCAGCCCAAACTGCCCCGCGTCGGTGCTCGCCAAGACCCGGCATTCCGGATCATGTGTGAAGCTTCGCAAGACTTCGTTGCGGGCGTCGCCTGAAAGCTGTCCGTGATATGCGAGACTCGGTATGCGTTCATTGGAAAGTTCATCTTGAATCAGGTTGACAATGGGTACGTATTGTGAAAATACAACTATCTTGTGCCCTTGCTCATTCAGATCCTTCACGAGCTCCTTCAGCTCGACCAGTTTCGCGTTTTCCGGCTCCAACCTCGAGAGCACTCGAATCAGTTTCCTGAAAATCGCGGATTCTCTGAGTACTTCAGCGTCATCTGTCCTTTCGCGCTGCTTGCGGCGCAGATAGCCTGAGATCATGCTTATGTCAGCGCATGCCTCGCGAAGCAGGGTGTAGAGTCTGATTCTGTTAGCTGTGAACGGATTGGGTCCCTCCTCCCCGCTTGAGCTGTAGGCATACTCTCCGAGTATGGTATCGCTCAATCCCTCTTGCAGTATGTCGTAGATCATCTTCTGATTCTTGGCAGGCTCAGTGTACACGTATTGCATGGTTAGCGCCGGCAATTGCCTCAGGACCTGAGCCTTTGTGCGCCGAATAGAGATCTCGCGAAGCCGGGCTCTGAGTTCAGGCAGGTTTTCCGGATTCGCGATAGGCCGTATCCCTTGCCAACCCTGGCCCGTTATTTTCAGAGTGTATCTGGCAAGGAAGTCTTCGTTGTATCTGCCGAAGAAACCTGGTTTGACTATGTTCACTATATTGTAGAGTTCCCCCAGATGATTCTCAAGGGGTGTTCCCGTCAGAGCGATGACATTTCGGACAATGAGCTTCTTCACAGCCTCACTTGTCTGCGTATCCCAATTCTTTACCCGCGTAACCTCGTCAAGGATCAAAGTATCAAAGTTCTTCTGCAGGATAAGTTCAACATCGGTGCGGAGTAGCTCATAGTTAAGTACAACAAGCGGGTTGTGGTACAGGTTCATCCGCTCGCTCAGCGAGCTCTTCGAAGTCACGAGCGTCGGACTCAGGTTGAACTTCTCAACCATCTCGCCTCGCCATTGTTCCACAACCGCGTTCGGAGCTACGATGAGCGCGCGACTCGCCCGTCGCGTCTTGGAGAGTTCGATAAGAGCTGATGTCGCTGAGATTGTCTTTCCAAGTCCCATCTCATCGAAGAGGCAAGCCCGACCATCATTGCGCGTAATGAATTCAACCGCCCTTTTCTGAAACGGGTAGAGCGTGACGTTGATTTTTCGCGGCAGTCCAATTCGTTTCACCCATTTAGAGCTTCGAGGGAAGCGCTTGAGGTGAACGCGGATTCCTTGCTCTTCGAACGCGCGCTTTGCGAATTCCAGTGAGCCCGCTTGCCGAAGCCTGTAGGCGTCATAGTAGGGGCTCCAAATGAGATACGTCTTCAGAGTCTCATCGTCTAGAATATCCTTTAAAGATCCGTTGATCGCGGGTCTAACCCACACGAAGCCATCTGGATCATACTCGAATTCAACGGTTCGATGTTCTCGAATGAGCTTGAGAGCCTTCTCTGAATACTGGAGCCTGAGGCCTGCTTCGCGATACTCACTCTTGGCGATTTCAGGGTTCAGTGTTGGAGGATGATGGAACAGCCCATCCGAGAACGGTGTTAAGTTCTTCAGGGAACCGAAATGAGGTTGAGGCACATGTATCTCAGGCCGTATTTCTAGTGACGGATGAACGAGAACGCGGCGCAGCCTCTTCTTGATGGTTGGCTCAGTTACCTGTCCGCTTCGCATTGTCCATCCACAGCTGGTTGGGAAACTGTGAGCTATTCTAGAACTGCAATATGAGCATCGCGAATCAGGCGAAATGCATTCAACGCTTCGCCGCGATTTCCTCCGGTGGTCTGACCTTTCGGAAACTCTGGTACATCATCAGATCGTACGCGATCTTCAATGCACCCGCAGCCACAAAGGGAGCCCCAAGTCCCAGTGTGGTCATCGCGTAGCCCGCAAGTGAGGGACTAATGGACTGGGCCATGGTCCTCGAAGTGTTTGTCAGTCCCGCGGCTGCCGTGCGGTCTGACTCCTGAACCACAGCCATCACGTACGACTGTCTAGTCGGGACATCCATCTGGGAAAGAGACTGGCGGCAAAGGAGTAGCGCGACAGCCCAACCTACCGACGGAGCAAAAGCTACTGAGGCAAGAAAGATGTTTGACGGGATGTGGCTGAATACCATAGTCCTGAGCAGACCTATCCTTCTGGCTATTCTCTCAGCCGCTAGGAAAGACAGCGCCGTTACGATTTGCGTTGCCGAAAAGATGAGTCCTAGCGAGGAGAGTTGAAGAGAATATCGCAGGTAGAAGTAGTAGGAGACGATCGATTGCGCTATGAAGCCGCCACCGAACGAATCCACAGCGAAAAGGGCGGCCAGTTTTCCGACGATTGGTTTGGATTTGTCGGACAATGCCCTCCTGCCTTGTCCTCTCTGATCAATTTCGGCTTCGACGTGGTTCGACATTCTCGCGTAGAGCAAACTTCCCGCGAGACCTGACAAAAGGTACGCAGCGAAAAGTGGACGGTACGACTCAACACTCGAACCAAGAAGTTGCGGAACGCCGGCCAGTAGGGCGCCGACGGATGAGGATCCGTACCCGATTAGATTGTAGACGCTAAACGCCAACGTTCTGTGCTTGGAGTCGCAGGTCTTGGGTATGATCGCCTGCTCGAGCGAAAGGAAAGGACCGACCTCTCCAGCGCCAACGGTCATGTTGCCCACGACGCCTGCGATTACAGGGGCCCACCAAGCGGTTGAGAGGAACAGAGCGCTTCCAGCGATCAAGTCCATGAATGCAAAGAAGATGAGCGTACGTCGCCGGCCAGTTCGATCTGCAATGAAGGATACAAGAAATGTGTAGAGGGCGCTCGTGAACACCGTCAGCGTGAGCACGACTCCGATCCGGAAGGGATCGAAGCCTAACGCGCCCAGGTAGACTCCGAACAGAACTCCTAGAAATCCGTACGGAACTGTTCGAACAGATTTCTCCACAAGGATGATGAGGCCGTCATTGGAAATCCACTTGGCCACAACGAGCCCTCTCTGGGAATCGTGCGATTCCGTCACGTACAGCTATTCTGCTTTTTCCCGTTGCTGGAGCTTCCGCTGGCAGTACCGGTAGAGCGCGTCATACAGCGGGAATTGCAGCTTCATGTTTTCGAAATCATTCGGCGCTAAGAGCTGGAATCCAGTCGCGGCCGCTCTGAGGCCGACGGATTCTTGAGTTGGATCAGGCAATTCAGCGTCAGCGCCACGCACGATCTTCGCCAACTCCAACAGCGCTGGATCTGTGAGTCTGTACTTTCTGATTATCGCGTCGAAGCTCACAAACTCTTTCCCTTCATGCATATAGTGAGTTAGTTCCACACCGGGAGAGTCGAATGGAATCGCAGACTCTCGTTCGGCAACAGCCTTCACTGAATCTTTGGGGACGAACAGAAACTCCGCGTCTTCATCAATGAAATGCCGAATTAGCCAAGGGCACGCGATTCTATCGACCTTCGCCTTCTCTCTAGTGACCCATTTCAACACGAATGCCTCTCTGCTTCAATTGCCAGATTGGATGCATATCCTATTGAAGTGGTTTAAGTAGAAGCCTCCATGTGGCTTGCTATAGGACACCAAAGAGCTTGCACCGCGTCATTTCTAATTCACGGGCGGGGATGCCATGAGTTCGCTGTTGAAATCATCTTCTTACATTCTTGCAGTTATGGAACGCGGACAGATAGCTGAAGTTGTGAAGGCGATGAAGGAGCATGAACAGGTGGAAGAGGGGGCGCTGCTGATTGGCAGATTCGACTTACTAGTGAGAGTGGCACATTACGATCGGTCAGACCTCTATCGAACTATCTCGCAGATACGTTCGATGCCCGGCATCCGGGCTACCAGCACGCACATTCCGTTCGAGGGTTTCACAAAGGAGTATACAGTGAATGAGAATGATGCATTGGCCATTTCGCTCCTTAGAAGCGAAAGCTCACTTTCCAACGTGCTGATGCAGTTAAGGAATCTCAGGCATGTAGTCGAGGCTCACATAATTCCGGGAGACTGGGATGTTCTGGCGATCCTTCACAGCGATCGGGTCGAGCAGATCTTGGAGACTGCCGTGAACCAGTTTGAGGGCGTTCAAGGAATCACCAAGACGGAGACTCTACTCGCTCACCAGTATTTCCGAAGGACTCAGGACGCTACGGTGTCTGTCGGAACTTTCATTCCTCAGTACGCATTCGACAAGCTTAGAGACAAAACTGTTCTAGGCATTCAGCAGGGCCCCGCGTAGGGGCTTTCTTTATCCACGTGGGGTAGGCTTGGGGGGGTATTCTTTAAGAACCGACCTGTGCGACTGGAAAAAGCTCTTAGTGATAGACTATTGGGGCCGCAGTCTGACAAGAAATCCGAAGCCGAATCTTCACAAAAACCATTTGACTTTGTCGACCAGTTCCGCAGTCAGGTTGACGAGCTCTCAAGGCAAAAAGAGCAGGTCGAGAGGAAAGCGGACGAGTATCTAGACAGGCTGAGGCGTCTGCAGGCGGACATGGAGAACCTCCAGAAGATCACAAAGCGGCAAATCGACACAATCAGCCGGCAGGCTTCTGAGAGCCTGGTCGTCAAGCTGCTTCCGATCCTCGATTCCTTGCAGCAAGCGAGCAGAACCACCCGCTCTAGCGATACAATGCCATCGGAAGAGATCTCTGTAGGACTGAAGATGCTGTTCAACCAGCTGTTGGGTGTATTGAAGAAGGAAGGTCTGGAGGAGGTTCCCTGCGTTGGCAAACGCCTCGATCCCGAGAAACACGAGGTCGTTAGCTATGTTGAGACGGACGAGGTTCCTGAGAATACTGTTGTGGAGGAGGTGCGCAAGGGATACGCTTTGGGAGACAAAATCATACGGCCATCTCTCGTGGTGGTCAGCAAGCAGAAGACGAGTGAGAGTCAGGGGCTGGAGAAGACTCAGGCCGACTAAGATCCCATAATGTTTTTCAACCCTTTCTCAATCCCTCAAACATCCTCTCGAAAGAAACCTAGGAAGTGCCCATGTTATGCCAAAGATCATCGGAATCGACCTTGGAACGAGCAACTCAGCTGCTGCTGCAATCATCGCCGGACGAGCAACTATCATTCCGAGTGCTGAAGGAACTTCCGTTGCAGGCAAGGCGTTTCCATCATACGTTGCCTTCACAAAGGATGGACAACTCCTTGTCGGCGAGCCAGCGCGGCGTCAAGCAGTTTCGAATCCCGAAGGTACGGTTCTCGCAATCAAACGCAAGATGGGTACCGATTACAAGGTCAGTATTTTCGGCAAGGAGTATACTCCTCAACAGATCTCGGGATTCATACTTCAGAAAATAAAACGTGATGCGGAAGCGTTCCTCGCTGACAAAGTCGAGAAGGCGGTCATCACCGTCCCGGCATACTTCAATGATAATCAACGTCAAGCCACGAAAGACGCCGGTGCGATCGCTGGTCTTGAGGTAGTGCGGATAATCAACGAGCCCACCGCAGCGTCGCTCGCCTATGGATTAGATCGACCAGAGAAGGAGATGAAGATCATGGTCTTCGATTTGGGCGGCGGGACTCTTGACGTTACGTTGATGGAAGTCGGTCCATCCAAAGATGAGACTGGGAAGGTGACTCCCGTATTTACTGTTCTCGCAACGAGCGGCGATACTCAACTCGGCGGAACCGACATGGACAACGCGATCATGGACTACGTTGCGGAGGAATTCAAGAAGGCGAACGGCATCGACGTGCGCAATGACAGGATGGCCGTGCAACGCGTGCGCGAAGCCGCTGAGAAGGCAAAGATAGAACTCTCAACCGTTCTCACCACAGACATCAACCTTCCTTTCATAACCGCAGACGCCACCGGTCCCAAGCATCTGACTATGAGTCTCACGCGAGCCAAACTTGAGGAGCTTGTGAGACCAACTATAGACCGCTGCCGCGGCCCAATGGAAAGAGCGATACAAGACGCGAAGCTCACTCCCATGGACGTTCAGAAGATCATTCTCGTTGGCGGACCAACGCGCATGCCTATCGTGAGGAAATTCGTAGAGGATTACATGGGCAAGGAGGCTGAGCGTGGGGTGGACCCTATGGAGTGTGTCGCCATGGGCGCTGCGATACAAGCTGGAGTAATAGCGGGCGAGGTACGCGACCTATTGCTCCTAGACGTCACGCCGCTCTCGCTGGGTGTGGAGACTCTCGGTCACGTTTTCACCAAGATTATCGAACGAAACACTACGATACCGGCTCGACGTAGCCAGATATTCTCTACCGCGGCGGATTTCCAAACCACTGTGACAGTCCACGTACTTCAAGGAGAGAGACCGATGGCTCAGGATAATGTATCGCTGGGGATGTTCAATCTCACTGGGATTCCACCTGCTCCCCGAGGGGTTCCGCAGATCGAGGTTTCGTTTGACATCGATGCGAACGGAATTTTGAACGTGTCCGCCAAAGACCTGGCTACAAGTAAGGAGCAGAAGATCACGATCACGGCCTCGAAGAAGTTGTCGAAAGAAGAGATCGATCGAATGATCAAGGACTCGCAACAGTTCGCGGCCCAAGACCAGAAGCTCAAGGAAGAGGCTGAACTCCGTAACCAGGCGGACAATATGTTATACAGCGCGGAACGGCTCACGAAGGAACTAGCGGCGAAAATCACGAAAGACCAATCCGAGCGAGTCACAAGGAGCATGTCGGAACTTCGAGAGGCGCTGGCAGGAAAAGATGCCTCGCTAATCAAGCAGAAGTTGGAAGCGCTGGAGAAAGTGCTTCAGGAAATCGGCACTGCAGCCTATCAGCAGGTGGCCCAGCAACAGGCGGCTGGAGCGGCATCACCTCCGCCACCGCAGGGTGAGAAGAAAGACGCTGTTGATGTTGACTACAAGGTCGTGGACGAGAAGAAGTAGACGTTAGATTGCGGCAGATTGGCGTTGTCAAAGCGTGACTATTACGATGTACTGGGCGTTCCGCGCAACGCGGGCAAGGATGAGATAAAGAATGAATATCGCAAACTCGCGCTGAAATATCATCCCGATCGAAACAAGGCACCTGACGCGGAAGAGCGCTTCAAGGAGATCTCTGAAGCATACGCAGTGCTATCGGATGACGAGAAGCGCGCTCAGTACGATCGCTTTGGACATGCGGGAATAGATTCCAGATATACAGCAGAGGACATATTCCGAGGCGTAGACTTCAACGACATCTTCAGAGATCTAGGCTTCGGGTTCGGCGGTTTCGGTTCGATCTTCGACACGTTCTTCGGAGGACGCCGTGGAGCCACTCCCACTGCGGGGCACGATCTTCGATACGACTTGGAGATCTCTTTGGAGCAAGCGTACTCGGGTCTCACAACGGAAATAGACGTGCCAAGAACCGAGCATTGTTCCGAATGCGGCGGAACAGGTGCTGCGCCGGGCACGAGCCCCAAGACCTGTTCGCAGTGTAATGGCGCCGGGCAGATTCAGCACGTGCAGACTTCCGGGTTCATGCACTTCTCTCGCATCGAGCCGTGTCCCACATGTCGCGGCCGGGGCGAGACGATCGAGAAACCATGCACTGTATGCCGAGGAGAAGGTTCAGTGCAACGCCGCAGGCGTATCAGCGTGAACATACCTCCTGGCGTCGACACAGGTTCCCAACTCGTGATGCGCGGCGAGGGAGATGTGGCGAACGGAGGAGGACAAGTAGGAGACCTCTATGTGGTTGTGCATGTTGCGCCACATGCAGTCTTCCGGCGGGATGGAGACGATTTGATCTGTAACCTCGATGTGAGTTTCTCTAAGGCCGCGATCGGTGGCGAGCTTGAAGTTCCGACGCTTGATGGATCAGCGAAGATCAAAGTGCCTGCGGGAACTCAAAGCGGGACCACTTTCAGACTGCGGAAGAAGGGCATGCCGATTCTCAGGCATAATGGCCGAGGTGACGAACTCGTGGTCGTCCGCATAAGGACTCCAACGAAACTCACCTCGCGTCAGCGGGAACTTCTGGAGCAACTTCGGCGCGAAGGGCTTTGACGCGAGCTATTCACCCCGCTGGACTAGTTTCATGAGTTTGGAGTGAACGTTCACTCCACCAGCGATCAGAGACCTTGAGAAACCCTCCCAACTCTCATCCAATGAATTCGTCACCTTGGCACCAGCTTCCGCCGCGATCAATGATCCTGCCGCAGTTTCGAAGACAGGCGCTTTGCGGTAAACGGTAATTAGCCCATCGAACCTGCCGGCCGCCACCGCGCAAAGGTTCAACGCAACGCTACCCGGAGACCTCAGGGTACGAGTGTACCTGTACATGCCCCTCGCCAAGTCTAGTGGATCAGGGATTGACGGCTCAGGTTCCCACCAATCAAAAATCAGCGATGAATCGGTCAGCGAACACGCACTTGAGGCTCGGATTCTCTTTCCGTTCATCTGCGCCCCTCGTCCTCGGATTGCTGTGTACAATTCATCGAGAATCGGATTGTAAATCACACCCAGAATCGTTCTGCCAGTCCGCAGAACGCCGATGGACACTGCGAAGTACGGGATCTTCTTGGCGTAGTTAAGCGTGCCATCGAGTGGGTCTATCGCCCAGACAAGATCGCGTGAGCCAAAATCCAGTCTTCCGGATTCTTCGCAGTCAACAGAGCATTCAATGTGGCTTCTGCGTATTCGCGCGAGGATTAGCCTCTCAGCCTCGTGGTCGGCGTTCGTGACTATGCTACCTGGGTAATCGTATTTCTTCGCGACTTTGAGTTTGCTTCCGTGGAACAGTTTCAGTAGCCGTTTTCCAGCATCTTCAGCGGCCATCTGAGCGATCCTCATCAGTTTCAATTCCATCTGCAACGATCTCTTCATGCGCTCGTCATCCCGCTTGAAGGCCGTCAACGAGAGCCCTTTGGCCACGAGTCAGAAGCGACTCGAGAAGCTCGGTCACGACGAGCAAAACGCCGACGATTAGCAAAACGATCCCCGCGCCCAGCAAGAGCAGGTTCTCAGTTGGGGGCGGCCATTGGGCTATGGGTGCCAGCGCGGAGTATGCGATCAGAAACAGCCCTATGGCGAGGATCGACGAAGCGATCATAAGGCGTTTCTTCATCTCGTATCTTCGTCCACCTCGCTCGCGGAACGCTTTAAACTTCCCCCAACGAAAGGCGGGGCCGAGGAGGATTGGATGAGGTTCACGGTCATCTGCGATTTCGATGGCACCATCGTCGACATCGACACCGCCGAATACCTCCTGGACGTGTTCGGAGAGAAAGATTGGAGGAGGATCGATCGAGAGCTCGAGAAAGGAGAGATAGATTTCGAGGAATCACTCGTAGAGGAATTTGCGATGCTTAAGGTTCCAAAGAAGCTGATGATTGATGCACTCGGACCTGTGACTCACTTCCGACCGAATTTCGAGAAGGTGGTCGAATACTGTGTTGAGAACCGTTTTCCACTGATCGTCGCAACTGGTGGCTTGGAATTTGCTGTCCGGCACTTTCTGGACCGCGACGATTGGTTGCACAACATCAGGATTCATGGTCCGAAAGCAGAGTGCACCGGCGATGGCGTGAAGCTCACGTTTCCCGAACTGATCGCTCAAGGATCTGAGAATTTCAAGGATGACATAGTCAAGCAGGAAAAGACAATGGGGAATAGAGTGGCCTACGTGGGGAATGGCTTTGCTGACTATCCTTCCGTGAAGATTGCGGATCTTGCATTTGCCATAAAGGATTCGAGGTTGGCAAAGCTGTGTCGAGTCAACGGCGTGCGGTGCAGAGAGATGACTGACTTTCAGGAAGTCGTGGACTCGATAAGGGGCTACATATCGGCTCGAGATTCAGTTTGAACGCCTCATCTTGCAGTTCTCGATCGAGCTTTAATCTCGATTATGCTCTCCATTAGCTGGGTACTGCGATATGGTTCACCAAGATGTTCTGAAAGCGGTGGAAGATGTTCGCATTCGACAGATGAGGGGAGGCACGATTGTCACCCACGCAGCGCTCATGGCTCTGCGTTCGGCAGCGCTCAAGTCGAAAGCATCCTCCGCCAAGGAATTCTGTGATGAAGTGGAACAAAATAGCCGTTACCTAACCAACATACGTGCCGCGTCTGTCCCACTAGCGAACGGTCTCCGTCATGTCGCATCTGAAGTTCAAAAGGCGGCTAACGCAGGAGCTGGCGTCGAGAAACTGAAGCAAACGGTCTCCGACGCCGCGACGAAATTCGACAAGAAGCTCGAACAGTCGATCGGAGAGATTGCTGAGATAGGAGCACGGCGGCTTAAGGATGGGGATGTGATCCTGACCCACAGCTACAGCACGGCGGTGCTTGCAATTCTGAAGAAGGCGAATGAGCAGAAGAAGAGGCTCAGAGTGTTCGTCACCGAAACAAGACCCGAACTTGAGGGCCGCGATGTTGCTGAGGAGTTGGCTGAAGTTGGCATCGACACCACACTCATAATAGATTCGGCGGTGTCCCATTTCATAGAGAAGACGGACAAGGTGATCGTCGGCACAGAAGCCGTCGCGGCGAATGGCGCTGTTGTCAACAAGATTGGAACGGCGACGATCGCAGCTGTTGCTCATAGCGCGCGTGTGCGTGTCTATGCCGCCGCGAGCACCTACAAATTCAGCCCTGAAACAATGCTGGGGGAGCTCATCGAGATGGAAGAGAGAGACCCGTCTTTCGTCCTAGATAATCCTGAGATGAGGAAACTGCCAAACTTGACAGTGAAAAACCCTGCGTTCGATGTCACCTCCCCGCAAGATATTGATCTGATCATCACGGAACGAGGAGTGATTCCGCCTCAAGCGGCGATAATGATAGTTAGAGAGCAAAACGGCCCTTCGGTTTTCGCCACCTAGCATTCTCGGTGTCCTCGCAAACAAGCTTTATGTGCCGTGTAGCAGCGCATCACAGGAGACGTTCTCATGAAATTAATCAGCGGGTCAGCGTCAGACACGCTGGCAGCGAGGGTGGCCCGTGAACTCGGCACAGACACCGCAAAAATAGAGACCAAACGATTTCCTGATGGAGAGAAGTATCTTAGGGTTCTGGGAGACGTGAAGGGTGAGGAAGTTGCGGTCATTCAATCGATCAACCGTACGCCGGACGAGCTGCTCTTCGAATACCTACTGCTCGCTGACACTTTGAAGGATCTGGGAGCGAGCCGAATCATCGCGTTCATCCCATACTTTGCCTATGCGAGGCAGGATGAGCGATTTAACCCCGGTGAGGCTCTGAGCTTCAAGACTGTGAGCAAACTCATCGAGAACGTTGGAACCGACGAGATTTACACAATCGACATGCATCAGCATAGAGTCTTGAAGTCCTCTGACGTGTTCAATATTCCATCACACAACCTCACGGCTATGCCCCTCCTCGCGGACTATGTCGAGAAGGTTGCGAATCTGCACAATCCTTTGGTCATCGGGCCAGATGCCGAGGCCGAGCAATGGGCCAAAATAGCAGCTGATAAGCTCCACACGGACTACGACGTGTTCGAGAAGAAACGACTCGGGTCTGAGACAGTACAGATACGGCCGAGAAAGGCAAGCGCGAAGGATCGCGATGTCTTGATAGTCGATGACATCATTAGCACTGGCGGAACAATCGTCGAAGCGCTGAAGATCCTCTTCTCACAGGGGGCCAGAAGGATCGATGTCGCCTGCACTCATCCCATTCTGGTGGGGGGTGCATTGGCTAGAATCTATGAAGCTGGCGCGGTCAACGTCATCGGCACAGACACAGTTTCCAGTCCGATTAGCTACGTCTCAGTCGCGCCTCTCATAGCTGAACAAATCAGGAAGGAAAGTTCCAGGTGACGCTCACCGGAGAGGCTGAAAGAATCGCCGACCGCATTCGAAGCATGAAGATTCGCGGAGCGGGACTGATTGCCCGTTCCGCCGTCGAAGCTCTGCAGATTGTTGCCCGCGATTCAAAGTCGAAGGATGTTGACGCATTCATTGGCGAGCTTACTGAAGCAGCTCACTACTTACTGCAAACGCGACCAACCGCTGTTTCACTTCCAAATGGTATAAGATACGTCATGCATCGCGTCAACGTGGCACACAACCCGACTGCTACGGTTGAGAGCATTCGGTCAGTCGCAATCCACGCGGCCGATGACTTCATCGAGAATGCGAAGAGTGCTGTCCAGCGAATTGGCGAGATTGGGGCACGCCGCATCAAAGATGGCGACGTTCTGCTCACTCACTGCAACAGTAGCGCCGCAATCGAGGTAATGAAGAGAGCCTGGAAAGATGGTAGGAAATTCCAAGTTTTCGTTACCGAGACCAGACCGCGATTTCAGGGACACATCACGGCCCGCGAGCTCGCGAAGGTCGGCATACCTGTGACGGTAATCTTGGATGATGCGGTTAGGTACTTCATGCAGCGCATTGACAAGGTGCTTGTTGGAGCGGACGCAATTACTGCGAACGGAGCCTTGGTCAACAAGATCGGCACATCGATGGTCGCATTGGCCGCACACGAAGCTAGAGTGAGAGTGTTCGTTGCGGCTGAAACCTACAAATTTAGTCCCGAGACGATGATCGGAGAGCTTGTGACGATCGAGGAGCGGGACTCAGCCGAGGTTATCTCGCCGGAGGACCGAAGGAGTGTGGGACCTATCAACGTACTCAACCCCTCGTTTGATGTTACACCGCCGGAGTTCATTGACCTGATAATCACCGAGCGAGGAATCATACCGCCCGTCGGCGCCATACTGATTCTCGAAGAGGTATTCGGCGTTCTTACTCCCGAAGAGCTACGGGAATATCAAACGTACGCGCTCGGGGAAGAAGCTGATTAGGCGCTCTGACTCGCTGCACATTCTTATCTCAGATCATTGACCAAGACGGGCCTTATGGTGCAATTGTAATGAGCGAATGGTACCACGAGTTCGTCGACCGGGGATACAGCCCCAGCGAAAACGACTTGCTGTGCCTCTTCCGGCTTGAACCAGCCGCGGGGTTCACGATTGAGGATGCCGCGGGCCGAGTGGCTTCTGAATCCTCCGTCGGCACGTGGACGGAGGTTACTACGATGAAGCCGCGAATTCGGAAACTCATGGCCAAAGCTTGCGAGATCCAAGGTAACTTGGTGAAGATTGCTTACCCAATTGAGCTCTTTGAACGGCGCAATATGGCGCAAGTGCTCAGCTCGATCGCGGGAAACATCTTCGGAATGAAAGCCGTTCAGAACGTGAGGCTGGAAGACATTCGCTGGCCAGCGAAACTAATCAGAAGTTTCCCAGGGCCACAGTTCGGAACACAAGGCGTTCGCAGAATCTTCCGAGTCAAAGATCGGCCGTTGACTGCCACAGTCCCCAAACCGAAGCTCGGTCTCACAGCTAAGGAGCATGCAAGGGCGGGCTACGAAGCGTGGATCGGAGGCATCGATCTCCTGAAGGACGATGAGAATCTAACGTCGCAACCCTTCAATGTCTTCAAGGACCGAGTTCGAGAATGTTTCAGGCTTAGGAACAAGGCAGAGAAGGAAACGGGAGAACGGAAGAGCTACCTGATCAACATCACCGCGGAAACCAACGAGATGATTCGGCGAGCGAAAGCCGTGGCCAACGCTGGAGGCGAATATGTGATGATCGACATACTCACCGCCGGCTGGGCCGCTCTCCAGACCTTACGCGAAGTATGTGCGGATCTGAAACTCGCCATCCATGCCCATAGAGCATTTCATGCGGCCTTCACGAGAAACCAGCTCCACGGTATGTCCATGCTTGTAGTTTCTGACATAGCCAGACTCGTCGGAGTTGATCAACTCCACATTGGGACCGTGATCGGAAAGCTCGAATCTCCTCAGGAGGAGGTGCTACATCTGCGCGACAACCTTCAGAAAAGGACAGTCGCGGAAGGCCCATCAACTCTAGCTCAGGACTGGGGCCGGGTAAGGCCCGTTTTCCCTACATGCTCGGGAGGTCTTCACCCAGGTTTGGTTCCGGAACTCATGAGGCTTGTCGGTTCCGATATTATCGTACAGGCTGGAGGAGGAGTTTGGGGCCATCCCGATGGCGGCGAGGCAGGAGCAAGAGCTCTGAGGCAAGCTATTGATGTGGGAATGAAGAACGGCAGCTTAGAAAGCTATGCTGCTCAGCATCGAGAACTCCGGCGGGCTATCGAGACATGGGGCGTCGCCACCTTCAAATGATGCACGGGAAGGTCAGCAATGGTCGGAGTCAACCCGAAATCAGGATCGGTCTTGGCGATTGAACGACACGCGCGACTACTACGTGACGTTTGATCTCTGGGAAACGCTCCTAATCGACCGCCATGAGTTTGACAGTCTCCGAAACAACGCCCGAATCAACGGCATGCATGCCATTCTGTCCAAACTTGGGATGAAGATTACCTTAGACGCCCTTCGGGCAGCATACGATCAAAGCGCTGTTCGGCTAACAGAGATCTGGGAGCGGGCTGAAAGCACACCGGTAGTCGAGCAGCTCCGGATGATTATAAAGGCCGCATCGCAGGACAAGTTCGATCTTCCGCTAGATCCAAGTGAGATCGACAAGCTGGAGCAGGCGTATGTTGATCCCTTGTTCGAATTCCCTCCTGCGCTCAACCCCGATGCTATCCTTACACTGCAATCGATGCGGCGTCGAGTGCGCAAGATTGGGCTGGTGAGCAACACTGGTCGCAGTCCCGGTGTGGCCCTTCGCAAATTGATGTCTGAACATGGCATTCTACGGTACTTCGACGCGACCGTTTTTTCTGACGAGGTGGGATGTCGTAAGCCTGACAGGCGTATCTTTGAAGCCGCCATGCAACGGCTAGGTGCTACCGCTGAAAGGACAATTCACATAGGCGACGATCCAAACGCCGACATTCGGGGAGCAAAACAGAGCGGAATGCTGGCGATACTCTTCGACTATCCGGTTCCGGAAGAGTTCAAACAGTCGCCCAACTCGCTGTTTGCCCTCAGTAGAGCTAGTCAGCCTTCAGACCCTGTGGTGGAGCCGGACGCCAAAGTCACTTCACTCAGTGAGACCCTAGCCTTCCTCGATTCTCTAAAATAGCGAGCCATCCGCTCAGTTCGAGTTCACGACAAGTATCGGAACAGAGTTTCGCGCTTAGGGCTTCCCCGGGTTTCCGGTCTAGTTGCCTTGAGTCCGGCAGCAACGTTCGCCCATTTCAGCGCCTCTTGATCTGACCTGCCTTCGGCCAAAGCAGCGACGAAAGCCCCTAGGAAGGCGTCGCCGCATCCCACAGTGTTGACGACTCTTAGACCATGGGGGGCGAGGTTGAAGGCGGGGCAAACCGTCCGTTCTGTGCCCTCGTGGAGTATCGACCCCTTCGCACCTAGTTTCGTGATGAGTTTCAGTTTTGGATTAGCCCGCATCAAGACACGTGCTGCTCCACGCGTCGTCTTCATGCCAGTCAAATGCTCTGTCTCCGACTCATTTGCGGCGAGGTAGTCCACGTTTTCAAGCAACGGGCGTACTTTCATTCCAAACTCAGCATAGAAGCCCGGATCCCAGGCAACGATCTTCCCAAGACGTTTCGCTTCCCGCGCAAGCTTCACACTCGTCTCAAAGGGAGGGTCCATGATTGTAATGATCGAGGCATCAGATATCAACTGGCTTCGCACCTGTTCCTCTAAGTCTTCCGGGAGGATCATCGAGTTCGCGCCTCGGTAGCTGTGTATCATATTCTCCCCATGTTCGTCAATCAGAATGTATGCCTGACCTGATTCAACATCGGCGGAGAACTTGAGTCCAGAAACAACTACCCCCTCCTGCTCGAAGATCTGCACCTGTTTCTCGGCGATGTCATCTTTTCCCAATGTTCCCAATATGCCCACCTTGCTGGGGCCAAGCACCCTTGCCGCGGCTACCGCCACGTTTGCACCTTTGCCCCCCGGCACGCGTGTGAGTTTGCCGACTGGTACTTCCTCACCTCGCTTGGGAAATCGCTTGATGAAGAGATTGATGTCCCAGTTGATGGCGCCGATTACTACTGTTCCGAGCAAGACGATCTGTAGTCGGCTAGCCGAGTATTGTCTAATGGGCTTTTTCTATCGAGTGCGGCTCGCGATTTTAGCCGCCTGGCCGAACGTAGCTTATTCCTTGCATGAAAGGCACCAATCCGCGCGTAAGGATCAGATAAATGAAGAAGGCAGTGAATGCTGCCATCAGCCCGAAGAACGCGTAGTCGCTCGTTCGGAATCTGGGATCTCGCAGCATGACCTTCTCGACGGGAGCACTAAATCCTCGAGATTCCAGAGCGATGGCTCTGGTCTGGGTCTGATGAATTGCGCCTAGTGTGAGTGGAATCATTAGCACGACTATGCTCTTCAGGCGCTCGGTTATCTTGGCTTGCACGTTCAGTCCTCTGGAAACTTGGGCTTGGTAAATCGTTGAAATCTCATTCGTAAGTATGGGGATCAGTTGGACGGTTGCAAGGAACGCGTAGGCGAACTTGTAGGGTATTCGGCTCTTCAGCATGATGGCTGCCAAGTCTGATGGGTGAGTCGTCAAATAAGCAAGCAGAGCCGCAGTTATCGTCACCGCGAGCCGCGCGCTCCACACCGATACGTACACAGTGCCCTCAAGAAAGAATCCGATTCGATACCCAAACAAGACAACCGCGAAGATCACCGTCTTGTTCTCGGGAAACCCGACTGGTCCACCGAGGATTAGGAGGCCGAGAATTAGGATAGGCACTGCAATGATCGTGATGACGGTGAGAACTATTTTCCAAATGCGGGAAATCAACGCGAGGCCGAGCAGGACGGCCAAGGAGGTTGTGGAGAAGTATACGTCGTAGAATACGTAGTTGAAGATCGAGATCCAGAGAAAGAAAAGAAACTTGGTACGTCCGTCGAGGCGGTGGACGTAAGTATCCCCGCGGACGTACCCAGATCTCAGGATTTTCAGGGCTGTCGAAGACAATGTTGGCGCATTGGTCCTACTTGGAGGGTTGAGGTCGAAGACTAAATCTGGCCGGCATTCTGGAAGCGACAACGGCTGCGAGAATCAATGAGAGTAGCTTGTCGGGTATTTCCGCCACTATGGCGGAGCCTATGACTGCGGAGATTGTGCTGCCAGTCTGGTTGAGTATGATGGCGTAGATCCATGCGGTTCCTGCATATGTTGGAAGCGCGCCGAAGATGAAGACGTTGATCAATGTCACGGGAATCACGTTCGTAACGCCTATGATGATGCCCGCAAGGACGAGTTGGAGTGGTTTCTTGATGGAAACCCATCCGATTCTCCAGAAGACCCACGTTATGACGGCGATGTAGACATTGATGAATCCCCAAACCCAGGCTGGTAGCCCCCAAAATGTGAACGCCATCACAATGTTGTAGAGGAACCCTCCTGCGACACCAACCCAGAGCCCCGCTACAACCGTACCAAACATTGTGGCCCAGGTGTCCATGAATAGCGGTAGTTTGAGTAGATTAATGACGACGCCCGTAACGTAGTTGAGAGCCGCGATGACGGGAATCAAGACGATTTGAAGGATTGCAAAGCCTGAAGGTTTCGTTACGACTGTTGGTTGAGCTTTTTTCACGCCTTCGGTCATGTTACTGACCCGTTAAGAACTTGACGTGAGCATGTATTTAATGGATTTCAGAAGGCTATCATTGAAGGCGATTGCAGAAACCCTTAAGATGATTTCAACAGTTACGAACGAACTTGCGTCGGGATCGCCTTTTGTACAACACCAGTAGCGAGAACGTCGTCGTAAGGGTCAGCGACCTGACGTACGCCTATCCGGGCTCCGCTTCTGTTCTGGAAGGCATCTCGTTTTACGTCAACAAAGGTGAGATGCTTGGAATCATCGGACCCAACGGCGCAGGCAAGTCAACCCTCTGCAAGTCGCTGAATGGTCTTGTTCCTCATTTCTACGGGGGAACCATCGCGGGCTCTGTCTCGATCGGAGGGATGGACACGATGCAACATTCGGTTGCCGACCTCTCGCTGAAAGTTGGTTTGGTATTCCAAGATCCCTCCAGTCAATTCTCTGGTGTGTCGACAAGGGTCGATGAGGAGGTTGCTTTTGGAATGTCGATGAGGGGATTCTCTCGCGAAAAGATGCACGACGAGGTGAAGAAGTCGCTCGCCGCGGTTGGACTGGAGGGCTTAGAGGAAAGGGCTCCCCAGGAGCTTTCGGGCGGGCAGCAACAGAGGCTCGCCATAGCGACTGTTCTAGCGGTTCGTCCCTCGATAATCGTGATGGATGAGCCCACGGCCCAGCTCGATCCCGTCGGGAAGACGGAAGTGCTGCGCACCATGCGGGATCTGAACAAGCAAGGTTACACGATCATCGTGGCCGAGCACGAGATTGAAGCACTCGCCAATTCGGTTGATCGATTACTAGTCCTCGACCGTGGACGGATGGTGGACGAAGGGAACGCCCGAGATGTGCTGACGAAGGTCAAGAGACTGAAAGATCTTGGTCTCGATCCTCCGTCGGTCACGGAACTGAGTGATGTACTTTCCGCCGACCTCTCTCTGACAAGGGACAACTACCCGATCGATCTCGACGAAGCCACGAACGTGTACTCGAAAATTCTGGGGAAGCGCTTCGAATGAGTCTAATCGAAGCGAAAGATCTCTGGTTCTCGTATAACCACGAAGTCATGGCTCTGCAGGGCGTGAACATTTCGATAGGAAAAGGCGAGATCCTGGCTTTCATCGGCCAAAACGGGGGCGGAAAGACGACGCTCGCCAAACACTTCAACGGGCTTCTCAAGCCTTCGAAGGGTAATGTGCTCGTGAAGGGAACTGAAACGAGTAAGGTTGGGACGAACAAGTTGGCATCCGTTGTCGGCTACGTATTTCAGAATCCAGCTCACCAGATCTTTTCAAGCACAGTGCGCGACGAGGTTGCCTTTGGCCCAAGAAATCTCGGGCTCTCAGAGGATGAGGTGGAACGCAGAACGCGCGAGGCCATCGACAATGTCGGTCTGGGTGGTTCTGAGGATGTGCACCCTTACGACTTGGATTACGGGAAACAGAAGCTCCTGACGATTGCATCCATCATGTCCATGCGTCCAGAAGTCTACTGCTTAGACGAACCAACAACAGGCCAAGACCACCGGGGGCGAAGAATGGTCGCGCAGCTGATCAGAGGGCTAAACCAGGTTGGGGCAACAGTCATCGCCATAACGCATGATATGCGCTTCGTCGCCGAGGTGGCACACCGCGTGGTCGTAATCGCGGCAGGCAAGATACTCGCGGATTTGCCGACCAAGGAGATGTTCCAGCAAGTCGACATGCTCAGGTCAGCGAAGATCTACCCCCCTCAAATAACCATGCTCGCAGGAAACCTTGAGCACTATGGCGTTCCAAAGAACACCTTAACCATTCAAGAGATGGCCGACGTGATCCGGAGCAAATCAATGCGGGGCTGACCGCGCTTTAGGGAGCGATTCCACTTGCGTAAGCAGGTTATCCTTGACCTCGATGTGGGTGTGGATGACGCCCTTGCAATAATGCTGGCCACAGCGTCCCCCGAGCTTCAAGTCATTGGGATCACAGCGGTCAGCGGTAACGTTCACGTGGACAAGACAAGCATCAATGCCCTGAAGGTTCTCGAAGCTCTTGGGATTTCTGATGTTTCTGTGGCAAAGGGAGCTGGAAAGCCGCTTTCCAGGAAGCTTGAAGTAGCGCAGGATTTCCACGGAAATGATGGATTGGGCAACACGAACTTGCCCCCGCCCAAACTCAAGTTGCACCACCAGAATGCTACTGAGTTCCTCATAGAGCAGACACGAGCCAACCCCAAGAAGATCACCGTAATTGCAACCGGGCCTCTTACCAACATCGCGATTACGCTGCAACAAGACCCTACCTTCGTTGAGAACGCCAAGGAACTCGTGATAATGGGTGGAGCTTACGGTGTTACGCCCTATGGCTATGGGAACATGAATCCTGTTGCCGAGTTCAACATGTACGTGGACCCGGAGGCCGCTAGGCTAGTCTTCAAATCTGGAATACCTCTAACGGCTGTGGGCCTTGACATAACCACCGACCCTACTGCGACGCTAACCAAAGAACTCTATGAGCAGCTTGAAGCGTGCCCCAGCGCTCGCGCCCAGCTCGCGGCACAGGTGACAAAGAGCCTCATGACGCGATACGGATTCGTTCACCTACACGACCCGGTGGCAGTTGCTGTGGCAGCCGATCCTTCCCTCGTAATTACGAGGAGATATCATGTAGACGTCGAGACTGTAAGCGACCTCACACGCGGGCAGACTGTGGCCGATCGCCGAGACTGGCTTCCAAATGCATACAAACAGCCACCAAACACGAATGTGTGCACAAGCATTGACGGACCACGCTTTCTCAGAATGTTCATGGAACGGATCACCTCATAGCCCTCTGATTGGGAGATGCCCGGGACTCTAAGCAGCTGCTTTCCTTGTTTTCCGGGGATATGGACAGAGGCGTTCGATTGGACACGTCGGACAGAGCGGGTGATGAGCTCTGCAGATTTCTCGTCCAAGAGTCATGAACAGTAGCGGAATAGCTCGATAGTCTTTCTCCTTGAACAGCTTCATCAATGATGAACGCGTTCGTTCATAGTTGTCTTTCGGCTTAGCCAGCTCCAGTCGCTTCGAGACTCGGTTCACGTGCGTATCAACGGAGATGGTTGGCCGCCCGAACACGCTGAGCAGAACATCCACGGTCTTCGGACCAATTTGCGGCAACTGCTGAAGCTCAGCCCGCACCGAATCCAAATCTCCGCTCAGAAGAGGGTCGAGCGTGCCAGAGTACTGCTCATTGATGATCCGAGCGAAGCGATGAATTCCCTTCGCCTTCTGCTTGTTCAAGCCGGCCTGCCTGATCGCTCGCTCAATGCGTCGAACGTTAGCAGCTGCGAGTCGCTCGACGCTGACCCCGACTTGCTCATCGAGCCGTCGGTAGGCGCGAAGAGCTGCCACGTCCGTGCAATTCTGCGTCAACACAGTCATGACCAACACTTTGAACGGATCACGGGTCTCATTGGCGACCACCAAAGTCGCGAACTTTTCCTCTCGGATCGAGAGTCGGTTGCGCAGTATCGTCAGGATCTGTTGTGCACGGTCGCGCTCTGCATGCGACTCTATGGTGGACACGTCCGTTGAGGATTCAGGCCAGCGCATTCGCGATCAATATGGTTCTGGTCCCGTACACAAACAGGAGTAGCCCAGCGACCGCGAGAATCCACGAAACACCTCTTTCCCATTTTGCGCCTTGATGGAATTCTATGAGAATAACGCGAATTCCGTTCAATGCGTGGTAATCAACGAAGACCAGTAGTAGTTCCAGAGTTAGCGCTAGGATGAAGCTGCGATAGACAGAGATTACGGAGTAGGGGCCTCCGCTAAACGCTAGGTTCTGCTCGTACGGTCCGGTGAGAAAGACAGTGAAGAGATGGATCCCTCCAACTATCACAATTCCCAAACCAGTGATGTAGTGAAGGAGCATCTTTGTTGATTCTTTCATTACTCATGCTCCGAAGAAGATGTTGATGGCATAGACGGCTGTGGCCGCTGCGAGGATTACGCTGAGCCAGAATATTGCCCGCTGCGCCATGCCGAATGACTTCGGCGTATAGGGAAAATCCGGGCGGGCAGGTCGTCCTTGTAGGAAACCGAACTCGGCAAGTGTCAAACGGATGCCGTTGACCGTGTGGTAAGTGAGCATGAAACCGATGACCACCAGCCCCAAGTCAAACATCGGATTGTCCAGGAATTGGAATGTGGCGGTCCAAACATCCTGGGCGTAGCTAGTGGGGGGGGTGCTCCAGACGTCGAGACCTCCAACGACGTTTCCCGTTTCGACAATGTGCGCTAGAAAATAGCCCGTCACGGCGATACCTGAAATTCGTTGGAGGGCGTACGCCCATCTTTCAATGTTGTACTTGAACGGATAGAACCAGCCAAACAACGCTTTCTTCAGCTGCGGAATCAGCGGTTCAGTCATGGCTGCGTTCTTCCAACTAGGTCAAAAGGTTCGTACTGACCTTGAACAAAAATCATTCGTAGAATCTGAAGAGTAGATCTAAATCGCGTTCTAGACTGGTACCGTGCCGAGTCC
>Ga0315268_10000982_pt1 | contig 33249 bp, 35 predicted proteins | sample C1_top_MG_FD_204535 | JGI IMG/M metagenome (GOLD analysis project Ga0315268, IMG submission 204535) | Sediment microbial communities from Yellowstone Lake, YNP, Wyoming, USA - C1_top | ecosystem: Environmental > Aquatic > Freshwater > Lake > Sediment | place: USA: Wyoming | collected 2017-08-01
ATCCATGGAGAATACTGGCAATGGACACTTTTCGCCATGGTCAATTTCCACTATGGAATCCACTATCTTTTTCAGGAACCCCACTTTTGGCTAACTGGCAATCGGCTCCATTTTATCCATTAAATATTTTGATGATGGTATTTGGAAATGTGTGGGGATGGTCATTAATGGTTATGATGGAACCATTTTTGGCAGGAGTATTTTTTTATCTGATGCTAAGACTTCATGGCTTGGGCAAAAGTGAATCTTTGGGCGGGGGAATTGTGTTTACTTTATCGGGTTTTATGGCAACTAATCCGGAATCCAACACCACCGGTCAGATATTTATGTGGGTGCCAATATTAATAATCCTGATAAAAAAATATTTGCTGACTAAAAAGGAAATATATTTGTGGTTTTTACCATGGGTTATTTTTTATATTTTAAGCGGAGGCTTTTTTCAACCAGCCCTATATGCTCTGGCAGTTGGTTTTGTTTACGGTCTATGGTCAGGAATCAATTTTAAAAAGATTATTTTATATTTTGGATTGGGAATAATTATGGGTTCGATACAATTAATTCCAACGTTTGAACTGTTAAATCAGTCAATCAGATATTTGGATCCTAATCTGGCCAATTATAACTTTGGATTGATGCCTGCCAAATTATTACTGACTCTGCTGGCACCCGATTTCTTTGGTAATCCAGTTACAGGAAATTATTTCGGATTCATGGGGTATCAGGAAACAACCGGATATGCCGGTATGGTAGCTGTGGTTTTGGCTCTGGGAGCGATATTTAATAAAAATAAGCGTTTATCCAAACTCAAAATTACAGCTTTTGTGTTTCTGGTGGCTACCTTGGTTTTAGCCTTTGATAATCCCCTTTCCAGGCTGGTTTATAAATACAGAGTTCCATTAATTTCGACGGGTTATGCCTCCAGAAATTTATTATTCTTATCTTTTTCCATGGCCACTTTAACTGCGATTGGTTTATCCGACATAAAAAATAATAAAAAATGGTCAATTTTGGTATTAGGAATAATGGGTGGACTGGTCATAGGTTATATAGTCAGCCTGAAACTGATGCCGCCTGATATGACAACAAATTATAAAGTAACACTTAGAAACTTAATGATACCAACGGGAATTGCGGGGTTAATTTATTTAGTATTCGCAAGTAATTTTAAATTGAAAATTAAACTATTTCTTTTGTTGCTGGTAATAGGAGGTGATTTACTGCGGTTCACGACTAAATTTTTACCCTTTTCAAAAGCAGAATTTGCCGATTTGAAAATACCCGTCATGGAATTTTTAAAAGAGCATGATGGTGATTATCGAATAGAAAAAGATAAGGCTTCACTGCCACCAAATACTTGGATGTATTTTGGTTTATCTTCACCTTCGGGGTATGATCCCTTGTTTTCCAGTGAATATGCAAAACTTTATTCAGTGTATGAACGGGGGGGTCTAAATGAGCAAATGCTACCCAGATATGCGGAAACAGAAAATTGGGACAGTCCCCTATTAGATCTTCTGGGAGTAAAATATGTATTATCGACAAAGAAAGACAAATTTGGGGTAATTAATAAGGAAGGAAGCGGCCCCGGATATAAATTTAATAAAGATAGATATACCGAGGTCTTTACGGATAATATTTCCCTAGCTCTTGAAAACAAGACGGTGATGCCCAGAGTAAAACTTTATACCCAATACGATATCGCCACCGGTAATGATGCATATATATTGTTGGCAAATAAATATGATTTTTGGAAGAAAATAATTTTAAATAAAGTTCCGGATGTAGTTAGCGAAAGTATGACGACAGATATGGGTGAAACTAAAATTGTCAGTTATGAACCGAATAAAGTGATAATCAGAACCCGGGTTAACAAAAAGGCAATATTGTTTCTAAGCGATACTTATTATCCGGGCTGGATAGCCAAGGTGAACGGTCAAGATACTACTATTTATAAAGCTTTTGGGACTTTGAGGGCAGTGGTGGTACCTGCCGGAGAATCTTTAGTGGAATTTATTTATTTCCCAAATTCCTTTGTATTGGGGGCAGCTCTGACATTGTCAGTAATTGGGTTATTAGGAATATTGAGGTGGCGGCTAAAGCAGAACGAATAAGCGATACTAAAGTGTCAGCCGGAAAATATTTTGATATTAATGGCAGTAATTCGAGTTTCCAACCAAATAAACCAAAATTGAGGGAATAATCAAAAGATAAGATTATTAATATGTTCAGTAGATTTAGAATCAGGACCGGCAAACGATATTTCGGGTACTGGACATAAATTAAAAGCAAAAACGGGGCGATCCAGGCAAACCATTGAGGATGATAGTGAGTTACTGAATAGAATAACAATAATGGTATTGTTAGGTTTAAATAATTTTTATTTTTTTGTAGTAAATAAATTAAGATCAATCCCGTAAAGAAAATTGAGATAAATTGGGAGCCGGATACAGAAATTTTTGCAAACAGCATTTTGTCCGACTGCTGAGCCAGGAGGGCATATTGACGAAATGCCGGTGACGGTAAATATGGTAACAAAATAACCAAATAGGTTATTAATCCGATGATGATATTTTTGAATTTATTTCCCGGTAATAAGGGAAGCAAAAACAAGCCAAACGGCTTGAAGCCAGCTGAGAGCCCTAAAACAAAAGCGGAAAAGTGGGGTTTGTTTTTGGTAATAAATAATACCGCCACGAGAAAACAAAAAACTATTAAAATATCAAATTGGCCTAATAAATAGGCTGAATATATAACCGGTATATTTAAGGTCCAAAATCCGGTACTCAACAATTTAAGTTTTTCGGGAACAATTTTTAAGATCAACCAGAGACAGGCCAAGTCGATAAAAAGATATGGAAGTTTAAGTAGATACTGAAGATACCAATAATCGGGTGAAGAAACGGCACGAGAGTAGTCGAGAACCAAAGTTTCATAGAGTTTAACGGGGAATATAGGTTTTTCCACCCAGAGAATTGCGGCATGAAATAAATATGTGGCGGGTGAATAAACCAGAAAATCATCTCCATAGTTTTTGACCAATGGATCAGTACGAGGTAATTTACTAATATAATCGTAAAATGAGAAAAGAGAATTTTTGTAAACGATAAAGTATGAGCCCAGGTAATGGCCACGGGTATCGGAATGAGATGAAAGCGGGATAAGGATAATTCGAAGCAGTATCCCGAAAATTAACCAATAATGGAGGCGAGTGAGTTTTGAAAACATGCCGTGCTGAATATTTTACTCCGTTTTTGAGCTTCTATCGACAGGTATTTGAGTATTTTGGGACTTTTGGCAAGAGAAAGGGTGATTTGTTCTAATTCTGCCGGGGAATCCCACAAAAAACCAGACTTGAAATCCAATATCTCCTTATGTCCACCCAGATTACTGATAACGGGGACACAACCGGCGCTCATAGCCTCGACAACAGTAATACCAAAATGCTCGACTTTCAGGGGGTTTTCGAATTCCTCAGTCCCAAACCCCGAGGCAGACCAAAAGATTTTAGCCTGGCCGTAAAGTTTTTTTAACGTCTTTAAATCGGGGTTAAAAACAAATTCGATGGGAAGATTTTTGGCGGCGTTTTTTAATAAAGATATTAATTTCTCATCGTGGCCAATACCAAGACCTCCGGCAACTATTAATTTCCAACCGGAAAGACGAGGGGAGATTTTTTGAAATGATTTAACCAGTTGAAGCTGATTCTTGTTTTGAGTCAGACCGGAAAAGCGTCCAACATATAGAATGGTGTTAGTTTTTTTAGTAACAGGAAATAATTCCGTATCAATGGGCGGATATATAACCCGGCTGTCTACCCTAAAACTTTGATCAATAAATCGTTTAGTAAAACGGGAGTTGCAAACAAATGTATATAAATGAGATTTTAGAAAGTTATTCAGCGTAAATCGGGGTGATAATTTAAATGGAAATTGGAAATGTACTAAAGTTTTTTTGGCAAAACTGGTAGGTAGACTGCCATCGCTGACCCAAAAGACCAAGTCGTAACTAAATGTCCAATCTTCAGAAACAAAGTTGGCGTGGCTAAGATCAATATTGAAGCGGTTTTTGAGTGATTTGGAAATATTTCTTGGCCAGTAGATATCAACTTTCCAACCAAGTTTTATTAAAAAATCCGCTACACCGGCGGTATATCGCTCTCCACCTCCCAGTGTAAGCCAGTAAGGATTATAGATGAAGGCGGTTTTGGTTTTGATCATTTTGGAGTTCCCAAAGGCGACTATAGATGATAAAAGAATTGTAGATTTGAAAGATACCATCAATTATACCTTCGGAACCGTCTTTCCAGGCAGATAATTTAATAAAACGAAGGTAAAATTCGGATAGCATAACCCGAATGAAGCGCCACCAAATTACCGGTGGATGATGAATATTTATTCTATTTTGGGCTTCGTAATTAGTGAAGATTATGGTTTTTTCGGTCATACTGTACAGATCGCGATGAGAGTAATGAATAATCGGGTCAATAATTTTCCCCAGGTTTCCGGAATATCTTGGTTGTTCATGAAGACTGCCAAACCAACCAAAAAGTTTGGATTTTTCAAATAGTCTGATTACGGAATCGTCTCCCCAACCGCCATATTTCATTTGTTTCCCTAAATAATTATTTTGGCGAGATATGCAGTAGGCAGAATAATCAGATTTTGGAAAAGATGTAATTTTTTGGATTTGTTTTTTTAAAGAACCAGATACTCTTTCATCAGCGTCTATATAAAGTATCCAATTACCATTAGCTTTTTGACTGCCTAAATTATGGAGATGATCCCAACCGGAAAGATTGGTTTTAAAAACCTTGGCTTTGAATTTTATAGAAATTTTCGCGGTGTTATCGGTGCTACCATTGTCTATTACGATTATTTCATCGGCAAATTGGATTGATTTTAGACAATCCCCGATCATTAATTCCTCGTTTTTGGCGATGACAATAATAGTTAACATACTATTCCCATTGATAAGATCCAGAGCCCAAATTACCGGTAAAAATATCTAATATGGCCCGTCTTTCCCATGGGGCGCCGTGAAAGTATTTGTCAAAAGCTTCTTTAAGAGAAGCAATCTTAGTAGTTACAGGAGCATGTAAGAGAGAAAAGTAAATTTTGTCCCGTAGATAATAATAAGTCACGGCGGAAGTGGGATATGAAATTCCACCCGTTGTTTTAACGGCGTGACCAGAAGAAATGAAGTTCAAATGAAAACCGCGATTTCTTATTTTCATGAATAAATCGATATCATAAAACTGAGCAAAATATCGAGTATCAAAAAGTCCAACTTCTGACCAAGTTTTGGCCCGCAGGAACAATTGATTGGCGGGGATATAATCAATTTCCAGATCACGGTCAAAAAATTGTCCATCAGGTTCGTTTTGAGCCCGAGGAGAAAAAATTAGGTTTGTCCAATCAGTCATATATCCGGCTGAAGAAATTTTTTTCAAACTGTTATCAGTAAATATTTTGGGGGTAAAACCCAAACAATCTTTATACCGATCGGCGGCCGCAAAAAGCTGATCAAGCATATCCGGCTCAGGAAGAATAAAGGGGTCAGTCAGCCAAAGAAAATCGGGCTGATTTTGGAGTGCTTGTTTAATGCCTAAATTTAAACCTTGGGAAATACCGATGAATTTTTCAGATTTAATATAAGTAATATTTGGGAATTTTTCCTGATATTTACTTTGCTGAGATTCGTCCAACCCATTTTCAATAACGAATATATCGTGAGTATATTTTGTAGGCCGATTATTAATTAAAGCTGTCAGGACCGGTTCTAAATCAACTGAATCCAGATAAGTATGAACCAAGGAAATTATTTTCATGAAAATTTGCGAACAATTTTTAAATAAAACTTCTTAAAAATATCAGCGGATTTAATCTGATTTTCAGTTTGCCACCAATTGAGCTCTTTTTGAAGAGGGAAAAGTTCTTTTTTGAAGCTTTGAGTTGAAATGTTCCTTTGGGCAAAATGGTGATATTGCCAGATTTTAAGATAAACTATAAATTCTGAAAAGGCTTGAAGACCGGAAAGAGCTAATCCGTGGAGGCCGTCCTCAACACCATTTCTAGCAAAAAATTGGGTGACAAATTCGGAAAACGGCTTGGTTATTAAATCTGTCCAAGAAAAGGCAAAACCGCCTGTAATTAACTCTTGGGATTGAAAATCAGTGTAAATGTCCAGTTTTTTTAAATATTGAGAGATGTTTTGGTAATTATAATGAATAATATGGTTTTCCAGATCGATTCCGGTACCTTGAACTTCCGGCAAACTATGGATTTCGTTATGCCAAATAAGTGTACCTTTTTTGAATAAGCGATAGGTATAATCCGGCCACCAATGATCGCTTTTGATCCACTTACCAAAAATAATATTCTGGCGAGGTACCCGGTAAAATTCCGCCTGGGGCTTTTTCTTAATTTTTATAATTTCCAAAGCAAGGTCTTTAGAAACTTCTTCATCTGCGTCAAGCAATAGTATCCACTCACCTTTGGCCTTGGAAACGGCAAAATTACGTATTGGTTCGATAATCCCCGTGTTTTTATGCGGGAACACCTTACAACCAAGACTTTTGGCTAATTCTACGGTTTTATCGGCACTTTCAGTATCGACAACTACAATTTCATCGGCAAAGGATTTTACTGAATCCACGGCTCTTTTGAGGTTTTTCTCTTCGTTGTAGGTACAAATCACCGCCGAAAGCATGAATTTATTCTACGCTATTTACCCAAATTTGGGTATTTTGGGTGTTAAAGATGTTAGTGAAACCGAGGTCTAATGGAGAGAGTTTGGGCAGGGAGAAGGAAATATCGGGAAGGTAAAGATATTTTAAATGATTTTCGGTAATGATTTTTTGGGCTTCTCTGAGATTATTAGTAGTAAATAGAGTTTGAATGGTTTGTTTGCGATCATTAATATTAATATTTAAGATGTGGAGATTTACTTCGTCCTCCAGGAAAACGGGGTGACCGGAATAGGCGGAAACATAGGCAGTGGATTCATAAGCAAATATCGGCCTGGGTTCGGTAAATTTGTAGAAGTTGCTTTTGTTAAAAAGCGGGGTAATAACGATCCCCGAAGGTTGATCTTTTAATAATTTGAGGGCTTGGATTTCTGAGGTAGGAATTGCAGATGGCGGACGTGCGGGTAAGTATTGAGACAGTGTAGCCGGTATGGCCGGGAGGGTGAATATTAATATCAATAGTTTTATTAATAATGATTTATTATATTTCATATAAATACCCGCCAAAAGACCCAGGAAGACTTGGGCGTAATAAAAAAATTGGATAGTATTCCAAGTAGTGCCGGTTTGGACAAAAAAGATCGGGAATATTAATCCTAATAAAATTAACGGTAATAACGGAGATTTGATTTTCAGAAAACCAATAACACGGACTCCTAAATTGCCAATAAAAAATATTGATAATGCCAGGATGGAAGCCGGGACAAGTTTGAAAATATTTCCGGCCAAATAGTAATTGGTAATGGCAGAGGAGAGTCTGGGCCAGTAAAAACGATCCGGGGTGGAAAGCATGTTCTGAATAAACCAGAAAGGCTGAAATATTAAAGTTTGGTTGTTTAAGGAATTAAAAGGAATGAATAGAATTAGAGCCAATAAAGAAGAAAACCCAAAAGTGATAAATAGTTTAATATCTCTTTTATAAATTGATACACAAAACAGGGTAAAAAGTCCCAAAATCCCGGCATATATTTTAATAAATCCCGCTAAACCGAAAAATAAGAATATTAGTAAATAGTTTTTTTTGGGCAGATAAATATAACCTAATAGAAGAAATATTAATGACAAGGCAAAAGGCGGATTTATTAGGGTAGAGATGGCTTGCTGAGACCAAAAGAGAGACTCTCCACCCAAGCCTTGCCCACGAATTAAGGTCACCAGCCAACCTAAACCCGTGGCAAAATATGTGAAATAGATTGACCAGAGTGAATGAGTGAGTTTATATACCAGGAATCCGATAGCTAATGAAAATAAGATCGGAAGAAGTTGAAAATACCAGACTGAAGCGGGAATATCGGTAAAACGAACCAAAGAGGCAGTCATAATATCAAAACCGAAGTGATAATTTTTGAGAGATTCACCTGCATACATGGGTAAAGTCAAGTGGGCTTTAGTTAAAGAGTTTATTAGTGATAGATGCCAAACAGCATCGTGACCATGCGGTCCCCAAAAACCGATACCATACTCGTAATTTAAGCCACTTTTCCACATGGTCAGAACCCAGGTCAGAGATCCTAATAAAATCAGGGGAATAAATTTATATTTTGGCACGGAAGTAAGAGTAAAAAGGTTTGATGTCTGAAAGAAGTTTTTGACCTCCAAACAGGCTCAATCCCAAAATATAACCAAGACTAGAGGCAATAAGCGTCCAAACAAGACCAAGGGGGTGAAAAATCAGACCCGAGACAATCATAAATATTGACGACAGGAAGGAAACCTTGAGACTTTTAACTATGTCAAAACCGATAAGCTTTTGAGCAATAATAAAAGGAACCAGTGAGGAAAGGGAAATAAGAGCGGCGGCGTAGGAAATACCGACAAAACCAAATTTTGCAGCTAACGACGGCTTAAGTAACCACTCCAGTGACAACCACATAATCATCAGATAAGTGACAGTTTTGGCCTTGCCTATAGCGTAAAGAGTATTGGTGAGCGGGGTAGACAGACAAGACATAGCGGCACTAAAACAGAATAAATAAAGCGGAATTAAACCTGATTGCCATTTGAACCATTTGGGAACCAAAAAGACTAAGTGCGACCAAGCCAGAGCCAGAAATATTAGACTGGGAAAAATGACCAGGCAGATAAACTGGAGAAGTTTTTCGACTGATTTTTTTAATTCCCCATGATTGTCCTGCATACGGGAAAGGGCAGGAAAGGCCACTTTGGTAGCATTGTCCATAATTAATCTTTGGGGCATTTGACTGTAATAAAATCCCCAATTAGTCAGACCCATACCCGTAATCCCAACAATTCTATAGAGGAAAAGGTTAACGAATTGATCTTTAGCGACAGCCAACAAAGAATTTAGTTGATAAGGCACGCCGAAATTCAGGAGTTTTTTAAAACTGGAACCTGAATAGGCAAGTTTAATTGGCCAGGGTTTAAAAATATAAATTAAAATTAATCCAATGAGGCTTTGGGCTATGACTGCAGGGACATAGGAAAGGACACCAAAATTCAGCATCGCCAAGGTTACGGCGGTAAGATTGAAGACCAAGGCTTCGACAATTCTAACAAACATGATTCGATCAAACCTGAGGGAACGTTCAAGTAATACTGAAGGAATAGATTTGAGAGAAGAAAGAAAAAAGGCAATAAGCAGACTATAAAATAACCAGGTTTGGTGAATCGAGAAGTTGTAATATTTAAAAATATATTTTGTAAGTGAAAGTGTAAGTGTAAGAATTAAGATTACTAAGAATTGTTGGATAGTGAAGGTGGTACGCAGATCTTCCCGGGTGATAGCGTCCTTTTTTTGAATTAGTGACGCTGCCAGACCAATATCGGAGAAATAACTTAAAACTACAATCACGCTGACAACTAAGCCGTAGGTACCAAATTCCTGCGGACCTAAAAATGTGGTCAGAAGCAGAACACCTATTCCGGAAATCAAAGTTAGAATCACTCCCCCACCAGTCAATGTGGCCATGCCCTTGATGCTACGTGTCTTTACCGCAGCTAGGTCAAGTTCTTCTTCGGCCTTTGGATCCATAAAATGATTATAAAACAGACCCAAGAGATTAGGGAAAGCAGGTTAGAGATAGTTCGGATTGGGGTATTGTTAAATTTCAGAATCAAATCAGATGAACCTTTAGGTAAATCGACTTGAATACGACCAAGAAGAGGGTCACGGGTGGAATCTATAATTTGTTTTTGACCATTTAAATAAGCTTGCCAGCCGGGGAAATAATAAGTCTGCAATTCGGCAATTGCAGAGGATGAAGTAATACTCAGAGAATATTTCTGCAGGCGGGAATTTTTGAACAGAGTTCGATATTCACCTATCCCGGATATGATATCGAGGTCGGAACCGGCGGCATCAGCGGGAGGGGCTTTGGCAAATATAGGCAGATAATCAAAAATGCCGGAGGTTATTTGGTACTGCCAGGACTTGCCGGAGAATTTTTGTGAATCGGTCATGTTCGGCAACCAAGTGCTTGGCCGAAAATAGTTTGCATTAAGTAAGAATAGAAGAGTGAAAGAGGTTAAAAGTAAAAGTTTTGACTTTGGTAATAACGCCAATGCTCCGGAAAGGAAGGAAGCAGAAAAGACAGAAATTGTTAAGAAGCGCCAAGGAAATTGAAGTGACTGCAGGGGTAAGAAATTGTCCCAAATTAGCGTCGATTTGTTGTGAGTCATGATTAAGCTCCAGATCAGTATGAGTAAGAGTAAATACAACATAGATCTGAACATTCTTAATTTTTTAATGAATAACGAAAGTAAAATCAGGGTAAGTGGAACAATCCAGTGAAGGTAGCCAAGAAAGAAGCTCATGCCGTCATTAGGACCCAGTTCCGAAGATCCATAACCCCAATTGGGAAAAAGAAATATCTGTCTGACATTTAGAAAATGAGCCAGATAATTGAAATAACCCATGGTTAATGTCTCTATATGGGCATATTTTGATTCAAAGATCACGGGAAGCGTAAAAAACGCTGAAATACCCAAAGACCAAAGACCGGAAGTGATTAGGTTGATTAAAGTAATTAAGTTATTAAGTTTTCTAAATTTTACTAACCAAAATACTGACCAAATAATTGCGACCGGAAAAAAGATTAAAAGCATTAGATTGTGAGAAAGCATTAATCCGGCAATTGACAAGGCAGACCACTTAATATATTTGGAATTACCGGTTTTTATAAGTAAATATAGAGTGAGAAAAATAGCCGGGTAAAATGCCATAGCATAAAACTCATTAACCGCTCCCCTTACCCAAAAATCAACAGCATGATAAGGGGCATAGGTGTAAAAAAGAGAGGAGATCAGACCACCACGACGACCAAAAAATTCTTTACCTAATAAATACATATTCAAGGCACAAAGCATGAATCCTAAAATACCAACTATTTTGACGATATCGATATACTGAATATTTAATAAGTGCATTGGGGCACCAATTAAATATGGTAATGGGGGGTAATAATTGAAGAGCGGATAACCAAATCCAAAACCCAAATCCGACACCCAACGGCAGGGTATTTGACCATCATGGAAACATTTGTTCATCTCCAGTTGACGCATGGCTTGTAAATCGTCGTGCATGGGGTAAAACCCCGGCTGCAAGAGCCAGGTAAAAGAAGGCAATATAAGCAATACAAGTAATGCCAGGTCTTTTTTCATTTAGAGAACTTTAAAAAATAACAGGGATTCCTGACTACCTTTCGGAGAAACGGCTTTGGGATATTTAGCAATCAATTTGAGATTCAAAGTGTTGTAATCAACGTGAAGCCGGGACGAATTTACTACTAAGTAAACATCATTTTCTGCAGTAGCGTTGGTTAGTTTGTCGGATACAGAACTGATCCACACGCCTACGCCCACAATACGAATATTTGGTTTGTGATTGAGGTACATTTCCAGAGCAGAAAAGGGAGTACCAAAAAAACCTTCGGAACCGACAACTACCGGAGAATCAATTTTGCTCAAATAGGCTGAAACTTCCCTAATACCATACCCTGCGGTCCACTCTTCCAAATAGCCGGAACGCTCAATACGAGGCATTGCAAAATGAGTAGGAAAGTAAATAAGCTGATAGGACAATAATAAATTTATTAAGATCGCAAAAAAGCATATTCTATAGTTGATCTGGGAAAGAAATTTGGCAGCAAGCAAAACCGCAAAAGGAACGACGTACAACAAGTATCTGGCTGTAAGTGTTTTGGCAATAAAACTCTGGACAAATATAGGAGCGAGTAAAAATAAAAATACAACTAAGATTTTTTTGTTAAAAATATTTTTGATATTTGCCAGGATTGCTACGAATATTACCGGATTGAGATACAGAAAGAAAAAGGCCAGACTGTCACGAAGGTGGGGAATAAGGGGATCAAAAGGGTGTTTGAGAACTTCGTGAATATCCAGGATATAATCGCGATTTCTGATAGCGATCATATGAAATTCGGGTCCCAAGCGAAGAATTTGGTAAAGACCAAAAGCCAGGATGAAGATATTGGCAAATAAAAACAATGGTTTTATTAAGTTGGTTTTGGGACTAAATATTATTAACGCCGGAAGCATGAGCAAAACAAACATGGCGGGAGATTTGGTCAGCCAGGCAAGACCAAAAGTAAGACCGGAGACCATGGCAAAATCCCAACGCAGTCTGGAAATACTCAGATAAGCGAATAGAAATCCGGTGGCAATAAAGAAAGTTAAAGCGCTGTCCACCAGGGCCATCCGACCAAAAAAGACTGCGTAGGGAGCCGTAGCCCAAAGCAGAGCCGCCAATAGACCAACGGAGACTTTTTTGAAAAGAATATATGCTAAAAAGCCAATAGCAATCACGGTACCCAGATCAAAGCAGGCGGATAAAATTCGTCCGGCGATTAAGGGATCTGAAATAATTTTTAGAACCGGCATAAGGACCCACATAAATAGGGGCTGTTTGCCATCGGAAAGCGGTAGAAATCTTAAGGTAGGCTCGGCAGACATAACCTGGCTCCAACGTACATAGATCGATTCGTCGGCAAAAACGGGAAGGGAATTGAGGTTTGAAAACCGCAATATCGCCCCCAAAGCTAAAATCAGAATCGAAGTTAGGATTATCTTACCCTTCATATATATTTATTTGTTAGCGAACGGAGGCGAACGGCAAAAAGTTCTTTAAGGCCGCCGATGGCGTCTTTGACAAAGGAAACCCGTTTACTTTCAACATAATGCCAGGAGACTGGAACTTGGGCGATTTTAAAACCTAGTTTTTTGGCAACATAGAGAATTTCCAAGTCGAATCCCGGATTAGTATTGGCAACTGTTATTGATTTAGGTTGATGGATCCTCTCGAGGATGGGAAATATTTTTTTGGCACTAGACTTGGAAAAAGCCTTGAAACCGCATTGGGTATCGGAAAAAGGCAAATTTAAAACTAAAGTGCGAAGAATTACCATACCATAGGCCAAAATCTGGCGATATATGGGGGCACCTTCTCTTTTATGGCGGGAGCCGATTACAATTTCGTAGCCGGAACTGAACCGGCCAATAAATTTGGAGAATTCAGTTATAGGGGTAGCCTGATCCATATCAGTAAACAATATGATTTCCCCGGAGGCATTTTTAACACCGGAAATAATGGAGGCGGCCTTACCCATGTGGGGGTTGTTAACCACTTTAACATTTGTTTTACTTGTAGCAAATTTCTTTAAGTAATTTAAAGTATTGTCTGAAGAACCATCATTGACGAGAATTATTTCACCGGAAAAATCCTGAGTTTCGAAATATTTAAGAATAGGAAACAAGCAGTCGTGAGAAAGATTGTCTTCTTCATTATAAGCAGGAATAACGATAGAGAGTTTCATAATTTCAGGATTTTCCGGTAGGATTGTGAACTAACCTAAATAATTTTACTCCCCAGGGAAAATCCCAGGTAAAATCAATTTTTGCCCAGCCAAAACCGGCTATTTCCCATAAGGGATTGTTAATCACATCACATTTGGAATTTTCGCAAATGACAAATAATTGATCGGTTATTTTGTCATGGAGAGTGTAATAGTCATTTTTCAGATAGTATCGGTAACTGGCATCGTAATTATGATCTGACAAAAGAGCAAGATTGAAAGGCTGATTTTGAGATTGCCGGGTAATAAATTCTGAGATTTGACGAGTGCGCCACATTTGATTATTGGGTTCGGAAAGAAGCGGATGATGATTTATATTAATAAAAAGTAAAAATAAAAATAGTAACCAGGAAAGCTTTTTACCTATTAGTTTAAAGGCTAAACCTAAAGATAAAAAGATGGCCGGAAACAAAAAACCGAAGTAATGATCATAAATGTGCTGTTTGTACAATCCTAAGCCGAATAAACCGGTTATGATCCAGATGATTAATAATTTTGATTTTCTTAGATAATATATTAGTGATATGAGTATTAATATCGATAAATAGGGACTATATATATTTTGTTTGGCGAGAATAAGAGAGGAATTGATTTGAGTATAGAGAGGCCAAAGATTGGGAATGGCTTTGTAGGGCTTGATATTGACTGTTTCCTGACGGATGGTGACAAATTTCTTAAATGACTGGAAGTTTTGCCAACCGTGACGAAAATCAAAGATCAGTAATGGGGACAGCATGAGGATGAGTAATAGTAAGGATGAAACAAAATATTGTTTAAACAGAATATTTTTCTTAGAAAACCATAAATAAATACCGATGGGAACGAATAGCAATATACCTAAATAATGTGAGTTGAGGACCATAGCTAAGGAAAAAGCTAATACAAGTAAATATTTATATTTTTGGTAACGATAGACAGCCCAAGTGGAATAAACAGAAAGAAGAGCAAAAAATGGCATTATATTGGGATTCCAAGAGGATCGGGAGTAAGTGATAATGGTAGGTGATAAGGCGTATAAAAAAGAAATCAACCAGGATGGGTATCTACCTATCCAAACCCGAGAGATCCACCATAGTAGAACAACCGTGGCAATACCAAAACCAGCAGTCATAAGCGCAGGACCTACCGGAGAAAAATTCGTCAATCCCACAGCGGGGATCATTAGATAGTAATACCAAGGGCCCAGATACATATTACCGATGGAAGTTCCCGGACCAATAAGGGTGTATTTTCGGCCTTGGATAATATCTCGAACGACAGAAATGTCCCGACCCTCGTCACCCAAAAAAGTCATATATTCGGATATATGCCAAAGGCGCGAAATGCCGGCAACAACAATAAGAAACACTAATAAATATTTTTCTAATTTACCCATGAGAGCTTCCACCACAATTTAAATAAATCAATAAAACTGCCAATAATAACTTTTAAATTTCTACCGGTGGCCTTTCCACCCTTGCGGGGATAATGGTGCACACCCACTTCAGTGATTTTAAAACCTGATTTTTGGGTTTTTATTAGTAATTCACTACTAATAAACGCTCCCCTTTCGGCTTCTAAATGAGGAATGGTATCAATAATGTTTTTGGATAAAAGCTTGAGACCGCAATCGATATCTTTAATTTTGAGACCAAATAAAATAAAGACGATAAATTCCCAAATCTTGGAGGTAAAAATAACAGTTTTAGATACTGACCTGGAAATATAATAACCAATAACTGCATCAGCCCCAGTCTGCCTTTGGTTAGCAAAGAAGAGATTGAGTTCGGAGATATCAAACTGACCGTCGGCATCAGTAAAAGCGATCCAAGCCTTTTTCGAAGAATAATAACCAGCTTGTAAGGCTCCGCCATAACCCCGGTTGGGACGATTGTGAATCACCCGAAGGTGAATGTCCTTTTTTGCCAAACGGTCGGCGATAATACCTGTTTTATCCTTCGAACCATCGTCGACAATTATTAATTCCCAGTCCTTAACGGCATTTTTAAGAAATTTTCGGGCTTGGGCGACTGTATCCTCTAAGTTTTCCTGTTCATTAAAGCTTGGTAAAAAAACTGACAAACTATCCCATTTGGGCATATATTGAGCTATTATATATGGAAGAATGACAGAAAGGTATAAAAATTGGCTGATTTTAGGCTTGGTAGCTATTTTATCGACAATTGTTGTGTGGTTGGGAACAGGTGTCAGTTCCGCATTCAAAAATTTTGACGGGCCGTTGTATGTCGCTGTCGCCCAAACTTGGTATGACAAAGAAGCTATTGGCGGTAAATTTTCTTTTCCGTTACCTCTTGAATATTATCCGGCCCATTTACCTCTGTATCCGGCATTAATTTGGGGCGCAAGTGTCGGACTGCAAAATCCTTTTTGGGCGATGCTCTTCGTCACCCTCATTGGGTCAGTAGCAGGGGCCATTCTGTTTTATGAAATCGCCAAAAGTAAAAAGTGGGATAATCCCCTGTTTTTGTCTCTATTGTGGTTGTTTGTATGGCCAAGAATGTGGGCAGTACGTTCAGTCGGCAGCCCGGAAACCTGGTTTATAGCTTTTATTATGACGTCTTTATGGATGTTTGAAAAAAAGAAATATTGGTTATCCGGGATTCTAGGTGCACTGGCAATATGGACGAAAAGCCCGGCAGTGTTACTAATACCAACTTATTTATTAATAGCAAGTATAAATAAAATTAAGGGTTTTAAAGCGTACATTCCGATAGGAATTATGGTTTTGGCAGGAGTGGGACTATTTGGATTTTTCCGGTTGCGGACCGGAGATTTTTTCGCATATTTTCATACCGGGGACAATATTCATTTAGGCTTACCCTTCGGGATTTTTGATAGCAATAAAACCTGGGTGGGTAATGCCTGGCTGGAAGATATTTTATGGATATATTTAATTGCCATGATCGGAATAGTCAGAGCATGGCAAAAAGATAGATTGTGGGCAATTTGGGGAGGATTATTTTTGTCCGTTATTATTTTTGTCTCACATCGGGATATTGCCAGATATTCACTGCCATTGGTTCCGGTAGTTATTTTAGGATTTTCGGATTTGATGAAACCAAGATGGGTAAAAATTATTTTACTGCTGATGTTAATTCCCTTGTATTTTTATACTGTGAATTTTGTGAAGTTTAACGTAATGCCGATTCAGAACTGGGGAGAGTTTTTGTCTTCTTCCAGATGACGAGTGTATACATGAGATAGTTGTAGGGCAAAACAAAAAAGAGAATAATGACCGGAAGGGCGAGTTGGCGGTATTGGGAACCGAAGAGATAGTCAGAGACTGAGCCGAGAGCGACTTGGATGAGCAGAGCACCGGCAGAAGTAAAATTAAATTGCAGGAATTTGGAGATGATGCTGATAACACCCTTGATTTTTTGATCAGAGAATGTCCAAAAATTGTTCAGGGTAAAATTACTAATGATAGCTATTTCAGTGGATAGTCCCCAAGCCATCCACCCGGGAAAGGTAAGATCGGTAAACCACTTTAAACCAAAAGCATTAAATAGGTAACCAATGAATCCGACGGTACCGAATTTGAGAAAACGAAGAATTTTGGGATTGTGAAGTTGAAAAAGAAAAATTACCTTGAGAGATTCGATAATTTCGTTGGTCATGTATTTGGAAATGCCGGCTGTTCTGGAAGCAAAATGAAAAGGCACTTCTTTGACTTTGGCACCTTTAGTCACAACCATGTAGGCCAAGAGATGGATCTTGTAGGCAAATTTCCGTGAGTACAAGGTATTAAAATCAAATTCATCCATAAAGCCTTTGACCCGGGAGAGTTTAAAGCCCCCTGTACAATCATGAATTTGGGGAATTAGTAAACCTATCCGAGCAACCAAATTTCCAAAAAAACTAATAGCCTTACGATCGATAGTCCATTCTTTGGGGATTGAGCCACCTTTAACATAGCGGGAAGCTAAAATATAATCAAATCCATGGTCAATTTGTTCGACAAGTTTCGGAATATCTTTGGGTGGGTGCTGAAAGTCGCCATCAAATTCCATGAGATAATCAGCTCCAAGATTTTTCATGGCATAGCGCATACCACGACTGTAAGCGTCACCCAAACCCCTTTTTTTACCATTTGGCAGAAGATGAATCCAGGGATAGTCCTCTTGGAACTTTTTGACCACTTCGGCAGTACCATCCGGACTGGAATCATCAACGTAAAGAACTTCAATTTTGTGATTTTTGATTGTCGGGAGAATCTCACTTAGTGCCGGAATCATTTTCATTGAACTCTCGGCTTCGTTGTAAGTGCAGATGATGATAATGACTTTCATTTATTAATGATAACCGGTTTTAAAGTATTTGTCATTTATATAAAGGTGATTAACGATCGGTAATAATATATAATTATCGTATGAGCGATCATCAAGAGGGTGTTTCAAGACGAAATTTTTTAAAATTGGTAGGGGTTGGAACTGCAGCAATATTGGGATACAAGGCTTATGAAACATTTTCCAGTTTGGAGAAAATGCCGACGTATCTGGAAATTAATGAGGGTGATAACATTCTGTTGAATTTTCCCGGAAGTCAGGAACTTAGTGAAGTCAAAATTAGTTATCGGGAAAAAGATGAACGGTCGCGGGGAAAATTACAGGTTCGAATGGAAGATGGAAAGATAGTTTATCCTCTGGATTTTAAACCAGAGACTACAACAGTGAGAAAAGTTGGAGAAATAGTTGGTCTTAATGTGGTTAAAGTGAAAAAAAATAGTCAATTACCTGAAGATGTCGGTGTTCATTATTATCCTAATGCCGAACCTCCCTATGGCAGTATAAATATTCCCACTTTGTCCGGAAATACTGAATTGTATGGAATTTCGGTAATCACCTGGCCGGCAGATTATATGGGTGATGGAAAGCAACCTACAGAAATTAATAACAAAACATATCAAGATAATAATCTTCATAACTTTGGCAGGGGTTATGCAATAGGTTCTTATAATGACGGAGCCAAAACTTTCGAAATTATTGGATATGTGGCTGATGCTCGAGCTTTAGAAGTGGTGAAGTAAACTTGTTATAGATAAAATGTTTTTATGAAAATTGATATATTGACCCTGTTTCCGGAGATGTTTGAGCCTTTGGATTATTCGATTGTTAAAAGAGCTAAAGAAAGGGAACTGGTGAAAATAAATTTAGTAAATTTGCGGGATTTTTCTACGGATAAGTATAAATCGGTTGATGATCATCCTTACGGCGGTGGTGCGGGAATGATTATGAGAATTGATATTATTGATAAGGCAATAGAGAAGGTGAAAACTGAAAATTGCAAGGTGGTTTTGTTGGATGCGGGGGGAAAAAAGTTTAATCAAAAAATAGCCAACGATTTTTCAAATGAGAAGCATTTGATTCTAATCTGCGGACATTATGAAGGAGTGGATCACCGGGTAGCCGAACATCTTTGCGATGAAATAATTTCAGTGGGAGATTACGTACTGTCCGGCGGAGAATTGCCGGCTATGACTGTCGTCGATTCAGTGGTGAGATTAATACCCGGGGTACTGGGAAATTCCGAATCTCTGGTTGAAGAAAGTTTTAATGATAATGAGATCGAATATCCGCAATATACCAGGCCGGAAGAATATCGAGGCTGGAAAGTACCGGATATTTTACTCTCCGGAGATCACAAAAAGATTAAGAAGTGGAGAGAAGACATCTAATCTTCTTTTTCCCATTTAGACACTGGAGTAATAACTTTATTCCATTTTTGAGCCAACCAAAGAACAGAAGACAACAGATTGTAATAAAATTGACCGTGGTAAATCTTGGCACTTTCAATAATTTGTTTGTTGATGGCAACTTTGCCGATTTTTTTGGCTGTAGCCCCATGATGATGATAAAACTCGGCATCCGGGCAGAAATAAATTGGTATATTGGCTTTTTTTAACCTGCGACAATAATCAATATCCTCAAAATACATGAATAGTTTACGATTTAAATAGCCAATTTTATTGACGACCTTTCGAGGGATAAGGAAATCTGCCATGACTCCTCCTTCGACGCGGGTAAAATTTTTACCTTTGGGTAAAAACATAAAATAGCTTCCCGGAATTTTTAGGAAATATTCTTTGATAGCACCGGTTAGGGTGGGAAGATTGAAGCAAGAATCTTGGGGTCCACCATCAGGAAATAGTAAGGTCCCGGTTAAAACTGCTTCATGCTTAAAATGTTCGCTGGCTTTTACCATTTTTACCAGAGCGCTGTCTTTAACTTCAATATCCGAATTAAATAAGAGAATCATCTCACCCCGGGTATATTCCATAAGTCGGTTATATCCGCCGACAAATCCCTTATTGATGGTGTTTTTTATAATCCTGGTCTGGGGATAATTGTTTTCAATTATAGAAAAATCGTCATCGGTGGCATTGTCCAGCACAATAACCTCGTCTGTCTTGGGATTAAAACCAGAATTTTTTTGATAAATACTTTTTAATAATTGGGAAGTGAGCATTGAAGTTTTATAATCCGAGATAACTATCGATAAACGAATGGGATAAGTGTAATTATCAGAGGTTGATTTTTTGTATGGTGAAGGACCATTGATCCCCAAAATAAAGTCAATAATTCCTTTCTTTTGGGCTTCACGTCCGGATAATAACATTTTGATCATTTCCCGAACAACAGCAAATTTAGTTCTTAAACTAGCGTATTTAAAGGTAAAATAAAGACGATTTCTTGTCAATAAATAATCGGTCTGGGGAGAACCGATGCCCATGGTTTGGGAAACTTTGTGAAAAATTGATGTACTGCCACAATAGTATAACTGTCCGCCACTGCGGATGATTCGGGTTTGCCACTCATTGTCCTCAAAATAAGCAAAATAATCCTCATTAAAGTAACCGAATTTTTCCAGGGTAAACCTTCTTAACATTAGACAACAACCACTGACAAAGCCGGTTTTTTCGGTCTGTTTATAAATCCCAGTATCTACCTGGTCAATCCCCCGGTGAATACTTCCAATATTTTTCCAATCGAAATTCCCACCTGCATACCAAATAACTTTACCTAGGTCTTTTTTGTCGTAACGATCCTGAAATTCATAACCTTTGGCAAAATATATCTTAGGCGAAACCACCCAGGCTTCTTTCTTATCGTCCAACACAGCGATCATTTTTTTGACAATTTGCGGGTCTCCTATCAAAGTATCGTTATTGATGATCATGATGTAATCAGCCCCCCAAGCGGCGGCATAACGCATGCCCAGGTTGTAAGCCCCAGCGAAGCCCTTATCACAACCAGCCTGAACTAAATCTAAATGAGGAAAATTCTTATCGATTTGGTCCCCGATCCAACTATCTGGAGTTTTATCTACAACAACAATTTTATAATCCCAATCGGAAAAATCGATGGTTCTAATAGTCTCTAATAATTCCAAGGTGTCTTTGGCACCACCGAAATTTACGGTAACAACAGCAACTTTATCCATATAATTACTATAACTCTTTCAAAATTCTTGAGTAGGCTTTTAACCTCATGTGGTTACCTAAAAGATAAAATACCAGCCAGCGCATGGCAATTCCCATTTTCATCACAGGAATTAACCACCACAAAGTCCGGGGGTAATATTTTTTCAAATAATATTTAAGACCCATCATTTCCCGATAAAAAATCTTAGCCAATTCTTCCGGTAAACCGAAGGCACTGGCTTTATCGACATGGATAATATTGAATGCTGGAGTGTACCACACTTGGTAACCAAAATCGTTGACTCTTTTACACCACTCAACTTCGTCCATATACATAAAAAAATTTTCATCAAAACCATGGGTTCTGATAAAAACTTCGCGTTTCATGAATAGTGAGGCTCCCATGACCCATTCCGATCTGCGATCCGACTGAAAATATGAGAGGTCTTTGGGATGAACAGGTTTAAATATATTCCCAATGAGAGGTAACAATTCCAGACCCCATGTCCAACCCCAAACCGATACGGGCGTAGGTAAATAACCGGCACTAGGCTGAAAACGCTCATCTTCGTAATGCAATTGGCAACCCAAAACGTCACAATTGGGGTTTTTTTGGAAAAAATTTAATGATTTTGCCAGGGTGTCCGAACGGACAAAGGCATCGTTATTTAAAAGCAGAATATATTGACTTTTAGGATTTGAGTGGCGAAAACCAAAATTATTTCCCTTGGCATAGCCTAAATCGGAACCAGATTCAATCATTTTGACCCAAGGATGTTTTTTTTTGATCATAGCGGGGGTGCCGTCATCGGAAGCGTTTTCGACCACGACCACCTCTACAGCGGCATTATTTTTGACATAATCAACAGCTTTTTTCATACAAGCCAAACACTTATCGGTGATGGCTTTGGTGTTCCAACTAACAACAATGATGGAAATAGATGTTTTATTATTTATTTTTGGCATAAGTTGTAAATTTGGCTACTGCTAAGTTTATAGCAGTGAGCTGATGAGAAATAAAGTTTTCTAATGTTTCCAATTGTTGTACTTTATACCACCCTGCACCTGCGGGTAAGTTTGCCTGAGAATAAATTGTGGCTAAATAAATGGTTACTGCTTCCGGTCCACGCTTGGTCATGTATTGAGCGATAGCCACAAATTCCGGAGGGCTGTTGAAGCTGGTTTTGATCTCATTTTTTTGCACCCGCTCAAATGGGCCATTTATTGGAGTATGATCGTCGCGGAAAAAATCACCAGCCCGAAGAGTTTGACCAGGGGAATGGAGCATACCCGGCCAGACGGGATCGTTGGCAGGCCTGGGGACTAATAAAACTTCTATAACGCTATTTTGGCGTAGGATGACTGTTTCCACACAAGGCTGGGGAATAATTCGAGCCAATTCGGTAAACAAAGCATCTGAAATAGGTCCTCCTGTCCATTTGCTTAAAATGTCGATGACTTTTTGATCATCTCCAATATCAAATCCATTTGTCATTTCGGTTGGCATATTACTGATAATTATTTATAAATTCTGCCAGGGCTTCCTGCCAAGACCGTTGGGGTGGAAGTTTGGTATTTAATAATTGCGAATAAGCCGGACGGGGAGCAGGATTGTGATAATCGGTGACTTTACCGGGAATAAGTTTGGGACCTTTACCCATAATTTTGAAAATTTCCTGGGCCCATTCAAACCAGGTGCAAGCACCACTGTTGGCTCCGTGATAAATGCCCCTAGGTAATCCCGATTTAATTAGATATTCGGTGAGCTTGGCTAAATCAGGAGCATAGGTGGGCGATGAGACTTCGGCTTGTTTGACCATGAGTTCCGTATCATTAATTTTTTCCAGCATAATTTCCACGAAACTTTTTTTACTGCTTTGACTTTTGCCTTTAATCCCGAATAATCGGGACAAACGAATAATGTAATAATTTCCACCAACTTTTTTGACATTTTCTTCACCGGCAAATTTAGATTGGCCGTAAACGGATTTGGGGTCGGGTCGATCGATTTCCCGATAACCTTTGGGGTTGTCGCCGGCAAAAACATAGTCAGTCGAATAATGAACAAAAATTGCTCCGGCATCTTTGGCAATTTTAGCCAAATTTTTGGGAGTTTGGGAATTGAGTAAAAAGGCCAATTGTTTTTCCGGCTCTTCGGTTTCGGCTTTATCGACCGCATTGTAAGCGGTAGTATTGATGATAATGTCGGGTTTAAGAGCAATTATTTGTGTGGCAATTTGGGGCGAGGTGACATCACAATCTTCTTTATCCCAAGCTGTAACCTGAAAACCGACACTAAAAGTCCTGACCAGTTCCTGACCTAGGGTACCACGGGAACCCAAAATAAGAACTTTTGCGGACATGAAATTTAAATTTTAAAATCGATAAAGTTTGCGTCTTTTTCGGAAAGAAAAGTGGGGGAGATAGGCCATTTGATTTTGAAAAAAGGATCATTCCAGCGCATTCCTTTTTCGTACTGAGGAGCATAAAATTCGGAAACCATATAGGAAACCTGACAATTTTCGGAAAGGGTAATATAACCATGAGCCAACTCTTCGGGAATGTATAAAAGTTTGGGGTCGTCTTCATCTAAAATAGTGCCAATCCATTCACCGAAAGTGGGAGATTTGGGTCGAACATCGGCGATAACATCAAAAATTTTCCCCTTGAGACACTGGAAAACTTTGGCTTCACCTTTGGGGGGAACCTGCCAATGAAGACCTCTTAATACACCTTTGGCCTTGGTAAAGGCTTGATTTATTTGCACCATATGAAAGTTTATGCCGGCTTTGGTGAATTCATCCTGGCAAAACATGCGGCGAAAATATCCGCGATCATCGGTTCTTGGTTCGAGAGTAATGTAAAATGCGCCGGAGATTTCGGCGGGAGTAAAAATCATATATTTTTATTTGAAGAAGTCTTTAATCTGTTTTTCAGAATAGGCGACGATTTTTTCCGGTTCTTCGTAATATTTTTTATACCAACCAAAAGTGTATTCCATAGTTTGTTTGAGATCAAATTTGGGATGCCAGTGAAGATATGATCTGGCTTTGGAAATATCAAGTTTAAGAAGTCCAGCTTCATGGAAATCGGGATTGGGAATAATTTTATAGTCGCCTTTGGCCATAATATCGGTGCCGTATTTGACGATATCTAAAACGGTAACAAAATTGCCTTCATTGGGGCCAAAATTCCAAGTACTGACTTTGGTTCTATCTCCTTCGTACAATAATTTTCCCAAAAGCAGATATCCGGAAAGTGGTTCAAGAACATACTGCCAAGGACGAATGGATTTGGGACTTCTGATCAAAACCGATTCCTGTTTTTCGTAGATAGCGCGGACTACATCCGGTACAATCCGATTGGCAGACCAATCTCCCCCGCCAATAACGTTTCCGGCCCGGGTAATGCCCACCAGAGGTGAAGTTTCATCTTTGAAAAAAGAGCGAATAAACGATTGGGCGATGATGTCGGCAGCGGCTTTGCTGGCACTGTAGGGGTCGTGACCACCCAGGCGATCAATTTCCCGGTATGGGTGGACCCATTCTACATTTTCATAGACTTTGTCCGAGGTAATAATTACTGCTGCCTTAACTGAATTGGTATGGCGAATAGATTGTAAAACATTGGCAGTACCAATGACGTTGGTTTCGTATGTTCTTAGGGGATCGTCGTAACTTGTTTTGACAATTGCCTGAGCTGCCAGATGAAAAACCATGTCCGGTTTTTCTTTGGCAAAAATATCTTCCAGTTTGGTTTGGTTGCGAATATCCAGTATATAATTTTTGGTCTTCTTCCCCAGACTGAGAACATCATAGAGATTGGGTTCAGTGTGAGGGTCCAGGGCAACTCCAACCACGTCGGCACCCCAAAGGGATAAAATCTCAGCTAGCCATGAGCCTTTAAATCCGGTGTGACCGGTTACTATGACCTTTTTGCCTTTATAAAATTTGTCCAAAGTATTGATAGAATTTATTTCTTCTCCCATACAGCCCAAGGACGACCGTCGTCCCAAAGTTTGTTTAACTGTTCAAGTTCGTTGTAAGTATCGACACATTTCCAAAAACCTTCATGACGATATAAAGACAGTTGTTTTTCATTAGCCATTTTGATTAAACCGTTTTCCATGTTGCCTTCATCAAAATACCTTAGTGCCTCTTTTTTGAAAATCATAAACCCTCCGTTTATATATTCGTGCAAGATAGGTTTTTGCTTAAATTGAGTGATTAAATTTGTTTTTTCAACTACCTCTACCAAACCAAACCGCGATTGAGGATGTACACCAGTAATGGTGCCAAGAGAGCCCTGTTTGTGGTGAAAATCAATAACTTTACTTATATCCACATTGGAAACACCATCACCATAGGTAAGCATAAACTCTGAGTCAGTTATATATGGCGCTACCTTGAGAATTCGTGCACCTGTTAAAGTCTCTGCACGACCATCTTGATAGTCCGTGTCTATTACCTTGATTTTGAAATGAATATTGTTATTACCAAGGATTTTTACATCACCTTTGGAAGTGTCTAGAGAAATGTCATGTAGTAACGCACGCCAATTATGAAAAAATTCTTTGATCATGGTGCCTTTATAGCCGCTTGCAATGACAAAATCATTGAAACCATAATGCATGTAAATTCGCATAATGTGCCACAAGATAGGCATGCCACCGACTTCAACCATGGGTTTGGGACGAAACTCCGTTTCTTCCTTCATCCGCGTACCTTTGCCACCCCCGAGGATTATAGTTTGCATAGATTCATGTGAAGAATAATTGTGCTGATCATACTGGGAAAAAATGCGAATTGCAAATTGACCTAATCAATATAATTGTAGCTAATAAATGCAAATAATAAAGAAGCAACCATTGGTTTCTGTTATTATTCTTTCGCGTAACTCTCTTGAGTATACAAAAGTTTGCATTGAAAGCGTACTCAGTTCTAAAACAAACATTTCTCAAGAGTTGATAATAGTAGACAACGGTTCTTCGAATGAAATAAAAAAATATCTTGACAAAATTGAGGCAGTAAAATATATCAGTTCTGTAAACCTAGGGGTGGCCAATGGGAGAAATGTTGGCTATTTAATTAGTTCACCTTTGTCAGAATTTGTCTGTTTTTTGGATAACGATACGGTAGTACCAGACTATTGGGTAGATGAATTCGTCAGGGCTATGCGATTTGACACTAAAATTGGAATTGCGGGCTCCTCTTCAAATGTGAGGGCTTTGGTGACTGACGGCTTTGATAGTGATGTTCGCACCGAATGGTTTGAATTTTGTAAAAAAAATTATAACTTATCTCCTAAAATGCAACTGTGTAAATTTTATCCAAAGGGTTTCTCAAATTTTGCAAAATCTGAAAGAATTAATTCTCAAAGAAAAGTATTAGGCCAACAAATGCCACCTGATTATGTTCCAGGATGGTGTCTGTTCGTTAGAAAATCAGCTGTGCAACCACTCTTATTTCCGTTTGATCCTGAATTCCCTATATACTCAGCAGAAGATATTGATTTTTCTTGGTATGTCGCTAAAAATGGTTATGAATCTATCTACAATGAGAAGGTTTTTATTCACCATTTTAAAGGACAGAGCGAAGTTGTAAAGAATTTTTTTGAATTTGAAAAAAATACTTGGAAAGGGTACGCAAGGCTTTCCAAAAAATGGAAAAATGAGATTATTTATTTTTTGTCGTCCAGTCAAAAAAGTATCGAGAGGAATTTGCCATATGATTTTGGTGGAAGAGTTCGGACTTTAGCCGATTATTTCGGATTTTTTGAAAAAAAGGGCAATATATGGAGTTTTAACGAAGAAAAAGTAGAAAAATGGTTGTTAAGTTAGTTGATAATTTTCAAAGATTTTATTAACAGTGCCGTCAGGGCCACGATTGGCGAGGTGAAGGGAAGAGACGGTAAATTGCATTGAGGGTGTTTCCAATTGTCTTTGAGCCTTAAGGGCAAGCGTGGAGTCTGTAAATCTGGTTAAAGATATGTGAGGAGAGTAAAGATCGCCAATCAAAGGATAACCATAGGTTTGAATATTATCTTTCATAACTTGGGGAAAATCCGGCATGTCTAAACGCTGACGGTCTTCAGAAAGTAGGGATCCCTCTCTAAACGGATTTAGAGCAGCAACTACGGCTGACTGCAGAGCCAGTAATTCCGGAGTTTTGACTGCATCCCAAAATAAAAATTCCAATAATACGCTTAGGTTGTTCATGCGAATATCCAGTGGCCGGATCTGATTAGCCAAACTAGTCAAGGCGGACTTAATGGAATCAATATTTTTGGTAGGAAAAGCAGACTGATAGAGGGTTATGTGGGGAAAATATTTAATTCCGTCCAATGTGTAATTGGATTCGGCTAGTTTACTTACTTCAGAACTCAAATGAATAGCTTGCTTGGTTATTTCCGAATCGGGAAGGCAAACAACATTTAGTGATGTAGTTTCAATATGACTCATAGGTTGTGGTTTGATTATTATAATCCAGCCTGTTTGAGAATGGTCGGAAAATTTTCAGTAAACAACTCTGGACGATCCTTTTTGTTCCAATCTGTGGATGTACCAAAATAAACATCGGAGACATTCATGTTAAGTGGTTTGATAACTAATTCATGACCGATTGTCGCCATAGCTTCATCCCTAAAGGCCAATAAATCTTCAGGCTTTGCCTCACCAATCATCTTCATACAAGAAATATGAGCAATATTGTAATATCCAGTGGCATAGTGAGGTCCAACCTTATCTTTGGCGGTTAGGTTGAGGGCGTGATTGAATATTTTTCGGGCTTTGGTAATATCTTTGAAATTGTTGTCAACCACAGAAGTACAAATAGCAGTGTTGGGGGCACCTACAAATAAGGTATCGAAGCTTAGTTTTAAACCTGACAGTTTCTCAGCCAGCAAATTTCTACTACCTGTTTCCATTTTTTCATCGACTCTAACTTTTCTTTTTAACTGTTGGGTAATTATGTCTCTTTCTTCAAGAGGAGTAGTTTCAGAAAATCGGGCTACGTCAAGCACGGTATGGGGTGATTGGTCAATTTCTCCGGCAAAAATGGCTGGTATGTGGTATTTTTCCGCTAATCTTTTTAATGGATCGGCAACCCGTGTTTTAAATTCTGCTTTTGAGACATCGTCGTATTCGAGTTTTAACTCTATGAGTTTGGCATTGTTTTCGGCAGAAATACCACAAAATGGTTTATGAGTTTGGGCTGCTAAACTTTGATCTCCAGATGAAATATTTCCCCTAAGCTTCTTGGTAACCGCAGTTTGAAGTGCGATTATTTCGTCGGCGGTGCGAAATGATTTAATTGGCAGTCCTTCAATTGACAAGTTCATGCCTTTATTGTATTACTATCGGCCTATTTTGTCAAGGCTTATATTATATTGCGGGTTTAAACCAACGGCCGTTTTTATAATCTTTCGAGTTCCAAAAGAAGTCGGTGGGGCTGATTTTTTTGTAAAGCCAGAGAGGTGCTCGGTGATAACAGAGGCGACCAAACTGGAATCCCAGCCAGCCCATACTCAACTGCCAAAAAGCCTGGGGAAAATATGAGGGTTGGGTTTTGAGAATATGAATCAGGAGAGCTTTGGCGTAACCAACTCCCCGCTTTTGATCGCTAATAGGGCCCAGATCCAATATTTTATGCCACTGTTTGCGATACATCCCGGTATCAAAGTGGCGGCAAAATTCTTTAACCGGACCATAATTGTGAGAGTGGGCAACGACGGCCTCGGCTACATAAGCGATTTTATGGCCAATTTTGATTAACATAGCTCCAGCTATGGCATCCTCGCCAGCTAAAACCCAGCGAAAACCGCCGATAGTATCCAGAGCGGAGCTTAAATAAGCCGTGCAGGAATCACTGCAAAAGGCGGTGAAATTGCCATATTGGGGAACATCGGCCTTGCCGCGAACATGGCTTTGATCCGGATAATTGTAGGTGCGGCTAAAGGCAGAGACCGGATTGGCATCGGGTTTGGGAATCTGGCGGGCGTAAGCAATTGAGGCCTTACCATCAATAAGGGGTTTTACCAATTTACCCAACATAGATTTATCTGCCGGATAAGCATCGGGGGTCATCATGACTACGATGTCGGTTTTAAGAGTTTTTCGGCTAATTTCCCGAGCCCAGCCGTGGTTCATCTGGTTTCTGGGAATAACCAGCGTTTTAGCACCCAATTTTTGGGCGAGTTCGACGGTACCGTCATTTGAAGTGGAATTGAAAACTAAAACTTTTGGTTTTAAGGAAGAATTTAATAGCGGAGGTAAGCATTTTTCTAAATGACTCTTGTCTTTGTAGGAAATAATGGCCACACCAATGCTAGGTCTTTTCATACCGGGATAAAGCTATCGTCTACTCTTGGATCGGGTTTGGGTTTACTGTCCCCGGCAGATCGAAATGAGTCGTCAATATATTTGCTATCTGGTGGAGCTTTTTCTGCAGGAATTAATCCAGAAGAATCGTCGTGAATATTTACTTTTTTTTCCGGAGCTTTTTCTTTGGGATTCGGCATATTGGAATTATCTCACATCCTGTAAAATCAGATAAAGATCTGGTATTAAATCGGTTTTTTGGAGTAGATTTTCCGGAGTGTCCCACAGATATTCAGTACTGGCGATAGGATCCAAAGTAATTTGGGGGCTATTGTTGTCTAAACAATATTTATATACATCAAAAACAATATTGGTATCAGATTGGTACCATTCGTAGTCATTAATAAACAGAAGTCGGGTTGGATCCAATTTGAAACCGATTTCAGTTAGTGATTTTTCTTGAGCGGTTTGGGGAACGGTTTTGCCATCGACTACCTGACCTCCAACCAAACCCCACAAATTTCCACCCGGTTGAGATGGATGTCTTTTGAGAACCAGAATTTGACCTTGGATATTTTCAAAAATTATACCCACTGCATGAATAATATTGGTCATACTCTAAACCAAGTGGTAAGCGGTAATGCGGGAAAAGTGAGTGCCGGAGCGGTCATTGGAGCTTTCGTAGAGGAAGATAGATTTGACCGGCCAGGTAAAACGAACTTTAAGGTCCAGACTGTCAATTTGGTCCAACCAAGTCTTAGTGGTGACCGGATCCGCTTTGGGGACACGGGCGATAGTCAGATGAGGCCAGAAACGATCGGCAACCGGAACACCAAGGTGATAGACGGAGTCTTTTAAAGCTTCTTGAAGATTTAGCAAATCCTGAAACTCCTGATCAGGCGTAAGACATAAATAAGAACCTTCGTGACGACGATAAATGGTCTGTAAAAAGCCGAAGTGAAATTTGAAATTTGAAAAGGGTGATAGGGCTTTTGTGAGGGTGGATCGGAGATTTGGAAGTTGCTCGTCAGAAATGTCCCCAAGAAAATTGAGGGTCAAATGGAGTTTTTGGGGATTTTCCCAGTCTAAATTTGACGTGATTTTGGATCTGAGATCAAAAATCTTGGGGTTTAGATCGGGGGGAAAAGCCAAGGCGGTAAAGAGGCGGTGTCTCACGTGCGTATTAATAGTGATCCGAACAATAAAATCGCCAGGGTAGCCACCAACAGATATTCCCAAATAATTTTGATGTGAAGATCGTGGTGTTCATAATGATGAAACACTCCCCAGAGGAGGTAACCGACGGCCATGGTAATGATGATGACGAATTGGGCCTGCGGTAGATAAGAAAACCAGAAAACTCCCCAGAGGCCGATCAATTGGATACACAAGAGTATAAAGTAATGCAAAGGATGACGGGATAAGTCTTTTTCAAATATTATTTGTGACATATTAGAGAATTTGACCGCGGATAATCGTAGTGGCGGCAACTATCAGCATACCAATAAAAATGAAATGGGCCATGGATTTGGAGTTCCAGCGATAAAGTTTTTTCTGGTTAACAACTATGACATCGACTAATAGGACAATGGCCAATAGCCCCAGGATAGATAAACTGACTACACGAGTGATATTGAAGGGATTAATATTGCTGACGGGTGGAATCTCGGTCTTGGCAAGAGTGAACGATTGTGTGGCCGGCATAGCAGTCGGGAAAGGAGAAGGGATAACAGTCGGAGCAATTACCGGAGCTTTGGCCATAACAACTGCAGCGGAAGTACCGGAAACTTTGGCAGCCCCTTCTGAGAGTCGGGTACCAAACATTTGCACCACCAAAGTGGTATCCCGGCCGTCGAGGTTACCGTCGATGACAGCGACACCAATATCGGAATATCGATTTGACATAATATTTTCCCGATGAGTGGGACTGTCCATCCAGGCATTGACCACGGAATTTGGATCGGCAAAATCCCGAGCCAAATTCTCTCCGGCATAGCGGTAAGTGTAACCACTTCCGGTTATAAAATACCAGGGTTGAGTACCGGTCGGGGAAATATGCGCCCAATAGTTTTTGGCAAACATATCAGAGGCTTTTTGGGCAGCAGCAGCGGATAACTGGGCGTCCATTTTGAGAGCCGGAAGGCCCTGATCGGCTCTTTGACTATTGGTCAACCGGACTATTTCAGAGGGAGATATTTGGGATGCATACCCTAGAATATCCGGGTTGTACTTGGTGATTTGAGTTAAGACAACCTGGAAGAGGGCAAAAACACCGATAATGATTCCCAAGGCTGTAGGATGGAGAATTCGTGCCCGTTGGTTGTTGGTATGATGAGGCAAAAATAAATGGCGGAGCAGTGACATCTGATTAATTATACCACTTCAAGTAAAATATGATAGTATCCTGTAAAATCAGATGGCAGTCACAACCAGGCGTTTGGTGTCCAGAAAACCGGTGCAAGTGTAGAGAGTAATTTTGGGAGTGGGGCTTTGAGCTAATATTTCGGTGGCATTTGGTCCAACAATAAAAACATTGTCAACGGTAAAATCCCGACTTTTTCCATCCTGGTACTGGATGACCAATTTGTCACCGATTTTGGCATTTTTCAGATCTCCAAAGATTGAAGGCCAATTGTGGCCATAAAAGACGGCATTGCCAATATCTCCCGGCACGGCTGAATTAGCCAGATATGAGACCCCAGAGGGGGTGGTGGGCCATTTTTTGCCTTCCATGTAGGTAAGGACAACCGGAAGATTGATACCAAGGCTGGGTAAAGAAATAGCACTGGGGTTGGTTAATTCACCGGTATATGAGGTGGCCCCGGCAACTTGAATATTACCGATAATGGGTCGATTTTGGGGAACAAAATAACCATAACGTTGAGCAAAAAGAAAACCGGCGTAAGTGAACGTAAGAAGGCTAGCGAGAATGAGAAGATTGGTTTTTGCGAACATAGAGAGCAGATACGAGTAAGACTAAAGCGATTGTAAGCAAGCCAATAATTTGCATCAGGGTACCTGTGGTGGCCAGACCTAAGACCTGTCCCCCGCCCCGGGTAGTACTTCCGGAGAAATCTCCGGGGGTACATTCATTGACAGCTTTGACGGCAAAGTAGTAAGTAGTATTGGGGTTCAAAGCATTGATGGTATAGGTATTCACGTTGCCGGTATTGGGCACACCATAAATATAATCATTGACTTTGAGGCCATAGCCAATGGTGTAGTGAGTGGCACTTTGGACGGGAGTCCAGACGAGAGTGGCTGAGCCACCATTTCTGGTCACGGAAATCAAAGCCGGGGTGCCGGGTTTGGCGGAGTTACAGACCGGAGGATTGGGATCGTCGTGGGGAGGATTGGTGGGAGTAGGAATTGGGCCACAATTGTAGTAGCTGTTTTGGGCAAAATAGGGAGTGTCAGAAAGTCCCCAGGGCTCGCCTGAAGGGACAAAGATCCAACCTGCATTTTTAAGGGTATTGATCTGATCTTCAGTTAAAGAACTTTGCTTCCACCAATTGGTTTGAATTCCCGAGCCGGTCACAGCACAAAAACACTGCATGATATTGCCGTCACCGATAGTATAAACCACATCACTGCCGATATATTCACCACCCAGGCCGACGATGCCATGGACTCCGGAGGAATAGTTGACGATGGATTGACCGCTATAAGAACGGCATTGGGGGAAGTTGGGAACATCAACAGCCAGGACTTTTGAAGCCAACAGTAAATATGCGAAAGTAAATACCAATAGTGATTTTATTTTCATAAAATGAAGAGCAGGAGAGCAGGAGAACTATTTGATGATATGCATTATAAATTGAGACAACCTATAAGTCAAGAGGTGTACCTGATACCACCAATTTTTATACTCCGGGTCTAAAAATAGAGATTTATTATCAGGAGTAAGGGTAAGGGTTTGAGCCTTGTAGCCGGTAAC
>Ga0315268_10000983_pt1 | contig 33235 bp, 34 predicted proteins | sample C1_top_MG_FD_204535 | JGI IMG/M metagenome (GOLD analysis project Ga0315268, IMG submission 204535) | Sediment microbial communities from Yellowstone Lake, YNP, Wyoming, USA - C1_top | ecosystem: Environmental > Aquatic > Freshwater > Lake > Sediment | place: USA: Wyoming | collected 2017-08-01
TTCTCTTTAAGGTTCAAACCTTGCTAATTTGTAATGTTGCGGCAAGGTCAAGGTAATGTTCCTTGCTTAAGATGATGGCCAAACCCTTTGCACCCTAAGGACAAGGAGGAGAAGCAGATGAAAACCGGTATGCGCGCCATGATGGGCATTCTGGCCGCCGTTTTGCTGTGCTCCTGGCCCGCGTTGGCCAAAAAAGAAAAAGGAGGAGGCGGCCCCCAAATTCCCCCCGTCATCACCGCCGATCAAGCCAAGTCGGCAGTGAGTGCGGCCTTACCCAACCTCTCGGTGGGGAAGCCTTTTACGAAACAGGGAAAACAAGGGGACATCAATCTTGAGGTCCCCTTGCTGCTGGGGGAGAAAATCGTCGCCAAGGTGCGCTTGAATCCCGCCACTGGCGAGATGCTCCTCAAGGGACAGAAAGCCTTCGTCCAAAAGCTGTCGGTAACCCCGGAGCAGGCGGCCAAGACCGTGCAGGGAATGTTGGCGGGAGCGCAGGCGGGCGCCGCCTGGCTGGGCAAGCAGGGCGAGTGGAAAGTCCCCTTGCTGTATAGGGGGGCGGTGGTCGCTGAAATAGGGGTGCACGGCCAGGACGGCACCATCCTCCCCGATTGGAAGGCTTCCAAAGATGCCACCATGTTCGGCAAATAAATGGCAAGGTGTAGGCGCGCCGTGGCGGTGGCTGGCGGCGGCCTGGCTGATTGTTCTGGCAAGCGGGTCCGCCAGTTCAGCCGGGATGCCGCCGCCTGCCGCCCCGGGGCAGGAAAGCTCCCTGGTTCCCGCCTATTCCTGCACCATCAAGGTTCCCGAGCCGGAGCCGGCCGATCTCACCTCCCTGGCCAGAATTCCGGCTGATACGGCCATGACCGCCGCCCTAGCCGCCTATCCCGGCTCCCGGGTCAGAAAAGTGGAACTTGAAGACGACAACGGCTGCCTGGTCTACAGCGTCTCCTTGAGCAACGGCCTGGAAGTGAAGGTGGATGCCGGGAACGGTCAGGTGCTAAGCACCTCATCCGAACCGGATGAGGGGCCGGAGATGAGCGAAAAGGAGGCCTAACCCAATCCCTCATCTTAAAGGGGGCTGGGGGGAATTGATTTCCCCCCGACCCCCTCCCACCTCCAACCCCTATCCCGGCCCCAGGTGCAGCAGGGTCCATTCCAGCCACAGGCGCGGGTTGCCGGCGCTGGTCTTTAAGTGCAGGTCCGTCTGGTGCAGGCGGAACAGGTGGGACCGCAGGGCCGCCTCGGAGAAATTCCGGGCCTGCTGGGCCAACTTCTTCATATGCCATGGAGGCAGGTTGAGCCCGGCGCCGCCTTCCTTCATGCGCATCAACAAGCGCAATTGCCGGGCCAGCATCCCCAGGATCTTGGGCGGCTCCTCGCCCAGGTCCAGGAGCTGCGCCAGAGCGGTGAGGCGCTTTTGGGCTCCGGGCTCCCCCAGGGCGTCCACCAGGGCGAAGATATTGTAGGTGCGGCTGTGGGTGGCCAGCTGGTTGACCAGGGTGGGGGTCAGGGATTTTTCTTTGCCGGCATAGAGGGCCAGTTTCTCCAGCTCCTGCGTCAGCTCCCAGAGGTTCTCCCCCACGACTTCCACCAGGCGCTGGGCCGCGGCCAGGGTCAGGTTCTTCCCCAGGGTCCCGGCCTCCCGGGCCAGCCAGCGGCACAGCTCCTCCTCCTTGAGGCGCCAGAACCCCAGGGCCGCGTCCTCTTGCTGGACGCGGCTCCACACCGGGTTTTTGGCCAGGTCCCGGGCCTTCAGCCCCTCGGCCAAGAGCACCACCCAGGTGCGGGGCGCGGGGTGGGAGAGGTACTCGCTGACGGCCTGGAGGTCGGCCGCGGGGACGGCCTCCGCCCGGCGCAGCACCAGGAGCTGGCCCGAGCCCCACAGGGACCCCATCCGGGTTTCGGCCAGAAACTCCGCCAGGGGCGTCTCCGTGGCCTCCCGCGCCACCTTCAGGGGCGCCTCCCCGGTCTGGTCCTTGAGGGCCTCCTCCAGGCGCTTCAGGGCCCGCTGCATGAGGAACTCCTCTTCCCCGAAAAAGAGGTAGAGGGGCCTCAAGGTGCGGCGTTCCAGGTGGCGTTCCAGGATGGGATGAGACATAATTTAGAGGTCAGAGGCCATGGGCCAGTTTTAACTGCTTACAGCTCGCCGCTCACTGGTCTCAAATCACCAGCAGCACTTTGTCCAACACCCTCCGGGCCATGGTGTTGGCGGCCCGGCGGATGCTCTCCGCCTTGGTGGCCTCGCCGATGTGGTAATTGGGGTCCACCACGTACTCCTCCTGCAGCACCACATTGTCCTTCCACAGCACCTTGCCGCTGTCCGGGCGCTTCAGGCTCATCTCCACGTGGAGCGTCACCCGGCGCACGTTGGAGCGGTTGACGTCCAGAAAGGCCACGGAGGTATGGTCCACGGACCGCACCCTGCCTTCCAGCACCAGGTCCGCGCCCTGGGGCCGGGTGGTGAGCCGCACCGCCTTGGTCTGGGAGAAGACCTGGATGAGGGCGTCGGCAAAGACGGTTTCCAGCCCCACCTCCACGGAACGGTTGCCGAAGGGCGGGATGGCCAGGGAGGGCGCCCCCTGGGGCGTAGCGGGCGCCGCGCCCAGGGGCCGGTAGCCGCAGCCCAGGAGGGCCAGGAGCAGCATGATGAATAACCCGCGCAGGCTTGCTTTCATGGTCCGCCTCAGACGACGATGTTCACCAGTTTTCCCCGGGCCACCACCACCCGCCGGGGCGCCTGGCCTTTAAGCCACTTTTGGACGGCCGCGTCCTTCAGGGCCTTTTGCTTCAGGTCCGCCTCGGCCAGGCCCGGCGGCACCTCCATGCGGCTCCTAACCTTGCCGTTGACCTGGATGACCACGGTCACGGCCGCGCCCCGCAAGGCTTCGGCCTGGGCTTCGGGCCAGCAGCAGAGCTGGAGCGAGCCCTCGTGGCCCAGGGCCTGCCACAGCTCCTCGGCAATATGAGGCACCATGGGATTGACCAGGAGCAACATGGCCTCCAAAGCCTCCCGGTAGAGCCGCAGGGTGGTTTCCTCCCGGGGCAGACTCTCCACTGCCTGGTAAAAATGGTTAACCAGCTCCATCACCGCGGCGATGGCGGTGTTGAAGTGGAAGGAGTCTTCGATGTCATCGGTTACTTTCTTGATGGTCCGGTGCACTTTGTGGCGGAATTCCCATTGGCCAGCGGATAATTCCGCCCCCGCTCCCTGGTAGGGCTTGACTCCCTGAACATCCGGGAGCAGGGAGTGTACCAGGGCCCAGACCCGGCTCAGGAACCGGGAGCAGCCCGCCACCCCCGCCTCGCTCCATTCCAGGTCCTTCTCCGGCGGCGCGGCAAAGAGCAGGAAGAGCCGGGTGGTGTCGGTGCCGTACTGCTTGATAAGGTCGTCGGGGTCCACCACGTTGCCCTTGGACTTGGCCATCTTGGCCCCGTCCTTGAGCACCATGCCCTGGGTGAGGAGACGCGCAAAGGGCTCGTCCAGCTTCACATAGCCCAGGTCCCGGAGGACCTTGGTGAAAAACCGGGCATACAGGAGGTGCAGCACCGCGTGCTCGATGCCGCCGATGTACTGGTCCACGGGCAGCCAGTAGTCCACCCGGGGCCGGTCCAGGACCCCTTCCCGGTAGTCGGCGCAGGCATAGCGCAGGAAATACCAGGAGGACTCCACGAAGGTGTCCATGGTGTCAACTTCCCGGCGTCCGGGGCCGCCGCAGACGGGGCAGGCCACCCGCCAGAAGGATTCCAGCTCCGCCAGGGGTGAGCGGCCCACGAACTCGATCTCCACGTTGAGAGGCAGGACCACCGGCAGGTCGGCTTCCGGCACCGGCACCATCCCGCAGCGGTCGCAGTAGATGATGGGAATGGGCGCGCCCCAGTAGCGCTGCCGGGAGATGCCCCAGTCCCGCAGGCGGAAGTGCGCCGAGCGCTTCCCCAGGCCCTTTTCCTCGAGAAACCCGGCAATGGCCTCCCGGGCTTGGCCGCTGGGCAGCCCGGAGAAGTCCCCGGAGTTGACCAGCACCCCCTCGTCCTCGTAAGCCCCGGCCATGGTCCCGGCCTGAAGCTCCTGGCCTTGGGGCTGGATGACCACTTTGAGGGGCAGGCCGTACTTTTGGGCAAACTCGAAGTCCCGCTGGTCGTGGGCCGGCACCGCCATCACCGCGCCGGTGCCGTACTCCATGAGCACGAAGTTGGCCACGTAGATGGGCATTTGCCAGCCGGTGACAGGGTTGACGCAGTAGCGCCCGGTGAACACCCCTTCCTTGGTGAGCTCCTGCAGCACCCCCCTGGTCCGATCCGTGGCCTTCCAATGCGTCACAAAGGCCCGCACCGCCTCTTCCTGGGGCGTTCCCCGGCTCAATTCCAGGGCCAGGGGGTGCTCCGGGGCCAGGCTCATGAAGGTGGCCCCCCACAGGGTGTCCTGGCGGGTGGTGAAGACGGTAATGGGTTCGCCTCCGTCCGCCAGGGGAAAGCGGATCTCCGCGCCCAGGGACTTGCCGATCCAGTTCCGCTGCATGGTGAGGACCCGCTCCGGCCAGTTAGTGAGCTGGTCCAGGTCGCCCAACAGCTCCTCCGCGTAGGCGGTGATCTTGAAGAACCACTGGTCCAGCTCTTTCAGCACCACTTGGGTGTCGCAGCGCCAGCAGGCGCCGTCCTCCACCTGCTCGTTGGCCAGCACCGTGGCGCAATTAGGGCACCAGTTCACCGGCGCCTGCTTCTTGTAAGCCAGGCCCCGCTTGAACATCTCGATAAAGACCAGCTGCTCCCAGCGGTAGTAGTCGGGATCGCAGGTGGCCAGCTCCCGGGGCCAGTCGTAGCTGTAGCCCAGGGCCTTGAGCTGGGCCCGCATGTAGTCGATGTTCTCATAGGTCCAGGCCGCCGGCGGCCTCCCCGCTTTCAGGGCGGCGTTTTCCGCCGGCAGCCCGAACGCGTCCCAGCCCATGGGGTGCAGCACGTTGAAGCCCCGCATGCGCTTGTACCGGGCCACCACGTCGCCGATGGTGTAATTGCGCACGTGCCCCATGTGGATGCGCCCCGAGGGGTAGGGGAACATCTCCAGCACGTAGTATTTGGGACGGCTGGGGTCCTCGGTGGCATTGAAGAGTCCCGCCTCCTCCCAGTGCTTTTGCCATTTGGCTTCCAGGCGGCGGGGTTGATAACGGGGCGCCATGAACACTCCCTCAGGCATTCTCCGAATTGTTTAATTTAGCACAGAAACCGGCGCAAGACCACTTCCGCCTTGAATTTTCCCGAATTTTTGATAACTTCTCCCCATGTCCCGGCACCCCCTGGTGAGCGTCATCATTCCCGCTTACAACCGGGCGGCCTGGGTGCGGGAGGCCGCGGCCTCGGTCCTGGCCCAGACCTGGCGCGAATTTGAGCTCCTGGTGGTGGACGACGGTTCCACCGACGCCACCCTGGAGGCCCTGGCCCCCTTTCGATGGCAGCTCAAGCTCTTCCGGCGCCGCTCCCGCCGGGGGGTGGCCGCAGCCCGGAACCTGGGCGCGGCCGCGGCCCGGGGCCAGTGGCTGGCCTTCCTGGACTCCGACGACCTCTGGCTGCCGGACAAATTAGCCCGGCAGATGGCGTACCTGGCCAGGCATCCGGACCTCCTCATCTGCCAGACGGACGAGACCTGGCTGCGCCGGGGGGTCAGGGTGAATAAGCCCCGCACCCATGAAAAGGTGGAGGGACGGATATTCCTTCAGTCCCTAAAGCGTTGCTGCGTCAGCCCTTCGGCCGTAATCCTCCACCGACGGGTGTTTGCAGCAGCCGGGGGCTTTGACGAAGGCCTGCCCGCGGCGGAAGACTACGACCTGTGGCTGCGCCTGAGCTGGCGCTATGAGGTGGGCCTGGTCCCCGAAGCCCTGGTGCTCAAACGGGGCGGGCATCCGGACCAGCTCTCCCGGCAATGGGGCCTGGACCGCTTCCGCATCCGGGCGCTTACCAAGCTCCTTGGGGAGCCCGGCCTGCCCCCGGCCTACCGGGAGGCCGCGGCCTGCACCCTGGCAAAAAAATGCGCCATTTACGCCCAGGGCTGCGACAAGCGCGGCAAGACCGCCGAAGCCTTATTTTACCGTCGCCTGGCAGACCTCGCCGCCGCCGCCAACGTCGGGGCGGCGTCCCCCCGCCCGCCTGAGGACGAGGAAAATTCGTCCCGGCCATACCCTTTGACCCTTACATTTCTAGCCATTGGTTCATATAATTTAGGGGGACGCCACCTGAGATGCTTCACGGCGCTCAGAACCGCAAAAAAGCAAAGGAAGCGAAGCCATGGATGAGAAAGTCCTGAAACTCAGAAACGCCACCCGGGCCCTGGTGCGCCATCTCGACGAGGCCCCGGCCTATGACAAGATGGCGGACTGCGGCTGCGGCGGGGTGGACCCCTACCGCTCCGACGCTTTTGAAGCCTTGATTCAGGCAGTCAAGGAAGCCCTGGCCCAACTGGAGGGAGAGCGCCCGCCTGCTGAAGCCGCCTCCCCCGAGGCCGCGGCCCCCACCCGGCCTGCGTGCGCCATCCGTCAGCCGACCTGAGCTCAGGAGGGAACATGGACCTCTACGACGCCATTTACCACCGCCGCAGCCACCGGCTTTACCGGCCGGAGCTGCCCCCCCGGGAGGCCCTGCAGCGGGTCATCGACGCGGCCCTCTGGGCCCCCTCGGGCACCAACGCCCAGCCCTGGGAAATCACCGTCATGGCCGGCAAGGTCCGGGACGACTTCGTGGAACTGGTAAGCAAGGCCATCGACTACCTCCTGCCCCTGCTCAAGCAGGCCAACGTCCCCGAAAAGGGCCAGGAGCTGGTGATGAAGTTCTTCAAGAACCTGGGGGGCGCGCCGGTGGTCATCGCGGTGACCATTTATAAGAGCCCTGACCCCGGCATGAACCTAGCCAATGTCCAGAGCGGCGCGGCGCTGATGCAGAACCTGCTCCTCGCGGCCCACGCCGAGGGCCTGGGCACCTGCTGGATGACCGGCGCCAACTACCTGGAAAAGGAAATCCTGGCTTTCCTGGGCAAGGAAGACCAGCAGCTGCTGGCCATCACCCCTATCGGCTACTCCGCCAAGGAACCGCCGGCGCCCCCCCGGAAAGACCGGGAAGTCCGCTGGCTGGGGTTTTAGATACAGAGAGCAGTGAGCTGTAAGCAGTGAGCAGTTTTTCTGACCACTAGCAACTGACTACTGACAACTATCTCACTTCGAGGTCAACTTTGACGGATAAACGAAACATCCCCCTGGTGGAGCAGGTCCGGGCCGCGGGCTGAGCCTCCAAGATACCTCCAGGGGTCCTGGAGGAGGTCTTGCGGGCTCTGCCCTTCCACGCCCACCCCGACCTGCTGGTGGGCCTGGAGCAGGCCGACGACGCCGGGGTCTTCCGCCTGACGCCGGAGGTGGCCCTCATCCAGACGGTGGATTTCTTCACCCCGGTGGTCAACGACCCCTACCAATTCGGGCAGATCGCCGCGGCCAACGCCCTCTCCGACGTTTACGCCATGGGGGGCCGGCCCCTCACCGCCCTGAACCTCGCCATCTTCCCCCTGAAGACCACGCCGCCGGAGGTCCTCAAGGCCGTTCTTAAAGGGGGCATGGACAAGGTGCATGAGGCCGGGGCCCTCCTGGTGGGGGGCCACAGCGTCGAGGGCCCGGAGATGGTCTACGGCCTGGCGGTGACCGGGGTGGTGCACCCGGAGCGCATCCTCACCAAGGCCAGGGCCCGGCTGGGGGACCTCCTCATCCTTACTAAGCCCCTGGGCACCGGGGTCATCGCCACCGCGCTCAAGGGCCGGGCGGCCTCCCCCGAAGCGGAGGCCGCGGCCATCGAAGTCATGAGCCTGCTTAACCGGAACGCGGCGGAAGCCCTGGAGGGCCTGGCCGTGCACGCGGTCACGGACGTCACCGGCTTCGGCCTCCTGGGCCACGGCCTGGAGATGGCCCGGGCCTCCCGGGTGGAACTTACTATCTTTGCCGGCCGGGTGCCGGTCTTGTCCTGGGCCCGGCAGTACGCGGCCATGGGCCTCATCCCCGGGGGCAGCCACGCCAACCGCCGCTTCTGCGAGCACCATCTCACCGTGGACGCCGGGGTCGGCCCGGTGGATTTGGACCTTTTGGCCGACGCCCAGACCTCCGGGGGGCTGCTGGTGGCCCTGGCCCCGCTGGACGCCCCGGTTTACCTGGAACGCCTTAAGGAGCGGGGCATCGCCCAGGCCGCGGTCATCGGCGAGGTCACCGCCGCGGGCGCCGCCAAAATCAGGGTATTGCCTTGAAATCACAGCATAACTTTTCGACAATCCTTCGACACTTGTCAACATTTCTTGAGACGCTGTCATAATTTTGGGGGGGAGAGTTAAGCCAGTGCGACCGGTGGCGGAACAACTGGCCCTGATTAAGCAGGGCTGCCAGGAAATCATCCGGGAAGAGGAGTTAAAGGAGCGCCTGGAGCGCTCCCTGACTAACGGGACGCCCCTCCGGGTCAAGGCCGGCTTCGACCCCACCGCGCCGGACCTCCATCTCGGGCACACGGTGCTCATCCAGAAGCTCAAGCACTTCCAGGACCTGGGCCACCAGGTCATCTTCTTGATCGGCGACTTCACCGGCCTCATCGGCGACCCCTCGGGCAAGAGCGAGACCCGGCCGCCTTTGACCGAAGAGGAGGTGAAGGCCAACGCCGCCACCTACGAGCGCCAGATCTTCAAGATCCTGGATAAGGAGAAGACCGTCATCGACTTCAACAGCCGCTGGATGAAGGCCATGCCCGCCCAGGACCTCATCCGCCTGGCGGCCCGGCACACTGTGGCCCGCATGCTGGAGCGGGAGGACTTCCACCAGCGCTACGCCTCCCAGACCCCCATCGCCATCCACGAGTTCCTCTACCCCCTGATCCAGGCCTATGATTCCGTGGCCCTTAAGGCCGACGTGGAGCTGGGGGGCACGGACCAGAAATTCAACCTCCTGGTGGGCCGGGACATCCAGCGGGAGTACGGCCAGGAGCCCCAGGTGGTCATTACCATGCCCCTCCTGGAAGGCCTGGACGGCGTGCAGAAGATGAGCAAGTCCCTGAACAATTACGTGGGCATTGACGAGCCCCCGGGGGTGATGTTCGGCAAAATCATGTCCATCTCAGACACGCTCATGTTGCGCTACTACGAACTGCTTACCGACATCGCTCCCAATGAGCTGGCCTTGTTAAAAAATGACCTGGCCGCGGGTCGAAAGCACCCCCGCCAGGTGAAGGAGGAGCTGGCGGTGCAGCTCGTGGCCCGCTACCACGGCCAGGCCGCGGCCCAGGCCGCGGCCCGGGAATTCGCCCGCATCTTCCGGGAGCACAGGTTGCCGGAGGAGGTTGAAGAGGTAACGCTTTACAAAGCGGAGGACATAGCGCGTTTAAGATTAGAGGGACGGATAATTTTTGGAGGAGTACAAGTTGAATCATATTTCCTCCCCAATATTATGAAAGCTGCTGGGACTGCTGCGAGTACATCTGAGGCAAGGCGTTTGATAAGCCAAGGAGCTGTTGAAGTTGATGGGCAAAAAATTACCGATGTTAACAAAGAGTTACCACCTGGGGGGCCATATAATCTGAAAGTTGGGAAACGCCGTTTTAAAAAGGTAAGGCTGACAGAAGAATAATCAGGCACTGGGGGGACGCCTATGCCACCAGAAAAGGAAGAAGCCGGGCTTCGGCCCGGCTTTTTTACACCCTTAAGGGGTTGGGGGAGGGGGTCCGGGGGAGGGGGCCAGGGGCCGTCGGCCCCTGGCTCCCTCCCCCGGGACATTTAGCCCCCTCCTCCAGTCCTTTTCTCTCCCCGCCGCCTCCCCCGCCCCCGGCGGCGGCGGTGGGGGCGCGGGCGCTTGGGCTGGGGGGCCCGGGGGGGCGCCTTTTCCGGCGCACTCTGGGACAGCAGGGCCTCTTCCGGCACCTCCTGGATCTGGTGCAGCAGCCAGGCCTCGGGGTAGGCGGCCAACCTCGCCAGACGGGCGGGCACGGCCTGCCCGGTTCGCAGGAGCGGGGCCACCCGCTCCTTCAGGGCCACCATCTGGGACACCTCGTCCTGGCGCTGCCGGGGGAACTCGATGCCCCCCAGGGCCTCCCGGATCTTCTCCCGGATGAATTCCCGCAGTTCCTGAAAATTGGCGGGCGCGCTTTCCCGTTCCAGGTAAGGGGTGAGGAAGACAGCCCACAGCACCCCGTCGGAGAGCTGGTGCCCCGCGGCCACCAGCTTGTCCAGGTGGCCCATCAACTCCAAAAGGCGCGCCTCGCCCTTCGGCCCCAGGCGGCCCTTCCAGGCCGGGAAGATGGCGTAAAACAGGCCTGAGTCCAGCATCAGCTTGAAGAACGGCCGGGCCGCGGCGCTGCGGAAGTCCTTCAGGAGTTCGTCCCGCACCCGGGCTGGGGGGCAGGCGCGGATGAGGGGCGCCTTGGCCCGGATTTCCTCCCAGGCCCCGGGGTCGACGGCAAAACCCAGGCGGGCCCCATGGCGCAGCACCCGGAGCATGCGCACCGGGTCCCGGACGAAGCGCACCCCGGGCTCGCCGATGACCCGGATGCGCCGGGCCTTCAGGTCTTCCAGCCCCCCCACGTAGTCCACCAGGGAGAAGTCAGCGATGTTGTAAAACAGGCCGTTGATGGTCAGGTCCCGGCGCCAGGCGTCCTCCGCGGGGGTGCCGAAGGTCTGCTCCCGGCCCGGGGCGGCATCGCTTTCCGCGTCGAACTCCGAGCGGCGCCGGAAGGTGGAGACTTCCACGATGTGGCCGCCCCGGAAGAAAACCTGCACCAGCCGGAAGCGCCGGCCGATGATGCGGCTGTTGCGGAAGAGCTTGCGGATTTCCCCGGGGCGGGCGTCCGTCACCAGGTCGAAATCCTTGGGCTTCTTGCCCAGGAGCAGGTCCCGGACGCTCCCCCCCACCAGGTAGGCCTTGTAGCCGGCGTGGTGCAGGCGGTAAAGGACCTTCAAGGCCTCCACGTCGATGTCTTTGCGGGAGAGTTGGTGCTCCGGCCGCGGCACGATGCGGGGAGGGGGGAAGGGAGCTTCACGGGATCCAGGCCGCATATTCAGATTATAGGCGAAATTTGCCAATTTTTTAACCCGTTAATGAGACTTCCGAAAAATACTTCAGCCGCCAGGAGGCCCAGGAATCCCCTCCCCCTTGATGGGGGGGTTAGGATGGGGTGAAATAATTTTTGTGGTTATTGTTTCCCCCTCCCCCTGCGCCCTCCCACCAGGGGAGAGGGGAATAACAGCCGGACTTTTTATGCCCGGAGCAATGTGGCATGATTAAGGCTTTCCCTTTTCCGGCCCCCATGTCGGAGACTTATATCACACCCCGGGCCATGGTTGACAAGGCCCCCAAATCCAGGTATTTCTGAGACGTTAAGGGGTTTTGGAGGGTGCAGGAAAGCCCGACGCGTCGGCGCCTCCTCCTGGCCTTGGCCACCTGCGGGGGCGTGGGCTGTCTGCCAGGTATGCCCGGCACCTGGGGCTCCCTCCTGGTGGGGGTGCCGCTGTGGTGGCTGCTCAGCCATCTGGGTCCCTGGGGCTACGGCCTGGCCTGGCTGGTCCTCCTGGCCGCCGCCATCTGGGCCGCGGGCCGGGCCGGGCCGTGGCTGGGCGCGGCCGACCACCCGGCCATCGTCATTGACGAAGTGGCCGGCCTGCTGGCGGCCCTGGCCGGGGTGCCGCGGCAGTGGCCGTGGGTGGCCTGCGGCTTTCTCGTTTTCCGGGCCCTGGACATCCTCAAACCCTTTCCCCTGAGACACCTGGAGCGCCTCCCCGGGGGCTTCGGCGTGGTGCTGGACGACGTGGCCGCGGGCATCGCGGCCCGGCTGCTCCTGGCATTGGCCCTGGCCTTGGGGGGGTAAGGAGTTACTGGCCCCTGAATACTGGCACCTGAATACTGCTATGATGCACGGGGAAATCATCGTCACCGGCACGGAGCTGACCACCGGCCGGGTGGCGGACTTCAACGCCCGGTATGCGGCCCGGCGCCTCCACGAAGCGGGCCTGGAGGTGCAGAGCATCACCATCCTCCCGGACCGGGCCCCCCGCTTCCAGGAGGTCTTGCTCAGGGCCCTGGGCCGCTCCCGGTTCATCATTGTCACCGGGGGTCTGGGGGCCACCGAGGATGACATCACCGTGGCCGCCGCGGCCCAGGCGCTGCAGCTCCCCCTCCGGCAGGACGAAGCCCTGCTGGAGCGCATCCGCCGCTGCCTGGAAGAACGGGGCCTCCCCTGGGAGGAGCGCTACGCCCGTCTGGCCCTGGTTCCCAAGGGCGCGGTGGTGCTGGACCCCGGGGGCGCGGCCTGCGGTTTTTCTTTGCAGCACGGCGCCGCCCGCCTCTTTTTCCTGCCGGGCATACCCCGGGAGATGCGCCAGCTCTTCGACGCCCTGGTGCTCCCCAGCCTGGTTGAGTTGTCCGGGGGGGGCCGCTGCCTGGTGCAGCGCACCCTGCGCCTCTTCGGCCTCACCGAAAACCAGCTCCAGGCCGTGGTCTCGAAACTGGGCGAGACCCCGGGGGTCACCGTGGGGCTCTACCCGCAATTTCCCGAGACCCACCTCACCCTGACCGCGGTGGGCCGGGACCGCCGCAAACTGGAGGAGACCCTGGACGCCCTGGTCTCCTCCCTGGCCCGGGAGGTGGACGACGCCCTCCTGGGTCCCGAGGACACGCCCCTGGAGGCCCTGGTGGGCCAGCTCCTCAAGGCCCGGGGCCTGACCCTGGCCGTGGCCGAGTCCATCACCGGCGGCCTCATCGGCCACCGCCTCACCAACATCTCCGGCTCCTCCGACTATTTCCTGGGCGGGGTGGTGTCCTACAGCAACGAGGCCAAGCACGACCTGCTGAAGGTCCCCGCCGTGGTCCTGGCGGAAAAGGGCGCGGTGAGCGCCGAGTGCGCCGCGGCCATGGCCGCGGGGGTAAGGGACGCCTTTCACGCCTCCCTGGGCCTGTCCGTCACCGGCATTGCCGGTCCCACCGGCGGCAGCCCGGAGAAGCCCGTGGGCACGGTGTATTTCGGCCTGGCCACACCCCGGGAGGTGAAGACCTGGTACTACCTCTTCCACGGCGGCCGGGAGGGCATCAAGACCCTGGCGGCCCAGACCGCCCTGGACCGCCTGCGGAGGGAGCTGCTGGCAACTACAGGTTTAAAAAAAGTGGTTTAATTTACTAAAAGCTGACTGCCAATTGCTAAAACCTGACACCTGACCCCTGAAAAATGATCCGCGCCTTTTTAGCCATTGACCTGCCGGGGAGCCTGCGCCTGGGGCTGGCCCAGGTCCAGGGGAAGCTCAAGGAGAGCGGCGCCGACGTGCGCTGGGTGCCGGTGGGGAACATCCACCTGACCCTGAAGTTCTTCGGTAACATCCCCGAGGCCGACGTGGAGGCCATCGCCGCCGCGGCCCGGGAGGCGGCGGCGAAGCAGGCGCCTTTTCAGCTCCAGATCACCGAACCCGGGGCCTTCCCCAGCGTCAGGGCCCCCCGGGTGGTCTGGCTGGGCCTGGGCGGGGACGTCCTGCCCTTGAGCCAGTTTTACCACCGCCTGGAGAAGGCTTTCGCGGCCCTGGGGCACCTGCCCGAGGACCGGGCCTTCCACCCCCACCTGACCCTGGGCCGGGTCAAGTCCCCCCAGGGCCGGGAGCGCCTGGCCAAGATGCTGCAGACCCTGCCACCTATTTCGTGGCCCCCCTTCCAGGTTAAGGAAATCATCCTCTTTCGCAGCCAGCTTTCCCCCCAGGGCTCGACCTACACGCCCCTGAAAGTCATCCCCCTGGGCTAGAAAAAATTGATAATTTCTGGTATGATAACTATGGCGGCGCGTCAAGCACAGGCTGGAAAGCCTGTGCTACCAAAACTGCTAATCCAACTACATTCCGGAAAAGGATAGAAAAATGGCAGAGCCAGGCGGAGCGGACAAGACCAAGGCCCTGGAGCAGGCCCTGGGCCAGATTGAAAAGCACTACGGCAAGGGCGCCATCATGCGCCTGGGCGCGGAGGAGCGGGCCGACGTCCCGGTGATCCCCACCGGCTGCCTCTCCCTGGACCTGGCCTTAGGAATAGGCGGCATCCCCAAGGGCCGGGTCTCGGAGATCTTCGGCCCCGAAGCCTCGGGCAAGACCACCCTGGCCCTTCAGGTCATTGCCGAGGCCCAGCGCCAGGGCGGCGTGGCCGCGTTCATCGACGCGGAGCACGCCCTGGATCTGAACTACGCCCGCAGGCTGGGGGTCAAGACCGAAGACCTCCTCATCTCCCAGCCCGACGCCGGCGAGCAGGCTCTCGAGATCGCCGAAATCCTGGTGCGCTCCAACGCCGTGGACGCAGTGGTGGTGGACTCCGTGGCCGCCTTGGTGCCCCGCTCCGAGCTGGAGGGCGAGATGGGCGACGCCCAGATGGGCTCCCAGGCCCGCCTCATGAGCCAGGCCCTGCGCAAACTCACCAGCGCCATCAGCAAGTCCCAGACCTCGGTGATCTTCATCAACCAGATCCGCCACAAGATCGGCATCATGTTCGGCAACCCCGAAACCACCACCGGGGGCAACGCCCTCAAGTTTTACGCCTCGCTCCGCCTGGACATCCGCCGCCTTTCCCCCATCAAGGTGGGCGACGAAACCGTAGGCTACCATACCCGGGTGAAGGTGGTGAAAAACAAGCTGGCCCCGCCCTTCCGGGAGGCGGAGTTTGACATCATCTTCGGCCAGGGCATCTCCCGGGAAGGGGACCTGCTGGACCTGGCCACGGGGGCCAACCTCATCACCAAGAGCGGCGCCTGGTACAGCTACGGACCCGAGAGATTAGCCCAGGGCCGGGAAAACGCCAAGGCTTACCTCAAGGAGCACCCGGAGCTGGCCGCGGACCTGGAAAAGCAGCTCCGGGCCCTGCACGGCATGGCGCCTGCCACGGCGCCGGAGGCGGAGACGTAATATGACCAGCCGGGAAATTCGCGAAACCTTCCTGAAATTCTTTGCCGACCGGGGCCACGCCCGGGTGGCCAGCTCCTCCCTGGTGCCCGCCGCGGACCCCACCCTGCTCTTCACCAACGCCGGCATGGTGCAGTTCAAGCGCCTCTTCCTGGGCGAGGAGACCCGCCCCTACACCCGGGCCGCCAGCTCCCAGAAGTGCGTCCGGGCCGGAGGCAAGCACAACGACCTGGAGAACGTGGGCTTCACCGCCCGGCACCACACCTTCTTTGAGATGCTGGGGAACTTCTCCTTCGGCGACTACTTCAAGGAAGGCGCCATCGAGATGGCCTGGGAGCTCCTCACCCGGGACTACGGCCTGCCGCCGGAGCGCCTCTGGGCCACGGTCTACCACGAAGACGACGAAGCCGCCCGCCTCTGGGAAAAAATCGCCGGCCTCCCCCGGGACCGCATCGTCGGCCTGGGCGAAAAGGACAACTTCTGGGCCATGGGCGACACCGGCCCCTGCGGCCCCTGCTCCGAGATCGTCATCGACCAGGGCGAGGCCATGGCCTGCGGCCCCGACTGCGCCATCGGCAAGTGCGAGTGCGACCGCTACCTCGAGATCTGGAACCTGGTGTTCATGCAGTTCAACCGGACCCAGGACGGCCAACTCCACCCCCTGCCCAAGCCCAGCATCGACACCGGCATGGGCCTGGAGCGCCTCACCGCGGTCATCCAGGGGGTTAAGAGTAACTTCGACTGCGACCTCATCCGGCCTGTGATTGCCCGGGTGGAGGAGCTGGCGGGCCGGCCCTACGGCCGGGACGCGGCCCTGAACGTGCCCTTCCGGGTCATCGCCGACCACGCCCGGGCCACCGCCTTCCTCATCGCCGACGGCGTGCTGCCCTCCAACGAGGGCCGGGGCTACGTGCTCCGGCGCATCATGCGCCGGGCCATCCGCTTCGGCAAGCGCCTCAACCTCAAGACGCCCTTCCTCCCCCGGGTGTGCGAAGGGGTCGTCGAGCTCATGGGCGATATTTACCCGGAACTGGTGGAGGCCCGCCCCTTCCTGGCCCAGGTGGTGGCCAACGAGGAGGAGCGCTTCGCGGATACCCTGGACCACGGCCTCAAGCTCCTGGGCGAGGAGCTGGACTACCTGAGGAAACACAGCCTGAAGATCCTCCCCGGCGAGGTGGCCTTTAAGCTCTATGACACCTACGGCTTCCCCCTGGACCTGGTCCAGGACACTCTGCGGGAAGAAGGGCTGGTCCTGGACCTGGAGGGCTTTGAAGAGCACATGCGGGTGCAGCGCGAGACCTCCCGCCAGGCCTGGCGGGGCGGCGCGGGGGAGGAAATCCCCCTGGTGTACCAGGAGCTGGCCCAGTGGCCGGCCACCCCCTTCCTGGGCTATGACCAGCTTGAGGCCGACAGCACCATCACCGCGCTCATCACCCACGAGGGCCACTTTGAGCAGGCCCGGGCCGGCGAGGAGGTGGAGGTGGTCACCGCGGCCAGCCCCTTCTACGGCGAGGCCGGCGGCCAGGTGGGGGACACCGGCGTCATCACCGGCCCCGGCTGGCGCATCAAAGTGACCAACACCCAGCGCCTCCCCAACGACCTCATCGTGCACGTGGGGGTGGTGGAGGAAGGGGTGGTCAAGGTCAACGACCCGGCGCACCTGGCCGTGGATGCCGAAAGGCGTCGCCGCATCGCCCGGCACCACACCGCCACCCACCTCCTCCAGGCGGTGCTGCGCCGCCGCCTGGGCGAGCACATCAAGCAGTCCGGCTCCCTGGTGGAGCCGGAGCGCCTGCGCTTCGACTTCACCCATTTTGCCGCCATTCCGCCTGAGGACCTGGAGGCCATTGAACTGGACTTGAATGCCGCCATCAGCGCCAATCTGCCGGTGCAGACGGAGCGCCTCTCCGTCACCGAGGCCTTGAAAAGCGGGGCCACCGCCCTGTTCGAGGAAAAATACGGCGAGGAGGTGCGGGTGGTGGCCATCCCGGAGCTCAGCCGGGAGCTCTGCGGCGGCACCCACGTGCAGCGCACCGGCGACCTGGGGCTGTGCAAGATTCAAAGCGAGGCCTCCGTGGCCGCGGGCATCCGCCGCCTGGAGGCGGTGTGCGGGGAGCCGGCCCTGCGCCTCATCCAGGAGGAGGAGCGGGACCTGGATAGGGCCGCGGCCCTCCTCAAGGGCAGCCGCACCGACCTCCTGCCCCGCCTGCAGAAGGTCCTCAAGCGCCAGAAAGAGCTGGAAAAGGAAGTGGAGGCCCTGAAGGGCCGCCTGGCCGCGTCCCAGGCCCGGGACCTTCTGGACCGGGTGCAGAAAATCGACGGCGTGCCGGTCCTGGCCCTGCAGGTGGACGCCCGGGACCCCAAGGGCTTGCGGGAGTTCGCGGTGAAGCTTCAGGACAAACTCAAGAGCGGCATCGTGGTCCTGGGCAGCGCCACCGACGACAAGGCCATGCTCGTGGCCCTGGTGAGCAAGGACTTGACCAAACGCTTCCCCGCGGGGGAGATCATCAAGGAACTGGCCCCCCTGGTGGGCGGCTCCGGCGGCGGCCGGCCGGATATGGCCCAGGCCGGCGGACCTAACAAGGACCGCCTCTCCGCGGCCCTGCAGGAGGCCTTCGAGGTCATCGCCAAAAAAGCTAAGCAGTAATGCAGGGTGGGCGCCGCCCACCTTACATAAGTTCTTCTCGTTCCCAAGCCCCTGCTTGGGAACGACATTTTCGGGTCAAGCTCCTGGGTGGCCGGCTGGGAGCCTGGCGTAACCAGGACAGCGGGGAGTCACGGGGCAAGAAGACGTAGCCTATGAAAACCATTTCTAAAATTAACACTATATCGCTGTTACTGCTCATTTCTTTGGCCCTGACCGCGGGGGTCAACTTTGGCAAAAACCAGGAGCAGAGCAAAGCGCAGGACAAGCTCCTCCAATCCCCCTTTTTCGGCGATTTTCGCCGGGCCAGAAAAACCGAAGGGAAGGGGGAGGCAGCGCTGAGGGTCTGGGACCCCTACCGGGAATATCTGCAGAAATTCCCGCCGGCCGGGGATGACCCGGCCCTGAAGGGCAGCGACCGCCTGGACGCGGCCTATGACGAAGTCTGGACCTCCGAGCGGGACAGTTTCCGCCACTTCGGCAGGAAAAAAAGCGGCAAGCCTTACCTGGTCAAGCTCTACTGGCGGGATGGCGAACCCCAGGCCTTCACCGTGGAAAAATATTTTACCCAGGACCCGGTGACCTTCAGGACTCTAAGCGAGCCTGGCTACCGGGTAATCCTCATCCATGACCGGCCCTTTATCCTGCAGGAGTTGGCCCGGGAGGCGGCCAAGAAGAAGGCCTTCAACGCCCTGACCCCCACCGCCCACCTGCGGGAGGCCCAAAAGGCCCTGGCCGAGGGCAACCCCGAACCCAAGGACTTGAGGAAAAGAACTTACGGCCGCCTGTCTGACGCCCGCCAACACCTGGAAGCCATCGCCAAGGATGAGCCCGGTTATGGGGACGCCAGGAAACTTCTGAAAGAGGTGGAAGCCCGGGAAAAAGACCAGAAAAAGCACCGGGAGGCGGTGGAACAGGAGGCCCGGGCGGAAATGCTCAACCGCCGGGAACGGATGGTGGCGGACCTGGACCGGGACTTCCTGGCCAAGGGTATGGACGTCAAGATCGAACTCAGCGGCCCGGACAAAACCACCGTCAGGATGGACAGCGTCCTGTTTTCCCGGCCCTGGGTCTACCTCCTGGTGGACCAGACCGATCTGCTGCGGGACCTCAAGAACGCGGGCTTCAAAGAGGCCGTCTTCACCAACAAAGCCCTGAAATATTCCTGGGACGTGGACCTGGAGGAGTAGGACACCCGCCGGGTGTCAAGGGGACTTTTCCGGGCGCCTCTAGCCCCACTCCTCCCCGGTGAGGGCCTTCAGGGCCTGGAGGTAGCGCTTCCGGGTGTTGGCGATGACCTCCGGGGGCAAAGGCGGCGGCGGGGGCTTCTTGTTCCAGCCCAGGGACTCCAGGTAGTCTCTCAGGTACTGCTTGTCATAGCTTTTCTGGGGGCCCCCCGGCCGGTAGTCCTCCCGGGGCCAGAAGCGGGAGGAGTCGGGGGTCAGCACCTCGTCGATGAGGAGCACCTTCCCGTCCGCCAGGCCGAACTCGAACTTGGTGTCCGCGATGATGATGCCCCGGGGTTCGGCCCACTCCTGGGCCCGGCGGTACAGGGCCAGGCTCAGGTCCCTCACCTGGGCCGCCAGACCGGTGCCGATCTTGGCCGCCATCTCCCCGAAGGAAATGTTCAGGTCGTGCTCCCCCAGCTCCGCCTTGGTGGAGGGGGTGAAGACGGGCTCCGGCAGCCGGGCCGACTCCACCAGGCCCGGAGGCAGGTCCAGGCCGCCGATGGCGCCGGTCTCCCGGTATTCCGCCCAGCCGGAGCCGGACAGATAGCCCCGGACGATGCACTCCACCGGCAGGGGCCGGCACTTGGTGACCAGCATGGTGCGCCCCGCCAGCATCTCCCGGAAGGGCTGGCAGCCCTCGGGAAAATCCGCCGGGTCCAGGGACAGCAGGTGGTTGGGGGTGAGGTCCCGGAGGTGATGGAACCAGAACGCGGACAGGCGGGTCAAGATGCGCCCCTTGTCCGGGATGGGCTCGGCCATGACCACGTCGAAGGCGGAGATGCGGTCCGTGGCCACCAACAGGAGTCTGTCCCCCAGGTCGTAGATGTCCCGCACCTTGCCCTGGTGGCGGGGAAACCCCGGCAGCAGCGTGCTCAACACCGCGGTGCTCATGCCCTGGGCCTCCTGGACGCGGCCGGTCCCGGGCTGGGAGCCGTGATTTTCTGGACCTTGGGGCTCAGCTTTTCCTTGGCCTTGAGGCGGCGGGCCAGGTCGTCAGCCTCCTGGGCGCCGGCCAGGGGCCCCACCTGCACCACGTAGCGGGTCTTGGCCCCCGCGCCTTTCTTCACCACCTGGGCCTTAATGCCCTTGTCCCGGAGGCGCCTGGCCAAGGCCCGGGCCGGCTCCGGGGCCGGGTAGGCCCCGGCAATGACCAGGTAGCGCTCCTCCGCCGGCGGCGCCTTCACCTCCCCCGGGCCGGCGCCCGCGGGGGCTGGCGCTGCGGACGGCGGGCCCGGGGGCTGGACGGCTCCGGGCGCCTCGGCCGGCTCCCGGGCTTCCGACATGGGCGGCCCGCCTCCCGCCGGCGCCGGCCCGGCCTTGACCACCGCCGGGGGCGGCGTCATGGACCGGGGCGGCGCGGTTTCCCGGGGCATCTTGTAATAGATGACCAGCAGGACCATGAGAGCCACCAGCCCCAGGCTCCACCATAAGCGGCGGCCCTGGGAGCCCAGGCGGGGCCCCAGGTTGGCCAGGCCCTCCCGCAGCTTTTGCGCCCCGGGCCGGAGGCCCCCGGAGATCCTGCCCAGCAGCTCCCCGGCCCGGGCCGCCGCGGGCCTCAGGGACCGCATGGTTCTCGCCGACCAGGGCTCCTCCGGCAGCTCTCCCTGAAGCTGGTGCAGCTGCTGCAAAAAGGCCCCCGCGTCGGGGAAGCGGTCCTCGGGCTCCACCGACAGGCACTGCAACAGCAGGTTCTGCAGCGGGATGGGGACTTCCTCCAGGTCCACCGGCGGGGTTTCCAGGCGGTAGGGGAAGGGTTCGTCGAAGGTGAGGGGATAGGGGAGGCTGCCCGCGGCCAGCCGGAAACCCAGGACTCCCAGGGCAAAGACGTTGCCCCCGGGAGTAACGGCCTCCCCCCGCAGGACCTCCGGCGGCAGGTAGGCCTTGAGCTCCAGGTGGCGGACCTCCTCATCCGCGGGAGGGGGGAAGGTGAAATTGGCCACCCGCACCTCGCCGTCCAGCTCCAGGACCTGGAGGGGGTTGAAGGCCTGGTGGACCACGCCCTGCTCGTGGGCCTGGGCCAGGGCCAGGGCGGCCTGCTCCAAAATGCTCACCACCTGGGGCAGGCTGAAGTGACGGTGCCGGATCAGTTGCTCGTGGAGGCTCTCACCGGCGAAGGGCTCCTGCACCAGGTAGAGGAAGGATTCGTCCTGGCCGAAGTGGCCCACCCCGAGAATGCCGGGGTGGCGGAGCTTGAGGCCCAGGCGGGCTTCCTCCCGGAAGCTTTCCAGGACCGCGTCCACCGCCGGGTCCTCCCGGGGCCAGAGCTTCAACCCCACCTCCGCGTCCAGGACCAGGTCCCGGGCCAGCCAGACCCCGCCCCAGGGCTCCTCCCTGAGGCGGCGGCCGATCTCATAGCGGTCCCCCACGGTCCGGGGGAGGGAATCTTCCGACCAGGAGCGACTCATGCGGAATGCCTGCCTTGACGGGGTGAAGTGGCTGCCTTGCGGCCCGGCTCACCATAACACAAAAGCCCGGGACAAAAAAGTCCCTTTCCCCGGGCCGGGGAACTCCGGCCCCCCGGCCGGCGGCCCGCGGTTCCCCCCTGCGGCCCCGGAACCGGGCGGATTCCAAAGAACTTGATTATTGCGGTATTTTGTTTGTAAAATTATTTGTTTTCGGGAGCCGGCCCATGTCCCTGGCCAACACCATTACCCTGGCCCGCCTGCCCCTGCTCCTGGTGCTGGTGGCCCTGCTGTTCATCCCCAGCTTTCCCTTGAGGCTGCTGGGGCTGGGGCTGCTCATCGTCCTGTACCTGATGGACTGGTTCGACGGCTACGTGGCCCGGCTGCGCAACGAAGTCACGGAGCTGGGCGCGGTCCTGGACATCGCCCTGGACCGGGCGGTGGAAAACATCCTGTGGATCACCTTCATGTACCTGGGGCTGGTGTCCCTCTGGGTCCCCATTGTCTTTCTCATCCGCTCCTTTGTGGTGGACGGCATCCGGGGGGTGGCCCTGACCCGGGGCCGGTCGGGCTTCGGCATGATGCACACCGCGGTGGGCCGGTTTCTGGTGGCCTCCCGCTTCATGCGGGCTTTCTACGGGCTGGCCAAGGCCGTGGTCTTCTGCCAGCTCTACCTGACCCATGCCCTGGCCCTTAATAATCCGCACCTATTGGTGACCTTGCAGCCGCTGAACCAAGGCCTTATCTTATTGACGGTGGGGCTCTGCGTCGTCCGGGGCATCCCGGTGATCCTGGACGGGCGCATCTATTTCGCCCAAGATAAGGCATGAGCCTGAGAGTCCGGCCGGCGGACCCCATTCCTCCCCAGGGGAGCCCATGAGCCCGGTAGCCGCCATTTTCGACGTGGACCAGACCCTGGTTGACGGGCACACGGAGCGTCTGTTTTTCTGGTACCTGGTGCGCACCGGCAGGCTCAAGCCCCCCCGCACCCTGGGCTTCTTAACCCGCCTGGCCCGGCACCCGGCGGAGCGCTTCCGGGACAAGAGCTACCTGGAAGGGCTGCCGGTGGACGAAATCAGCCGCCTGGCCCGGGAATGCTACGCGGCGGCCATCGCCCCCCGCCTCAGCCCCCGGGGACTGGCCTGTGTCAAAGAACATCAGGCCCGGGGCCACCGCATCGTGCTCCTCACCGGCTCCCTGGCCCTGCTCCTGGAGCCCCTGAAAGAGGACTTGTCCGCGGACTGGCTCATCGGCACCGAGCTCAGCCGTGACAACGGCCTCTTCACCGGCCAGATTGCCGGCCTCCACCCCCGGGGGGAGAACAAGCTGCGCCTGCTGCTGGAGCTGTCCCGCACCCAGGGGCTGGACCTGTCCCGGTCCTATGCCTACGGCGACCATATTCTGGACTCCCACCTCTTCCGCACCATCGGCCACCCCGTGGCGGTGAACCCCTCCTGGCGCCTGAAGCGCCTGGCCCGGAGACTCCGCTGGCCCATCCGTTATTTTTAGCCCCCGGCCCGGCCCTCCCCAATCATTGACACGGGCGGCCTTTTAGAGTAGCAATAAGGGGCGCCCATGGACGAAGCCCAACTCAAACAACTGAAACAGCGGGTGGAGGAAGAGCTGCGCCAGCGGGAGATAGGCTTCCTGGAGTTCTGGCTGGGCGAGCTGAAGGTCATCGACTCCCGGCGCCACAAGGAGCTGGCCGGTTTGCAAAGCGACCTCAAAGGAATGATCAAGCGCATGGAGACCCGCCTCAGCGTCCTCAAAGGGAGGCCCCGTTAAGATGTACGAAGTGAAGATCCTCACCCAGTTTGCCGCGGCCCACCGCCTGGAGAACTTTTACGGCAAATGCGAGGCCCTGCACGGCCACAACTGGAAGGTGGAGGTCTTTCTTCAGGGCTCCCGGCTGGACGACGCCGGGCTCCTGGTGGACTTCGGGGTGGTCAAGGCCCGGGCCCGGGAGGTGCTGGAGGAGCTGGACCACAAATATCTCAACGAGGTGCCGGCCTTCCGGGAACAGAACCCGTCTTCGGAGAACCTGGCCCGCTGGCTCTTTGAACGCCTGGCCGCGGCCTTGAACCGGGACGGGCTCCGGGTGAGCCGGGTGAGCGTGTGGGAGTCGGACACCTCCTGCGCCTCGTTCTTTCAGGACTGACCGGACCTTGAGGCGCCTAATCCGCTGGGCCTGGGCCGGGGGCCTGCTCCTGGGGCTCCTGCCCCTCCTGGGCGCCCAGGCCCTCAAGACCGAGCCCCCGGCCGCAAGCCGGCTGGCCATCCAGCAGAAGAAGCCCCGGGAAAAGCCGCCGGTGTGGTTCAGCCACAAGGTGCACGAAGCCCAGGGCGTGGCCTGCACCCAGTGCCACCATGAATACCAGGGCCGGCGCAACCTCTGGCGCCAGGGCCAGCCGGTGAAGCGCTGCCAGGAGTGCCACGGCCTCAGCCCCCAGGCCCGGCGCCCGGAGGCGAAAAACGCCTTTCACCGCCAGTGCAAGGGCTGCCACCTGAAGCGGCGCCAGCAGGGGGGGCGGGCCGGACCCGTGGACTGTGTGTACTGTCACCGCCAGACCTGAGGCCGGCTGGTGCTTTTTCCTTAAGTCCCTGGGCGAATTTATTGTAAAATAACAGCACCCCGTGACCAGAGAGTCGGTAGCCGCCTTTATCCGGATCCTGTACCGGGAGAGGATCTTCATCCTCCTCTCCATGGTGGCCCTGCTCATTGTCGGGGGCGCGGTGGGGTTCTGCCTGGCGGAAGGCCGGGCCCATGCCCCCTGGTGGTACTGCTTCGGCCGGGGCCTCTGGTGGGCCGTGGTCACCCTCACCACCGTGGGCTACGGCGACGTGGTCCCCCAGACCGTGTTCGGCCGCTGCGTGGGGGCGGTCCTGATGCTGGGGGGCGTCCTCACCCTGTCCCTGGTCACGGCCACCGTGGCTTCGGTTTTCATTGAACGCAAGTTCCGCCGGGAGCGAGGCTTGGAACCTCTAAAAATTGCGCAGCACCTCTTGATCCTGGGCTGGCATGAAGACGGGGAGCTCCTGCTGGACCGCATCTTCAAGCGCCTGGCCGTGGCCGTCCCCGTGGCCCTGGTGAACCGGGCCCCGCCGGAGGAGATGGACGCGCTGAAGGCCAAGTTCCCCCAGCAGGACCTGCAGTACCTCTGGGGGGATTATTCCCGGGAAGAGGTCCTGCTAAAGGCCCATGTCCAGGAGGCCTTCAAGGCCATCATCCTGGCGGAGCGCCAGCCGGAGGAAACCACGGCCCAGGTGGACCAGCGCACCCTGCTCACCGCCCTGACCCTCAAGGCCCTCCACCCCCAGATCCGCATCCTGGCGGAGCTGCTGCGGCCGGAAAACCGCTCCTACCTCGAGCGGGCCGGGGCCGAGGAAGTCCTCATCCGGGGGCAGTATGACGGCTCCCTGATGGCCGTGGCCGCAGCCTCCCCCGGTCTGTTCCGCATCTTCACCAACCTGCTCAGCGGCGACACCCAGGGCCTGTGGGCGGTGGAGGTCCCCGCCCGTTACCATGGCCGCCCCCTGAATGAACTGGCCGCGCATCTGAAGCATGACTGCCAAGCCCTGGTCATCGCGGTATACACGGAAGGGCGCATCCTGAGCCTGGACGACCTGCTCTCCGACCAGCCCTCGCCCCTGGACGACTTTATCCGGCGGAAATTTGCCGAAACCAGGATGACCCACCTCTTCGGCCGCACCAAGGTGGAGTGTCAGATCAATCCCACCGGCCATCAGGTTCTGGGACCCAGCCAGTTCGTGGTGGTCATCGCCCCCCAGAGGCCCAACTTGTGACCATGGATACGGCCTTTTTCCGGAAAATCTTTCTCTTCCAGGACCTGGAGGACGACGAAATCAAACAGGTCCTGAACCGGGCCGCGGTGAAGGAATTTTCCGCGGGGGCCGTCATCATCCAGGAGGGCGACCCCGGGGACAGCATGTTCATCATGTACCAGGGGGAGGTGGAGATCACCAAGCAGCTTACCCTGATCCTGGGGGACGACTTCCCCCGGGAGCGGGTCATGACCCGCCTGAAAGCTGAGGACGGCGTCTCCTTCGGCGAGATGGCTCTCCTGGAGAACGAGGTGCGCTCCGCCACCGTCACCGCGCTCACCGACTGCCACCTCCTGGAGCTGCACCGGGAGGGATTCCTGGAAGAGGTGCGCCAGCACCCCCCCATGGGCATCAAGCTCCTGCTGCGCCTGGCCCAGCTCCTTTCCAAGCACCTGCGCAAGACCAACCAGGACGTGGTGAAGCTCACCACCGCCCTGGCCATTTCCCTGGGCGCCTGAGCCCCGCCCCGGGCTCGGAACCCGCAACCAATTATGGAGGAACCGTGGCCAAAATCCTGGATTTCAGCGGCCTGGCCTGCCCCCTGCCGGTGATTCGCACCAAGGAGGCCCTGGACGCAGGCGGGGCTGAGCCCCTGATAGTGGTGGTGGACAACCCCGCGGCCCGGGACAACGTCACCCGCTTGGCCCAGAGCCGGGGCTGTGCCGTCAGCGCGGCGGAAGCCGGCGCCTGCTTTCACCTGACCATTAACCCTCCCGCCGGAGCCGCCCCGCAGTCCTGCGTGGTCCCCTTTCCGGCCCCGGCCGGCCGGGTGGTGGTCTTTGCGTCGGACCTTATGGGCCAAGGCGACCCGGCCCTGGGGAAGGTCCTCATGCGGGCCTTCCTCCAGTCCCTGGTGCAGATGGAAGTGCCCCAAAAGCTCCTCTTTTACAACCGGGGGGTCTTCCTGGCCCTGGAGGACTCCCAGGTCTTGCCGGAACTCAAGGGCCTGGAGGAAATGGGGGTCTCCCTGCTGGTGTGCGGCACCTGCCTGGATTTCTATCAAGTGCGGGAGCGGCTGGCCGTGGGCCAGGTCTCCAACATGTTCACCATCCTGGAGAGCCAGATGCAGGCCGGGGGCATCATCCGGCCGTAAGCGTCAGTCCCGTGGGTTCCTCCTGCAAATAAGGCTTTTATGAGCGTCAATTCCCCCCTGTTTTAAAGGGGGCAGGGGATTCTTTTCGAAACCATGCCCCCACCCAATCACCGTCCCCCGCTCTTGCTGGTCAACCCCTGGATTTACGACTTTGCTGCGTTTGATTTTTTCGCCCGGCCCCTGGGACTGCTCTATCTGGCGGGATGGTTGCAGACCCAGGGCTTTGCCGTCCACCTCGTGGACTGCCTTTCGGCCCCCCTCGCCCGTCCCGGGCCCTGCGGCACCGGCCGCTACCCCAAGGAAGTCCTGTCCACCCCCGCCGCCCTGGCCGGCCTGCCCCGGCGCTACGGCCGCTACGGTATCAACGAGGCCTCGTTCCGGGAGCAGTTGCGCCTTCTCCCCCGGCCCGGGGCCGTCCTGGTCACCTCCCTCATGACCTACTGGTATCCCGGGGTTCAGGCGGCCATCCGCCTGGTTAAGGAGAAGTTCCCCGGGGTGCCGGTGCTACTGGGCGGCATCTACGCCACCCTGTGCCCCGAACATGCCCGGCGGCAGAGCGGCGCGGATGTAGTCCTCACCGGCCCCGGGGAGGAGGCCCTGCCCGGGGCCCTGACGGCCCTGGGCCTGCCTGCCCCCGGGCCCCCCGACCCCGGCGGCCTGGACTCCCGCCCCTACCCCGCCCTGGACCTGGCGTCCCACCTCACCTTCATCCCGATCCTCACCTCCCGGGGCTGCCCTTTTCATTGCCGTTACTGCGCCGCGCCGCTCCTCCAGCCCCGCCACCTCAGACGGACCCCCGCCGCGGTGGCCAGGGAACTGCTTTACTGGCAGGAGCGCCTTCACCTCCTGGACGTGGCCTTCTACGACGACGCCCTGCTGGTGGACGCCGGGAGCCACCTTCTGCCCCTCTTGGAGGAACTGGCCCGCCGGGACCGCAGCTTCCGCTTTCATACTCCCAACGGCCTGCACGCCCGGCACCTCACTCCGGAGGTGGCCCGGGCCTTGAAGCAGGCCAACTTCGCCACCTTGCGCCTGGGGGTGGAGACCACGGCCCTGGGGGAGGCCCGGCGGGATGAGAAGCTGGCCGCGGGGGAGCTGGAGGCGGCCCTGGCGCACCTGCAGGAAGCCGGCTTCCGGCCGGAGGACATCGGGGTGTACCTGCTCATCGGCCTGCCCGGGCAGACGGAGGCGGAAACCGCGGCCTCCATCCGCCGGGTGCGGCAGTTGGGGGCCCGTCCGGTCCTGGCCCAGTACTCCCCCATCCCCGGCACCGCCCTGTGGCCCGAGGCCCGGGCCGCGGCCCGCTACGACCTCGATGCCGACCCCCTGTTTCACAACAACTCCCTGTTCCCCTGCTGGCCCGACTTTTCCTGGGAGCGTTATACCCGCCTCAAATGCCTGGCCGCAGCCTAGCCTGCGTTGAAAAATATTATGAATGCTAATATGAACATTTTTATTCCCCTCCTTTTCTAAGGGGGGGTGGGGGTGCTTTTATAACCGGCTGATATCTTTCTGAATCCCCCTTTTTCAAAGGGGGACTTTAGGTGCTCTGGAAGTTGTGGTAGGGTGGGGGCGGATAAAATCATAGCCCGGAGCCGCTCATGGGAACCTCCAGCGCCCGCCGGCCCCCCGGCACCCGCCTCTGGCGCCTGTCCCGGGGCGCGGCCACCCGTTATCTCGCCCCGGCAGCCCCGGCTCCGGCCCTGGCCGGCGAGGTGGTGGCCCGTTACCTGGCGGCCCTGGGGGAGGGGTCCGGGGAAGAAGCCGGGGCCCTGGCCTCCTTCCGCCATACCCGGAAAGTGGCCCAGGAACTGGGCGCGTTGGCGGCCCTGGCCCAATCCCGGGGCTGGCCCGCGGCCCTGCAGCCCCGGGGGCTTGAAGACCTCACCCCTCAGCCGCGGGAGGTCCTGGCCCAGTCCCTGGCCGCCGCCCTCTGCTGCCCCGGCCCCCACCTGGAGGCCGCCGCGGTCCGGGTGGCCCTGACCTCAATTCTCATGGAGGAAACCGCCGCGCCGGATCCGGCCCGGTGGGTGGGGCGGTTTCTGGCCGCGGCCCTGCACGCCCGCCTGGCCCTGGACCTGGGGGAGTCCCTGGAAGCCGCGGCGCCGGGCTGCAGCCCCCTTCGGCAAGCTCTCCAGCGCCTTAAGGACCTCATCGAAAGCCGTACCGCGTCTGCCACTCCTGTCCCGCCCCCGGCCCCGGAGCACTGGCAGGGCCTGGCGGGCTGGCTCTGGATCACCTCCTGCCTGGAAGGCCTGCTTAGGCAGTTAGGTGATTTGAGGCGTTAACCGCAAATGGCTTATCACCTCTACCTTCAAACCCCGGGGGAAAAACGGCGGCCGCCCAAAGGCTTGGACGCCGCAGTTCACCTGACCCCGGGCGGGCCCGAGGGCCTGGTTCTGCACCACAACCTGGAGCGCGTCTACGCCACTCCCCGTCAGCCCGCTGCCGCAGCCCAGGCCTTTCTGCTGGCCGCCCTGGCGGTGTGGGCCGGGGACAAGCTCCTGCCCCGCCGGGCCGCGGCGGACGCCTGGGCCCGGGAATTGGTGCTGCACCTGCCCACCACCTCCCCCTGGAGTCCCCTGGCGCCCCGCCTGGCCGCGCTCCTGGGGTTTCTCACCGGGGACACCTGGACCCTGAAGCTGCGGGAGGCCCCCGTGGACCTGGGCTTTAAGGCCCCCTGGCCCCACCCCTGGCTTCCTGAGGCGGTGGTGCTCTTTTCCGGCGGCCTGGACTCCCTGGCCGGGGCCCTGGACCTGCTGGCGGCAGGAAAACGCCTCCTCCTGGTGAGCCATTACGACTACGGCCAGTTGGCCGGCACCCAGCAGACCCTGGCCGCGGCCCTCATCCGGCGCTTTGGCCCGGAGCAGGTGAGCCACCTGCCCCTCAGGGTGCAGTTGGAAGGGCCAGAACTGACGCTGCGCAGCCGGTCCCTGCTTTATCTGGCCCTGGGCCTGGCCGCGGCCCAGGCCTTTGCCCCCGGCACCCCCCTGATAATGCCGGAAAACGGCTGGATCAGCCTCAATCCTCCCCTCACCCTGAACCGCCTGGGCACTTACAGCACCCGCACCACCCACCCCCACTTCCTGGCCGGCCTCACCTCCCTGTGGCAGGCCATGGGCCTCAAGCAGCCGGTCCTCAACCCTTATGAGGGCCTGCCCAAGGGCGAGGTCCTGGCCCGGTGCCGGGACCGGGCCCTGCTTCAGGAGCTGGCTCCCCTGAGCGTCTCCTGCGCCCGGCCGGTGGCCTCCCGCTGGCGCCGCCAGGCCCCCGGCGCCTGCGGCTGCTGCTACCCCTGCCTGCTGCGCCGCGCGGCCCTTAACCCACTGGGGTGGGACCGGGGTAAAGACTACCTGGTGGACGTCCTGGCCGCGCCGGAGCACCTGTCCCACCCCACCCGGGGGCGGGACCTTCGGGCCCTGCTCCTGGCGCTGAAGACCTGGCAGGAGGCCCCCCGGGAGCTGGAGGCCAGGCTGTGGCTGGGAGAGACGGCTCAGGAAGCGGCGCAGCTCTATCCCCGGGCCCGGACGGTATTGACCGCAGGCTTCCGGGAGTTGGCCCAGTTTTTCGCGGATAAAGGGCCGGAGTGGGTGAAGAACTACCTGGCGTGACCGGGGACGTGCCGGCGCCAGGCCTGTAAAATCTCCCAGACGCGGCGGGTGTGAGGTTGGGTAGGGGTGATGGTAATCTTTAGCAGGTTTGGGGCGCCGGCCCTGGCCCGGGCGGGCTCCGCCACCTCCAGGCCCGCCACCCAAATGACGCCTCGGCCCCCGGCCACCAGGGGCAGGTGGGGGCGCAGCCAGCGAGGCACCTTGCGGTCCACCAGGAAGTCCTGGAGCTTCCGGGGCCCGGGCCCGCCCCGGGGCCAGAAGCGGTCCCCCGGCCGGAAGTGGTGGACCTCCAGGGGGAAATTCACTCTCTCCCGGTCCAGCCAAGCCGTCTCCGGCGGCCCCGGAATTTCAGGGGTGCAGCCCTTCTGAGTAATTTCCCAGAGCCAGCCCAGCGCCTCCAGGCGGCCTTCCCCGGGCAGGGCCGCGGCCGCCCCCGGGGAAGGCTCCGGCAGCCCCCGGAAAAGGTGCAGCTCCGGCCCGGCCCGGGCCGCGACGCACTCCTCCAGGCGCATCATGCCCCCGCTCCGCCCGCCCCGGGCCAACTCCAGCAGGCCCGCCACCTGGGCCCCGGTGAGGGCGTGGTCCGGCAGGAGCCTCCCCACCGCGGCCCGGAGCACCCGTTTCTGCAGGGGCGCCTCCTGGGCGAAAAGAGCGGCCAGGTTCAGGGCGAAGAAGTCCGGGGCCGGTTCCCTGACCACCGCGTCCCAGGCCCGGGCCGTCTCCCGGATCAGCAGTCGCTCCTCCCCCTGGAGCAGGGCCTGGGCCCGCCACACCGCCTCCGCCACCCGGGGGTTGTAGCCGCGCGCAAGCTCCGGCAGGAGGTCCAGGCGGATTTTGTTGCGCAAGAAGACCCGGCTCAGGTTCCCGGGGTCCTGGCGGCAGGGCAGGCCCTCCTGCTCCAGCCAGGCCAGAAGCACGGTCTTCCCCGCAAACAGCAGCGGCCGCACCAGCCCCTCACCCGTGGCGGGCCACATGCCTTTCAGCCCTTCAGGCCCCGCGCCCCGGAGCAGCCTGAGAAAGAAGAGCTCAACCTGGTCGTCGGCGGTGTGCCCCAGGGCCAGCTTGGCATAAGCATGGCGGCGACACGTTTCCTTGAGGAAACTGAGGCGCACCCGCCGGGCGGCCATCTGCAGGGAGAGCTTTTCTTGCCGGGCCAGGGCCCGCACGTTTCCTTGACCGGGATGCAGAGGCAGGCCCAGTTCCTGTGCCAAGTGGGCCACGAAGCGGGCGTCCTCCGGAGAGTCCGGGCGCAGGCCATGGTCAAAGTGGCCCACTCCCAGCTTCAATTGGAGCTCCGGGGTCAGCCGATAAAGGAGATGGAGCAAGGCCACCGAGTCGGGCCCCCCGGACACCGCCACCAGGACCTTCTCGCCGGGGGCGAAAAGGCGCTCCCGGCGGGCGTACTCCAGCACCCGCCGGGGCAGCTCCGGGGCCGCGGCGGCATCCAGAAGGGGGCTCAGGCCGATGGGGGACAAAGCTCGGCAATCACCCCCAGGATGGCTTCCTTGGAAAAAGGCTTGGCCAGGAACCGGTCCACCACCGGGTCCGGCTCCGGGGGAGACTCGGAGGAAATCAGGACCACGCGGCACTGCGGCTGCCCAGCCTTCAGGCGCCGGGCCACCTCCAGGCCGCTGACTTCCGGCAGGTGGAAGTCCACCACCGCCACCTTAAAAGCCCGGCCCCCCGGGGCGGCGCCCAGGTCCCCGTCTCCCAGGGAGGCCACCCCATAGCCGGCGCGCTCCAGGATGTCCACCAGGGCCTCCCGGGTCCCCGGGTCGTCGTCGATGACCAGGATCCAGGCCTGGTCTTCAGGGTCGATGTTCAGTTCCATGGGGCAAACCGCCGCCCCTTCCCGCGGTCCGGCTCACGGCAGGGCCTGGATGATGCGGTGAAAGTCCTCCTCGGTGAAGGCCCTGAGGGTCTCGGAGCGCATGTTGCCCACGGACCCTAGGGCCAGGGCCGCCCGGGCCATGGTCTCGGTGTCCGGCGCCTCCACGATGCACACCGAGTCGTAACGGCCCATGGTCAGGTAGAATTCCTTGATTTCCGCGCCCGCCTGCCGGAAGAGCTCCCTGGCCGCGGTCACCCCCTGGGGTCCGGCCTTAACGTTCTCGATGCCTTCTCCGGTCACCTGAATCAGCATGATGTAGGTGGGCATGCTCGCCACTCCCGATTTTTAGGAGCTCCCCGGGGGCTTAACTGCCTCGCCTGGAGCGGCCGGGGCCCCCCCCGCCCCGGCCCCGGAGGCCAGAGGAAAAGCCAAATGAAAGGTGGTGCCCCGGGCGGCCTGGCTTTCCGCCCAAATGCGCCCGCCGTTGGCCTCCACCAGGGTCTTGCAGATATACAGCCCCAACCCGGCCCCGTCGGCCTTGCTCCGGGAAAGGCGGAATTTCTCGAAGAGGTGCTCCAGTTCCTCGGGGCCCATGCCGCAGCCGGTGTCGGCCACGGTGATCTCCACTTCTTCTCCCCGGGGGCCCCGGGCCGGCTGGGCCTGGACCCGGATTTCCCCGCCCTTGGGGGTGGCCGCCAGGGCATTGACCAGCAAATTGGAGAGCACCCGGTCCAGGGAGGGCTCGTCCACCAGGATGGGGCGCACCTCCGGGGCCGGGGCTGCGCTCAGGCTCACCCCCTGCTGCTGGGCCAGGGGCCCGAAGTGCTGCGCCAGGCGCTGAAGGATGAACCCCGGTGGCACGGCCTCGGGCTTCAGGACCAGCCGCCCCGACTCCAGGCGGCTCAGGTCCAGGACGTTGTGCAGGTGCAGGAGCAGGCCCTCGCTGCGCTGGATGATGGCCTGCAGCTTCTGGTGAATCTCCGGCGGCAGGGTCTCGTCCTGCAAAGCCTCGATGGTGAGGCGCACCCCCGTCAGGGGCGCCTTGATGTCGTGGACGATCATGGAGAGAAAATCGGCGTTGGCCGCCACCCGGTCCCGCTCTTCCTGGAGCAGGCGGGTCTTGTCCCGGAGGGCCCGGGTCATGGCGTTGAAGGACTCCGCCAGCTCCCCCAGCTCGTCATTGCTGGTCACAGGGATATCCCCGGCCAGTTCCTCGGTGGCCGCCTGCCGGGTGCCCTCGGCCAGGTGGGCGATCTGGCGGCGCATCCCCAAGGAAAGCCAGAAGCTCAGCAGGCCGCCGATGAGGGCCGCGGCCCCCCCCACCCCGAAGATCACCAGCTTCAGGGTGCGCAGCGTCACATCCAGCTCCCGCCGGCTCACCCCCACCACGATGAGGTTTTCCCAGGGTTTTTCCTCTTCCTCCAGAGGCAGGAAGGTGACGGTGTAGGCCTGGTCGCCCCACTCCAGGCTCTGCACCCGGGCGGAGGGCTCCCCCGCGGCTGCGGCTACGTCCTTGCTGCGCCTGAGCTCATTGAGCGCGGCCTCGGGCAGGTCCTTGAAGGAGTTCACCACCAGGCGGTTGGCAAAGAAGATGGCCACCTCCGTGCCCGGGCGGGCCAGGGACTCCACGAAGCGGCGGTCGATGAAGACCCCGGTGAGCATGGCCCCCACCAC